>Ga0209417_1004682_pt1 | contig 16073 bp, 18 predicted proteins | sample RifGroF2_FD_184002 | JGI IMG/M metagenome (GOLD analysis project Ga0209417, IMG submission 184002) | Groundwater microbial communities from Rifle, Colorado, USA - Groundwater F2 (SPAdes) (version 2) | ecosystem: Environmental > Aquatic > Deep subsurface > Groundwater | place: Rifle, Colorado... | reverse complement strand
GCTCAACACCAAGCAGACGTTCCAATATCGTGTGGTTATTAAGGGGGAACCGATGCGGCGGATCGCGCCCGCTGAGGATTTAGAAATTCTGGAAGGGGCCGCAGCGGTCATCTGTCCTCATTGTCATTTATCTTTTAAGACCAAGCCCGGCTTCGCAGACAAACCCGGGGGTCGCTGCGAGTGCGGGGGATGGATTTGCCCATCCTGCCTGGACTGCCGGGGTGCGGGCGAGCAGCCTCGATGCCTGAAGCAGCGAAAGCGTTTAGCCCGAAAACTATCCTTACAGAAAAAGGGCAGGATGGGTTGACACAAGGTTAAAATCAACGTATAGTCAAATTTCTTCTTCAGTATACGGCCTTCTGAAAGAGGAAAAGAAAACGGTAAAGAGGATAAACCGACCAGAGCGTGGTTCCAGTCTTTACGTTCCCCATGTTCTGCTCCCATTAGTGGTCAGCTTCCCAGGGTAAAAGACATCAACATTCTCTCATTAAGGAGGAGAACATGGGTAATAAATTGTATGTTGGCGGATTGCCTTATTCAGCAACGGAAGGGCAACTGCAAGAACTATTCGCAGCTCACGGGACCGTCGAATCGGCCAAGGTGATCTCGGATAAATTCACGGGTCAGTCGCGGGGCTTCGGCTTCGTGGAGATGGGTTCCGGGTCCGAGGCCCAAAAGGCGATCGAGGCCTTGAACGGGACCCAGCTGGACGGACGCACCCTGGTCGTCAATGAGGCCAAGCCTATGGCCAGACGCGACGGCGGGGGCGGTAGCGGTGGGGGGGGTCGGAGTGGCGGTGGCGGCGGGCGTAATAACCGCTGGTAGTCTGATCGTTTTGAAATAGTCATAAAAAGGGGGAGCGACGGGTCGGTTCGTTCCCCTTTTTATTTTATTAATGCCTCATTGTGCTGCGGGCTCAGCATGCAGTAATTTTTGCAGGAGAAGCGAAAGGGAAAAATGACATTTCATTTTACCGAGGTTGCCGGGTTTATATCTCTTTTTTTTTACGCCAGTTTTTTCGAATGGGTTCTGCACCGGTTTTTGATGCACCAGCCCATCTGGTCGTATCCTTTTAAGTCCCATGCCTTGATCCACCACGGTATCTTCCGTTCGGGGCCGACCTATTTCCTCACGCACGACGAGGATCTCAAAAAGGTTCGCTTCGCTTGGTGGAACGCGCCCCTGATTCTCGGTCTGCATGTCCCCTTGCTTCTTTGGATCCAGGATCTTCTCCAGATGAACATTTTCTTTGGCGGGATGACGGCTCTCGGCCTCTATTACTTCCTTTACGAGTATCTCCATTTCTGCATGCATGTGCCGAAGGAACGTTGGATTGAGAAGACGGCATGGTTTTCCTGGCTTGACTCCCATCACCACATGCACCACAAGCGACACTATAACAACCTAAACGTAGTCTTGCCTCTGGCGGACCTTGTCTTTGGAACGCTGGTTCCTGCCAGAGATAGAATCGCGGTTCCGGAGCGGCGGAGAAGAACATTAACCCTTACGCCGACTATGGGGCAGATTCGCTCTTAGGTTAAAAAGCGCTCTGCATAAGGCCTTTCTCCTCGAACCCTGCCCGGACCAAGGGCCTAACTTCGAAGGAAAGTCCCCCTTTCGTCCTATCCCCCACTTCTGTATAATAAGATGCCTGATGATCCGAAGCATCGCCGTTCTGCTCATCTCCTTTAACCTTTCCTTCGTCGCCTGTTCTTTACCTCCGACGAAGGTCAAGGTGCCCGCTCCCCCTTCAGCCGAGAGCGGCGCCAGCCAGACGGGAATCGCTTCGTGGTACGGGCCGGGGTTTCATGGCCGGCCTACAGCCAGCGGGGTGATCTACAATCAGAACGAACTGACCGCGGCCCATCAAACCCTGCCGCTTGGCACGCGCGTCATGGTTACCGACCTGGATAACGGAAGATCCACCGAGGTCACCATCAACGACCGCGGGCCGTTCGCCAAAGGGAGAATCCTTGACCTCTCTTATGGTGCGGCGAGAACGCTGGGGATGATCGGCCCGGGAACGATCCCGGTGCGCATTGAAGTGATCGACAGCGGCCCTTACAAAATCTCCACCATCCGTCAGAGCCTGGATTATACCCTCCAGGCCGGCTCTTTTATCGATCTCGATAACGCCCTGAGACTAAAGGAGCAGTTGCTCAAAATTTATTCGCAGGCTTCTGAGGTCTCGATCGTCCCGGTTCACGGCAAGGACACCATCTATTATCGGGTTCAACTGGGAACCTTTTCCAATCGCCGCGATGCCGAAGGACACGCCCAGCAATTGGCGCGCAAGGGCTTCCCCATCATCATCATGGAGAAATAGGCGGTGCGCAGGAGACGGTCTTTTGCGCAGTGGTCCCTTTTGAGTTTTTGTTTGCTTCTATCCGGCTGCGCAGAGACGGGCTTCGAGATCTCCTCGCCTTCCTCTCTCTCTTTTGAGGAACTCAAACAAAGGGTCGCTCGCATCAGGGGACTCTCTTTTCAGCGCGAGGTCTATCTGGAAACCACATCGATAGAGGCGATTCGAGCCATTCTGGAAAAATCCCTTTGGGAAGAGTACGGCCAGGAAAATCTTCAACAGACGGCACGGGTATACGCCCGTTTAGGCCTGCTGCCCGAGGCTACCGATCTGGCCAAGACCCTACTGGATCTGCGCCTTTTCTATCAAGGCATGCACCAGGACTCCCGTGGAAAAACCATTTTTCTGCCGAAGGGGCCCTGGAAGCCAGGCCTCACCTTCCCGGGCTCGTCCCCGACGCGTGAGGACGCGACCAAACAAATCCTGCTCGTCCAGGCGCTTACCCATATCCTGCAAGAGCAACATTTTAATTGGGAGGAAAAAATCAGGAATAGAAACACCGGGGACTCGAGACTGACCCTGCGTGCCTTGAGAGAGGGAGACGCCCTCCTGGTAACGCTAGCCCACCTCATGGGCGCTCCTCAAGAAAACAGACAGAAAATCGTCAACGGGTTGAGAGGTCTCAGAGGTTTGCCGGCTCAAATAGACAAGGAGCTTTCCCGCTTCCCGGAACTCTTGCGCCAAGAGGTAGCCTTTCAATACCTTCAGGGAGGCGAGTTTGTCTCATGGGCCTATGCCGTCAAAGGCTGGGAGGGGGTCAACTCCCTTTTTCAGCATCCCCCTCTCTCCACCGCGCAGATCCTCCATCCGGAGAAGTATTACGTTAAGAGGCACGACCCTGTCCGGATTACGCCCTGGGGTTTGATCCGCCCTTTCAGAGGTAAAATGATCATGGACGAGACCCTCGGCGAGTTTCTGATCCAGAGCCTTTTGAGCCAGACCCTATCCCAGGGAGAGGCCAGGCAAGCTGCCGCCGGATGGGGTGGAGATAGCCTTCTAGCCTTCCGGCAAGGAGAAGAGCTGGTGCTGGGTTGGGTCACGGCCTGGGACGATCGGGAAAAGGCCAGGGAGTTCTATAGGAGTTATCGAAGAGCGCTTGAGCGACGCCATGGTTTTTCTCTGGAGTCCTCACAATCAGGCGTCGACGTTCTAATATCCCCGCCAAAAAGCAATCGCTCGCTGCTTCTCCAAATCAAAGACCACTTTGTCCTTTTCTTAGACGGCATCCCGGCGCCTCGCTCGGCGGAGATTGCCGGGACTATCTGGAACGACCTGGAGACGGGAGCCGAGCCAGAGCCGCTTGATCTTGCCGGAAGAAGCCCTCAAGCCTTCTCCGTCAAGAAGTAGCGCTCCCCTTCCTTGACCACTCGTCGCTCCTTGGCCAACTTGACCAGGTGGGCCTCGACAGAGAGCTGGGAAAAGGGCACGAGAGGCGCGGCAAGTTCGGTGTAGATCCTGGCCGCGATGGACGGGATCGTATGAACACCGCTCCGTAAAGACTTAAGGACCTCTTGCTCGCGCATCAGTCGGTGTTCAATGTATTCCCGGATCTTTCCATAGGGGTCATGAATCGCCGGGCCATGGCCTGGCAGCAGCAGACGAATCCTTAGCTCAAGCAGCTTCTCCAGCGATTTTATGTACGACTCCATGTCCCCATCCGGCGGCGGGATCACCGTAGTCCCCTGGCCGAGAATATGGTCGCCCGTAAAGAGGATTTCCTGCCGAGGCTGGTAGAAACAGCAGTGGCTGGACTCATGTCCCGGCGTATGAACGACGGTCAACTCCCCGCCGTCATAAGGAATCCGGTCGCCGCTCGCGTAAGTAAAATCTTCCCCGCCCAGGTATCCAGCGCGCAAGTTAGAAATCCCCAGCTTCGCCCCGGAGCGCTTTTTTAAAGCCAGCGCCCCGCCGCAGTGGTCTCTATGAATATGGGTCAGGAGAATCTTTTCGATTCTCTTTCCCCCCATACGCTCGACCTGCTCGAGGATCCCGTCGATGTTTTCCGCCCCGGGAAGGGCGACGTCGATGACGGTAATCTCCTCCCGGCCCAGGAGATACTGGTTGGTTCCCTGGAGCGTCAGGTATCCCGGATTGGCCGCCGTGAAGTGACGGATGTGTTGTAAGGAGCGAGTTTGCCGCTTTGAGTCCATGCCTTAGTAGCCCTTTTCTATCAATACGCTCTTCTTTCCAACATCTTCGCCATCTCGAGCGTGCGGCGGGCGCGTTCGACGATCGGCCGGTCAATCAACTGTCCCCCAAGAGAGATGGAGCCGTCACCCCGAGCGACCGCCTCCTCGTAGGCCTTGACCACTTGCCGGGCGTAGTTGATCTCTTCCGGGGTCGGGCTGAAGACGCTATTGATCGGATCGATCTGCGACGGGTGAATCAAGGACATGCCGGAAAAACCCAGACGGCGCGACTGCCGGGCGAAATTCCACAGCCCTTCGGTGTCTTTCAAATCCACCCACACCCCGTCCACCGCCTGGACATGGGCGGAAGCCGCGGCCACCACCATGGCAGAGCGGGCATAGAGCATGTCGCGCGCCTCGCCTTCGCGCGACGTCGGCAGTCCAAGCTCCCGGCCAAAGTCTTCCGCCCCGAACATCAACCCGATGACGCGCGCAGAACAAGCCGCAATCGCCGCGGCATTAAGAAGCCCCTGCGGGCTCTCGATAGCGACCAGGAGCTTCACACTGCCGCGTTCGATGTTCAGCGCGGGCTCACGCTGGTTCAGGATCGCTTCTACTTTGAGAACATCCGCCGCAGTCTCCACTTTGGGCAATACCAAACCGTCGAGACCCGGACGCACGACCGCTTCCAGGTCCGCGTCCATGCGTGGATGACCGATGGCGTTGATGCGCACAAAACGGGCCGGACAGCTCGGCAGCCGCGCGCGGCCCAGAGCTTCGCTAATGAGCTTTCGCGCCGTGTCTTTTTCGCTCGGCGCCACCCCGTCTTCGATATCCAGCATGATGACATCGGTATTGAGTTCCAGCCCTTTATCAATCATCCGCTGCCTGTGCCCGGGCACAAACATCCAGGAACGCTTCAAGTCCATAAGAATTACCTCCGAGCAGACTCCTTACCTCAAGGCGGAATAAATGTCTATCCTGGCCTAGAAGTCGCGCGCAGTTTGAGATAAGAAACTTGGATACTCCGCTTGCTACACATATTGGCCCCCTAAAACTCTCAAAGAGATCAAAAAATGAAAGCTGCCACGCTCAAGCTCTGTCTCCCGGTAATGGCGATGACCGCACAGCAAACCGCCGCAAGTCTCATCATCCCGCCGTTTCTGGAGAGTTTGCACTACCCGGTTTCCGCCATCGGCTCCTTGATTTCCGTAATGCCTGTCCTGGCGCTGACAGCGCGCCTGCCGACAGGCCTGATATACAGAGGAGAACGATCGCGAGCGCTGATGCTGGCAACGCTTTTGGTGATGACCCTGTGCACCTTCCTCTATAGTTACGCCGTACAGCCCCTTTACTTTGCGCTCGTCCAGGCCTTCTTCGGCTTTGCTTATGGCGCGGCCACGACCATCTATCTGGCGTTCTTCGTCGAGTCGCTCCCTCCAGATGAAGATCGTCATCACGCCATGGGATACTACGCCGGCTGCCTGGCGGTCGGCTATTCCGCCGGGGGCTTTGCGGCCGGCTACGTCGCCGACAAGCTCGGCTATGCGGCCACCTTCAAATTTTCCTCCCTGTTAGGATTGCTATGCATCGTTTTGCTTTTTTTCTTGAGGCCGCCGCTTTCCCGCAAAGCTCAAAAAGACTCCGGCAAGGCGAAGCAGAGCCAACCCGTTCTCGCCTCCCTCAAGAGCATCCTGGAGCCCAAAACGGCGACGATCGTGGTGGTCGCCCTGTTCCTCAATCTGCTGCACCAGATGGGAAACTCTCTTTTTCCTCTCTACGGCCTCGCCGTCGGCTTAACCTTGACCCAGGTCGGAGCCATAAGGGCTTTTTATTCCCTGTGCAACGCTATCACCCGGCCTTTTAGTGGATCCGTAGTCAAACGGGTCGGCCACTGGAAACTCTCACGGGCAGGCCTGCCGCTACAGTCGGCATTCTTAATGCTGGTTCCTTTTTTTCATGACTTCGCGTCGCTGCTCGTTGTGTTCCTGCTGGCGGGTTTTCTCCGGGCGGTCGTCATCGTCGCCAACACCATCAGCATGGTGGAGGACGTGGATGACACCCGGGTGAGCAGAGGCGTCATCTCCGGGATTTACAATGCCGCGGGGGATGTCGGGAATATCTTGGGTCCGAGCGCGGGCGGGCTCATCGCCTCATTCACCGGCATAGCCCGCCTTTTTATCGTCGGCCCCCTCATAGCCGCTGTGCTGTTCTTTTTCTCGCTCTGGGCCTGCAAGTTTCTAAAGTCATTTCAGATTGCCGATTCTTGATTTCCGATTGGTTAATAATCCGCAATCCCAAATTCGCAATTCAAAATCCGAAATCCGAAATTGGTATCAGTAGGACTTCGGCATCCCTAATACATGCTGGGCCAGATAGGCGAGCACGAGATTGTTGCTCACCGGCGCCACGGTGAGAAGCCGGGTCTCGCGGAACTTTCGTTCCACATCGTACTCCGTCGCAAAACCGTAGCCACCATGAGTGGTGAGACAGACGTTCGCCGCCTCCCATGCCGCCTCCGAGGCCAGGAGTTTGGCCATATTCGCCTCCGCCCCGCAGCGCTCCTTGCGGTCGAACAGCGTGGCGGCCCGATAACGGACAAGATCCGCGGCTTCGATGCGGGTATACGCCTGGGCGATCGGAAACTGGACCCCTTGATTCGCGCCGATCGGCCGGCCGAAGACCACGCGCTCCCCGGCATATTTGGCGGCCCGTTCGATAAACCAGCGCCCGTCGCCGATAGCCTCGGCCGCAATCAGGATGCGCTCGGCATTCCAACCGTCGATGATGTAGCGAAACCCCATGCCCTCCTGTCCGATCAGGTTCTCTACCGGGACCTCGAGGCCGTCGAAGAAGAGCGCAGTGGTATGGTGGTTGATCATGAGGTCTAAGGGCTTGACCTCGATCTTGCCTTTGGCCTCCCTGAGATCAACGATGAAGGCCGAAAGGCCGCGGGTCTTATCTTCTAACGCATCATAGGGCGTAGTGCGGGCCAAAAGCAGCATCAGATCGGACTGGAGCACCCTTGAAATAAAGATCTTTTGGCCGTCGACAACGTATTTGTCCCCCTTGCGCACCGCAGTCGTTTGAATGCGAGTCGTCTCGGAGCCCGCATTGGGCTCGGTGACCCCAAAGGCCTGAAGACGCAGCTCGCCGCTCGCGATCTTGGAAAGGTAGCGTTTTTTTTGCTCTTCGCTGCCATGTTTGAGAAGCGTTCCCATAGTGTACATCTGCGCGTGGCAGGCTGTAGCGTTTCCGCCGGAATGGTTGATCTCTTCCAGGATGATGCTCGCCTCAGTAATCCCCAAGCCGGTCCCACCGTACTCCTCCGGGATGAGAGCCGCCAGCCAACCAAGCTCCGTGAGCTTGCGCACGAACGCCTCCGGATAGTCCCGCTTCTTGTCCACCTCGCGCCAGTAAGGATCCGAGAACTCGCGGCATACCCGGCGAATCTCCTCCCGGATCTGGAGCTGCTCCTGGGTCAGGTTGAAATCCATCGTCACCTCCTATATTTACAGCGTAGTATATAGCGCGGGAAGGTCAATCTCAAAGGCAAAGAGAGGATACGCGACTGGGAGTTCCGTTCGGGGACCCGCCTCGCGCGCCGAAAGCAATGGGTCAGTGGGTTCTTTGAACCATTTAGTTTCGATGCTTTCGGCTTGCTCGGCAAGCCCCCTCACTCCGAACGAAGCAACGGGGAGAGCCCGAGGGGAGCGCGAGTGAGGCTGCGGACGTAGAGACGAGAAGGTTCAGTTTAAGCACTGCTCCATCGGCCGCAGCCGAGAGCGCGTTCCCCGAGGGCGCCAAGCCAAGCAAATAGGGGAGGTTGTTATGGCCATTAAGCCCGGCTGGGAAGGCCGCTATTTCGAAGATTTCGAAGCGGGAGATATCTATCGCTGCCGCCTGGGACGGACGATCACCGAGGCGGACAACATTTGGTTTACGCTGCTGACCAACAACACGAACCAGATCCACTTCAACAATGAGTACGGCAAGCGCACCGAATTCGGCAAGTGCCTGGTGAACAGCGCCCTGACCCTGGCCATCGTCGCGGGCATGGGCGTCGCCGACGTCAGTGAAAACGGCTTCGCCCTCGGCTGGGACGAGATCAAGCTCCCCAATCCGGTCTTTGCGGGCGACACGGTCTATTCGCAATCCGAGGTCGTCGAGAAGCGCGAGTCGAAGTCGAAACCCCAGTGGGGGATCGTCAAGGTGCGCACGCGCGGAATCAATCAGGACGGCAAGGTGGTGATCGACTACGCGCGCAGCGTCATGGTGTGGAAGCGCGCCCACGCCCCCAAGCGCGATCTGTTCCCCGAGATTAAGGACGAAGCCAAGTAATCGAAAGAAAACGATGATGCAGGAACAGATCAACCATCGGGCCCTGGAAGGCATCCGGGTGGTCGCCTTCGAGCAAGTCCTGTCCGGTCCCCTGGGCACCTGCCTCCTTGCAGACATGGGGGCGGAAGTGATCAAAGTCGAGCGGCCCGGGGTAGGAGACGTTATCCGGCATTGGGATTCCGTGGTCCGGGGGCTCTCTTCCGGCTACGTGTGGCTTAACCGGAATAAGCGGAGTCTGACAGTTGATGTAAAAAAGGATGCAGGAAGGGAAATCCTTCACCGCTTGAGCGCAAAGGCAGATGTTTTTTTCGAGAATTATGCCCCTGGAGTCGCGGAACGTCTGGGTCTGGGTTATGAAAAACTCAGCCAGTTAAACCCGCGCCTTATTTACTGTTCGCTTTCCGGTTATGGTCAAGACGGTCCCTACCGCGACGTGAAGGCCTATGATCTGCTGATTCAGGGAGAGGCCGGTATCATCGCCACCACAGGTTATCCCGACAAGCCCGCCAAGGCCGGCATAGCCATCGCCGACATCGCCGCCGGCATGTACGCCGCGCTGGGCATCTTGTTCGCGCTCTACCAGCGCGAGAAAAGCGGCCGGGGCCAATTGATTGACGTCTCGATGTTCGACTCGATTCTATCCTGGCTGGGTTACTTCCCGCATCACTTCTGGCACGCCGGGGAAGAGCCCGAGCGCGTCGGCATGCGTCACCACTACGTCACCCCCTACGGTCCTTATCTGGCGAAGGACGGTGAGTACGTCAATCTTGCCGTCGCCACGGCACAGGATTGGAAAGTGTTCTGCCGCGACGTGATCGAACATCCGGATCTGTTGGCAGATCAGCGTTTCGCGACGGTCGAAGGGAGACGGGAGAACCGCAAGGCGCTGGAAGAGATGATCGAGAAAATCTTTCTCGAGCGGGATCATGGCGAGTGGCTGGAGCGGCTTAAAAAAGCGGCGTTGCCCTACGGCGAAGTCAGAGGCATTGCCCAGGTTCTGGCCCACCCGCAGGCTCTTGCCCGCAAGCTAATCCGCGAAGTCGACTCCCCGGTAGGGCGCGTGCCTGTCATCGGCAGCGCGCTACGGATGTCTGACAGCCAGGCGCGTTATGATCGCATCCCGGATTTGGGGGAGGACACGGAACCTATACTAAAAGAACTTGGCTACGACGATAACGCTATCGAATCTCTCCGGCGGGATAGGGCGATTTAATACTCAAGCCCTACCGAGGACTGACCTGCAAGAGAAAAATAGGTAGTGGGTCCTTTTCAATCCGCGCGGGCGCGAGGGTTAATGAGAGTCCTTGCGGTATTTGACCTACCCCCTAATTCACAGCTTTCTTTTTTCCCCTTTCTTTTTTCCCCTTGACAACCTAAAACATTCCTTAATATAAGGAAGATGCTCGCAGGTAAAATCTCCTCAACCCTTTGATATCCGCGAAAGAGGTAGAGGGATGAGAGGACAATGTTGGGTTCAGTTAATCCAAGGCTTGGGAAAGAAGGAGGTGCCTTATGCCTAATGTGAGAGGACTAAAGGCCGCAGACATCATGCATAAAGGAGCAGAGACGATTTCTAGCAGCGCGACAGTCGCCGATGCTTTACAAAAGATGCAAAAGCTAAAGGTTTCCAGCTTGGTCGTCGAACGGAGAAACAAGGATGACGCATACGGCATCCTTACTAAGACGGATATCGTCACTAAGGTGGTTGAGGCCGGTCCAAAGAGAAAAAATCTTTCCAAGGTCAAGGTCTTCGAGATCATGAGCAAGCCCTTGGTCACGGTCCCCCCTGGTCTGGCGATCAAATACTGTATAAGGCTAATGAAGAAATCAGGTGTGACACGTGTGCCAGTTTTTGACGGCAAGCAGATTGTCGGCATTCTGAGCATGACCGACGTATTCAATCACTCCTAGCGACTTGTGATCCGAGTGTGAGGATCAGCCTCAGCAGAAAATCGCTCGGACGACGCACAGAGCGTGTCGACAACGGCCGCGACGGCCGGTGGGGGATCCGTACAATTCTTGAATGGTGCGAGTCGCTCATAGATATCAGTGGCTGCATCGTGAAAGCCTGTCGGCAGGCCGGCGGCCTCGAAGGTTGCCGCGATCTCTCTCATCTCGCCCACGAACCGCCATGCCTTGGGCGCTGAGACCTCGGCGGCGTAAATGGTCCGGCGCTCGAGGTCGGGCTGGGAGAGGGCCCATTCTTCAAGCAGGGCTTTGTCGACCCCCTCGATCACCGCGAGTGCGCGGATCGCCAGAACCAGTGCATCGGTGCATTTGGTCCAGGCAGCGTAAGCGATCTTGAGAGCGGAGGCGGCCCCTGGCTTTTCGCCGATGGCCCTGGCATCAAGCATGCTCCCGGAAAATAGGTCGGCCACTTCCGAGGCACGGGCCCCGGAGAGATAGAGGCGAGTTGTTCCCGCCCGTTTTACGGGCGAGCCAATGATACCGCCATCTACGAAACTCGCCCCGGCTTTGGTCACTGTCGCGCCGATCTGCTGGGCCGTGGCTCGAGAAACCGCGTTGGCGTCCACATAAATGCCGCTGAAATTGTGCTCCGCTACGCTCCGGGCGAGCTCCAGCGCCGCATGGGGCGGGCAGACAGCAAGAACGACATCGCTCGCCCGGACCGCATTGGTTAGATTCTCCACGTCAACCAAGCCGGCCTGCCGAGCCCGATCTTGGGTTGCCTTGCTACGTTGATGCGAGGCCCAGATGACGCGGGCGCCGCTCGCAGCGGCAGCCGCGCCAATGGTAACGCCCATATTACCTGGATGCAGCAGCGCGACAGTCTTGAAGTTCATGATCAATTCCTCCTGAAGCATGATTCCTTGAAAATCCTAGCCATGAGCGAAAAGTATTAGACAATAACACTGGGAGTCAAGAAGAAATAAATATTATGTCCCCGGAATCCGAAGGTACCAAAGGATCGAGAGTTTGCAGCGACTGCCCGGTTTGAGGTAAAATAGAATATATCGTGGGCGTCGACATATTTGGAGAACTGAACTTCACACGTTCGTTGAGGTAGATAATGGCTGCAAATGTCTTAAAGAGAATCGGCTTTTTGACTCCGCTGGCTGGGTTGATACTCCTCCTGGTGTTGGTAAATCTGCTCTTGAGTCTTGGCAATCAATTTCTCCGCCTGCAGGTCACCGAGCGCCAACAGTTCATCACTCAAAGTATCCAACTGGAAGGACTCCACCGGGAAATCGTGACGGCTCTAGCGAGCGTCGCCGTAAAAAACAATGACGAACAGATCAAAAATCTGCTCGCGTCCCAGGGCATCAGCATTGTCGGCAATCCCAGGGCGGCGGGCGGCGCAAAGTAGTCTTTATGGAAAACGAATCGCAGACAACGGAAAAAATCCGAGATAATGACGCGGCGAAACCCGGGCCCGGCGAAAGACGCGTCTCGAGTCTTCCACTGATTCTAACCGTCGTTTCCCTGCTTGTCTGGTTTGGCTTCCAAGCCGTGCAGCTTGTACTTGAGCGAAGTGATCTGAGCCAGTTGAAGGGGAACCTCGAAGCGGCGATGCAGGAGGCGCAAAAGGCTCGGGCGCAGATAGAGACGCTCATAACTAAAACCGCCGAGCTTGCGAGCCAGGGCAATGCAAGCGCCAAGACCGTGGTCGAAGAGCTCGAAAGGAAAGGTATTCCGATCAAAGCCGCCGCGCAGCCTTCGAAGTAGATACAACATTGAAGTCTGACCGTGGTTGACCGATTGACCTGTCGTGGAATTATGTCAGGGGATGGAAACCGTTGTCCTGACGATGACTTGCCGGAGATTCCGGCCCCACACCAGAGGAAAGAATAGTTTCATAGATATCCAGAACTCCGGCATCTTCCAGATGGAGGAAATGCCCCACGCCATTGACGACTATCATTTCGCAATCAGGGATTTGGGAAGCAAGAAATTTAACGTCTTCCAGGTCAATGATAGTGTCTTTCTCCCCGTTTAACAGGATCGTCTTTGCCTTGACATTTTTTAAATTGACCACCTCGCTTAAACTCTTTGAAGAAATTACAAATAGACCGTGCTCGTAGAACGCCCGCACGCGCTCCTCTTTCATTGCGCGAAATTGACTGATAATTTTCCGCTTGACCGGCGAAGGAAGGTCTTGCCCGAAACACTTTAGTAATACTTCGGCCATTGTTTCGCGGTTTTTCACGTCTACAGCCATGCCTTTTTCGATCATCTCCACCATTTTTCTATTTGGTTTTGTCCCGAGGCTGGCTAACACCAATCTTTTAATCCTGGCGGGATAGGTTGTGTCAAAACCAACCGCAACTACCCCACCCCACGAAGCAGCGCAAAGCGTGGCCTCAACGCTGGTGCCGGTTTTATCCAGCACTGCTTTAAGTATTCCGATCTGCTCGTTAAGCGATACCTGTTCAGAGCCGGAAATAATTTTTGCTTTACCCTGATGGGGAAAATCAAAGAGAACTATTCTATATTTGCGGGAAAAGCGGGAAATAAAAGTTTGCCACATTGCCATGGACTGCTGCACACCGTTCACACAAACGATATGCGGCGCTTTATTTTCATATACCCTGTAGGGAATGAGAAATCTGCCCGTCTCTAACACAGCTTTTACTTGTGAGGCCGTTTTTTTCATCTTAAATCAAATGACAAACCGTTTCCGCACCATCATGGAGCTGATCTACTACGACGGATTCCGCTGTCTCACGTTGCCCGTGAATTTCTCCATACTGTCTCTGGAAATCACCCGAAAATCAAGAAGGAGATCAATATTGCGTCCCCGGAATCACATGGGCCACTAGCAGGCTGCTGAAAAATGCACTTGAGGACAAGGAATTTCGCTTTGGAAAGATGATTTCGGAGCATAGTTGAGTGCAAAGGATGAAAAGATGAGCGTGGAATTCACTATAAACTCGATTTTCAGCTCTTGCTCCATCACTTTTCCCCCAATTTCAAACCGCTCAGGCCGCCAACTTGGCCATGCGCAAAAGATTATACGCAGCGCCTACCCACCAAGCAGCGAGTTGGGTTCTCTCGGTTCCCTTAAAACGCGTTTTCCTAAATCCTCCCACCGTCTTCATCCAACCGAAGATCTCTTCGACTCTCTTTCGTATCCGCTGGCTTATACTGTAGCTCGTATGACGAGTGGTTCTCCCATCGATAGCCGAGCCGCCTCTGCGTTGGGTATTGGCCGCCACATGAGGGGTAATCTTTCTGCGGCGCAAAAAACCGACAAAGTCGTGGGTGTCATAGCCCTTATCGGCTCCCAGACTTTCCACCTTCAGTCCTTTTCGCCTCTGACGCTTAACCATGTCCTCGGCGGCTTCCCGCTCAGAACTCCCGGTGGCCTGACTGACTTTAAGATCGACCAACAACCCGTTGCGGTTCTCCATCAAAGCATGCGCCCCGTAACTAAGCTTCGCCTCTTTGCCCGGCCCCTTGCGCATCAGACGACTGTCGGGATCGGTGGTGGACTCATGGGTGTCGTTTCGGCGTTTCTCTCCATGAAAATCCACCCAGCGGTTTCCGGGATCTCCCTGCTCTGGCCCCTCAGGGCGGTCTTCTCCTTTGGGCCGAAAGCTCTTAAGGCTTGCCCATGCCTCGATCAAAGTCCCGTCCACCGTAAAGTGATCGTCGCTCATCAGCCCGGCCCCTCGGGCCTGTCCGACCACCGCCTCGAAAAACAAACGACCCACCTCATGCTCCATCAACCGCTCGCGGTTCTTACTGAAAACCGTGGCGTCGAAACTCTCTTCGATCAGCTCCATGTCCAAAAACCAACGAAACAAAAGATTGTAGTCCAATTGCTCGCAAAATTGCCGCTCGCTGCGTACCGAGTAAAGCGCGATCAACAACAGCGACTTCAAAATCTTCTCCGGCGCTACCGAGGGCCGTCCCACTTTCGAATACATCCGATCAAAAACCCTCGACAGTCCCAAAAGCTCTTGATCCGCCATCGCTTTGATCCGTCTCAACGGATGGTCACCTGGAATACGGCTCTCCAGCGAAATCAAAGCCAGCATAGTTGCTTGTCTGTCCTGCGTCCCGCGCATCAACACCTCCAAAGATACAATTTCAGCCATCTTAACATGCGCAGCGATCGTCAGTATAGAAAAAACTTTCAGAATAGGAGTTTTTCAGCAACCTGCTAGTAAGACAACCTGCGCCAGACGCCGGCCAGCCAGGGCTGCTGTTCACGCGGCACGCCGGGCGGTCGGTAATAGTGAGTCAGCTCGGCGAACCCCGCGACCGACATATAGCGACGCCAGGTTTCAAGGTCATAATACGCGCCATATCGCCCGTGGTGCCACCCCTCCTCGTTATGGCCGTGCGGATTGGAGCTAAACAGCACACCACCCGGTTTCAGAGTCGTGTGCAGCTCCCGCAACACGCGCGGCAACTCCTGGCCGGGCACATGGAATAGCGCGGCGTTCGCGAAGACGCCGTCGAAATGGCTGCCCGGCAGATCGAGCTTGAGGAAATCCCGCTGCCACACTTCACAGCCGCTGTGCGCGCGCGCCATCGCGGCAAGGCGTCCGGAGCCTTCCAAACCTACCGCGATGTGACCGCGTTCGGAAAACACCTTGAGGTCGCGCCCCGGCCCGCAGCCAAGATCGAGTATGGTGAAAGGCGGCTCACCCTCGATGTATTGCAATAGCGCCTCGATGTTCTGGCTGACGTCGTGGTCCCGCGTGCCTTGCCAAAATTCTTCGGCATGCCGGTTGTAATGTTCCAGCGTGAGATTGGCGATTTTTTCCAGCTCTTGCGGATTCAGTTTCGCGATTTCCACTTGATGATGAGAGCTCAAGAGCTTGCGTAGGGGCGCCGGCGTGCCCTGATCGAAGAGAATGCGCACTCAGGCGATCTGGGACGAAGCTAAACTTTTGGCTGCATGGTCGAGAACGGCCTGCACCTGTTCGATGGTGACGCCGGGGAACCACTCGACAAACTGAGTGATCTGGGCGCCATCTTCCAGATTCTCAAAGAGAGCGGAGACCGGGACGCGCGTCCCGCGAAACACCCATGCGCCACTCACGCGCTCCGGGTCACGCTCAACCGCTGAACAAGACGACCAATCTAATATGACCCTATCCTAGCCCTAGTATCGCAGCGATTCAAGGCAACGGGCTACTGCGTGAAATAAGTCAATAGTGATTCCGCTGAAAAACCCCGCTTTATGATCCGAGAATACGCTCTATCCCAAGCGAAAATATTGCGACAAATGAATTATCACTGCAACGGGCTCTTGAGACTGTACAGAG
>Ga0209417_1004680_pt1 | contig 16077 bp, 33 predicted proteins | sample RifGroF2_FD_184002 | JGI IMG/M metagenome (GOLD analysis project Ga0209417, IMG submission 184002) | Groundwater microbial communities from Rifle, Colorado, USA - Groundwater F2 (SPAdes) (version 2) | ecosystem: Environmental > Aquatic > Deep subsurface > Groundwater | place: Rifle, Colorado... | reverse complement strand
CGCTCCATTTGTGATTCTCGGTGAACAGTTCCAGAGGCCACTCGATGCAGGTTCCGCACGGTAGCTCGATAACTTTCTCGTCGAACGGCCCGCCGATAAGAGTGACTTTGTTCATCACGTCTCCTTAACGCCGACAATATCGATGTCCGTTGCTTGCTCCAGAGCTTTCCAAAGCGAATCGCAGTTGCCGAGAACCACGGTATTCTCACGCTGAGCCGCTTTCACCAAGTCCTCGGTCGGAATTCCCTGGCACGCGTTGACGCAGGCGACGATGCGGGCCGCATTCTCCGGTTCCATGCCCCAATCCTCGACGACATCCTGGTCGTCAGATGTTCTGATGAAAGCCCCGTGCTCATCAACTTTCCATGGTTCTTTGAACTCGCTCAGCATTTCTTAAAACCGCCTTCCGTCAGAAACGACAAAAGCTCATCCCGAGCCTTCGAAAGCTCACTTTCCAAGTGCTTCACGATCTGCTCTATCGACCAGTTCTTCCATTCCCATGGCTTCAACGGCAAACTGTAACACCCCTCTTTCCCCTTCTCGTTCTGCCAGTCAGTGTACAAAAACAAGCACAAAGGCCCTCGCACATCATGTTGTATCCTCACCTCCGTGATCGGATCCTTCAACCACTTCCGGCAGATATCCTCTATGGGAGTTTCAATTCGTGACATCCTCAAGATCCTCCGGTGTAACGGTTTCCGCGCTGGTTGCTCGAGCAATTGATTCGCGCAAACCTGGCGACGTGCTCAGAATGACGACCGTCTCGCCGCGGGCGGCTGAGTCCAGTTCGCTGTTTTCCACGCCGTCACAGGCGTTGACGCAGGAAACGATCCGCTGCATGGTCCCCTCGTCCAGGCCGAAATAGCCGTTGACGACGTGGTTGTTTGCCGCTTCGATGTGAGGTGGGAATGCTACGACAACACGCCACGGGGTGGGGAATATCTCATTCCAGGGGATCATGTCAGCGCAACCCAGCGTATTCCATGACAAAATGGTCGAAACCCGGCATTCGCTTGTAAACAGCAATCTCATATGTGCGACTCATCGGCCGCAACTCTGACACGGCTACTGGTTCTCCCACGGTCCACCGAAAAACGGAACTAGCAATTCGCGATTTGGTTCATTCAACAGCACTCGCGGATGCATCATTTCGACCGTCTGGTACTTCCGGTAATTCACACCTGGCATGACGATCCTGGCGATTTCGTCGGTCAGTTCCCTGAAGTCGAACGATTGGGCGCGGTAGATGCAAAGGATCGCCAGGATCGTTGGCGCATTACAACTTTCCATGCTGGTGACGATCGCGTTGACCAGATGGTCGCAGCGGAGTTTCTGGATCTGGATCTGCCAGTATTCGATCTCGATCTGCAAGACTGTGTCGGACCAGTTCATGAATCCTCCCCGATCAGATCCAGCGCCGCCTTCAGCAGGCAGTCTGGCTCATGGACATCATGCTCACCTGGGTTGACACACTCGCACAACTCCTTGCCCATGAAGCGATACGCGTCGTCTGTCCACACGATGAAGTCCTTCGCTCCCACCCGCGCCTCGACCAGCCGCTCCAGCAGTTCGGTCGGAATGTGCTGGCAGAAGTTGACGGCAGCGCAGATGCGATCCATGTCGTAGCTGTGTGGCTCGATTCCAACGTAGGGCTCTCCGTAGAGTTTGTTACCCTCGTTGTCGTAGATGTTCATTCCGTCGTGTTTCCACGGTTCAGGACTGTGTGTCATCTAATGAATCCTCCCTATCTCAGCACTCAGCCGAGGCGGCAGTAAGATGTCCCCAGCGCCCGGCCGTGGCCGAAGCGCTGAGGACGCCGTCGCCACCTTTTCAGGACCAACCGAAAGAACGTGGCGGCGGCTGAATCTGTATTGCTTGGCTGGCTGGTCCCCGATGAAGCGTCTGCCTTGAAGATAGCACAAGTCCGTTTTTTGTCCACACCGGATCAGCACGCCAAGATACCGCATCGGAACGCCAACGAATTCGTACTGATCGCCTGCCCGGTCCACTGCTGCAAAACCATAACTCAGCTATGATTTTCAGTCATTCCGGAAATCGGCCGAAACTGGCGTAGACAGACATTCTGCAATCGGCTAAATTCGGCACATCAAAAGCACAACCTTGGATTTCATGATGAATCCATTCTCCAATAAACGATTCCTGGCCGCAGACCATCTTGGTTGTGCTTGCTGGCTGCGACTCGGATCTAGCGGGGTGGCTCCGGTGTATGCCGTCCACCCCGTGTTTTACTCTAATTTGAACACTTGAAACATTATCGGACGTTTAAGGTAGGTCAAAAAAATACATAAGTCATGGACTATCAACCGTTTTTGAATTGCCGGCCAATTACTTTGGGGGGCAGAGTGCATAATCGCTTTTGAGCAATAAAAAAGGACCGCTGTTTAGGCGGTCCTAAAATACGCTTCCGCTCGGGCCACGTTTGGCGACAGAAACCCGAGCAATCCCAGGCCATCGTAAGGCGGTCCAGAGGATTCTCTGTCTATGCTAGGCAGACTCCACGGCACCGTCAAGCCGAAAATTGGCGGTGCCGTGAAAATAACCCTTCCGGGTGGAATCGAGGCAGACTGGACGGCGGACGAGATTGCCGACGCCAGCCGAATCCTCACCACTGCCCTGCTCTGCTTGGCTACCGATCGGCCGACCGGACTCTCTCTGGCGGCTCCCCAGTTCGTCCGGTGGCGGGCTCCTGACGGCGCCATACGTCAGTGCCGGCTCACAGCGACTCAATTTGCCCTCGTCCGGTTCCTGCTCGCTCACGGTCCCTGCGATCTCGATGAGGCTCGGGAACACGTCTGGCTGGGGAAGCCGGTTGCCGACAAGACCATTCTGGATGTCGGATACGACATCACCCCCCTGCTCTTCTCGGCCGGCATCCCGTGGGAAATCTCCTGCACGAATTCCAAGCTCGTGCTGCAGCAAATTTGCTTTCCGGGAAATCCCGGAGAAATCCCGGAAACCGTTTCTTAGGATGCGTCCAGTCATTCATTCGGAACCACCCATATGATCCACGACACAATCCTACCAGCCGCCGCATCTGAACGGGTGGTTCCATCAATTGTGGTGGCGGGTTTCAGTCGCTCGGTGAAGCAAGGTGGCCGAGCCGAGCGGCTCTTTTTCTCAGTGAAGATCGGCGCCGCTGCCGGAACACCGCCGTCGAGCGCATCAGCGGCAGGATCCGGCAGCGGACCGTTTACCTCGGAGGAACCCATGGAACTCTGGACTCTTGTAGACAAAACGTCAGGCAATCCCATCGTGCCGATGGACCGCAATCCAGAGTGTGACGACCAGGGGCTGCTTGTGTACCGATCCTGTGGTGCTGCGCGACGAGCAGCGAAATACCAGAACTACCATTTTGACGTGGACTGCAAGGCACGGCGACTGGACAAGATCGACGAATTTTGACCCATGGCCGGTTCCGTCGGCCGCCCCGCGCCGGTTTAACTGTCTGGCCGGTGCGGGGTTTTTACACAGCGAGGTGAGAGATGGCTGACATCACAATGTGCGACGACATCTACTGCCCGCGCAAAACGATCTGTCTGCGGTACTGCGGAAAGCCCTCAGACCATCAATCGTGGTTCGCAATTTCTCCGCGAGATCGCCAGGACTGCTCGGAATTCATCGAGATGCCAGGTGTGCGTGAGAAGCAGGAACCCCAGGAGATCAGCCTGTTTCAGAGCGGGGGTGATTCTGGCGTTGTGCATCATCGGCATGGTGCTGATGGTGATCGTTTCTGCGGCCCTTAACGCATGTGGGGTGTGGTGGAGTGTTTCAAAACCGAACGAAAGGAATCGACAAATGCTGATGCTTAGTCGTAATCCAGGTGAAACCATCGACATCGACGGCGGGCGAATCCAAGTGATGGTGACAAAAATCCTCGGCGACCGCGTCTGGCTCGGAGTGACCGCACCCATTGGTGTGCTGGTTGACCGTCGCGAGGTGACAATTCAGCGAATGATGGCCGAGGGAATTCCGCTCAGCGAGATCGAGGCGAAGTTGGACGCGGCGGACCAGCAATGATGACCCGGTGAACGCCAACGCACCGCGTCGGTTAGCCGGGCCGGGGCGATTTGAAAGGAGAAGCGATGGACGACAAGACTTTCGAGTACATGAAGAAGCGGGTAGAGGAAGCGACTCGTCTGAAGCGGAGCATTTCTGATCTGCACCACAAAAGGAAGGTCGCCGCAGACGAGACCTCGACAGTTTGTGGGCGGGATTCGTCGCTCAGATACTACGACCTTTCTCTGCCGTTTCCGATCGCGGCAAGGGCGTTGGTCGTAGCGACCATCGACGAACGCATCAAGGAGCTTGAGGACAAACTTGCGGAACTGTAAGTCACGGGGCGATTTAAGGACGGAATCATGGGACTGAGCAACGTCACAAAACTGCACGATGACGACAAGATGCCGTTCGGTAATAAGTACAAGGGCTCACGTCTTGGAGATGTGCCCGACTCGTACTGGAGGTGGTTTCTGACGCAAGACTGGTGCGACCAATGGCCAGACCTTGTCGAGTACGCCAAGCTCGTCGAGGAAGACTGAGTCACGGAGGACACATGCGATTCATCATAGCAATTCTTCTGGTGTGCCTCGCCATCGTGGCACACGACAGACTGTGCGAGTGGAGGGAACGGTAATGGGACGAATTCACAAACACGGCTGCCGACCGGTTGGAAGTGCATTGTCCGTGCACATCGGCTCCGTGCTGCTGTCATTGCGGCAAAAACAGCAAGTCACGATGCGCCAGGTTGCGGACGGGGCCGGATTGTCGAACGCATTTATCTGCCAGCTAGAAAACGGGCAATCGTCCCCGACTATCGACACGTTGTGGAAGCTGGCAACGTTTTTCGATGTCGACCCAGGAGTGTTTTTCAAAGGGTACAAGGGATGATCCACTACCACAGCGAGGGAAAACAATGCGAAGCGTGAAAATCTACGGACGATCCGACGACCTGATCGAGGTCGACGGAAGTTTCAGCGACGAATTCAATGCGTCCTACGGGGACTGGGCGTACCTTCATTTCGATGAAGGGACAGTCCTGAAAATCGGATACGACTTGGTTGACGGCAAGGGCTGGCACATCGAAGTTGTCAAAGCTGGGCTCGCCAGATCGACAAGCCACGATCCCGAAATGGATGACGGTGAGCATTACACGGACGTGTTGGAGTTGTCGTCCGCATCCGGTCTGAAGTCGGCGAAGCTCTGGAGTGCTCTCGATGGCCCGAGCGACGGCGACGTCGAGGAGTTCTTCGAGCGGTTCGACGTGGACGACTACAACATCGCCGCGTTGCGAGAAGCTATGAGGATACTGGACGGATCGAGCCCATGAGCCGCTACCAGGACTGGATAGAAGCCGAGGCCGCCGCGGCTGAATACGACGAGTGGAAACGTCGCAGGGACCGAGACGCGGGTGTAGTGGAAACGACTTCCGCCCGTATTCGTGAAAACATTTCAACAAGCGAGGGAGACATGAGCGAGTTTCAAACAGTGGATTCAGGGAAACAGTTGGCTAAGTTCTCGCCAACTGACAGCGCCATTGCGAAGCTGGCAAGTGAGTACTTGCCTCTGAAAATCAAGGACGTGAACGACGACAAAGGATATGCGATCGTTCATCAGGCTCGCATGGACATCCGCAACAAGCGAGAAAGTTCGGAAGGAACTGAAGTCCGACGCCCTTGAATACGGCCGCAAGGTCGACGCCGAGGCCAAACGCCTTACCGCTCTTCTCTCGCCGATCGAGGAGCATTTGGAGTCCGAAGAGGGCGCCTACAACCGAGCAAAGGAAGAGATTCGCAACGCCGCACGGTTGAAAGCGGAGGCCGAGGAACAGGCCAAACGCGATGCGGAAGCGGCCAAAATCAAGGCCGAACAAGAGGCAGAGGCCGCGAGAATCAAAGCCGAACAGGATGCGGAAAACGAAAGGCTGCGACTTGAGCGCGAGAAGCTGGCAGCCGAACGTCGTGCTCAAGAGGCGGAACTGGCAGAACAGCGTCGACTGATCGCCGAGCAACAGGCGAAGGCCGAGGCTGAACGGGCCGCGAAAGAGAAAGTCGAGCGAGAACGCCAAGAGGCAATCGAAGCGAAGCAGCGCGAGGCACAGGCGAAGATCGACTCCGAGATTGCTGCAATAGAGGCAGAACGTCGCGCAGCTAAAGAGAGGTTGGACGCTGAACGCCGTGTAATCGAGGCCGAGGCGAAGCGGTTGGCCGATTTGGAGGCGGCTCACGTTCGTGCGGCCGAAATGGAGAAGGCTAAGGCCGAAGCGGCTGAACGTGCCAAACGTGAGACCGAAGCACGACTTGCTAGAGAGGCCGCTGAAGCCAAGGCCAAGGCCGAGCAGGAAGAGGCAGAAAGGAAACGCGAGGAGGCACTCAGACCAGACAGAGAGAAGCTGTTTGCCGTTGCCGACGCCATGGCATCGTTTGTCGTCCCCGAAGTCTCTGAGGATGCGAGGAAGGCCAGAGCGAAGGTGATGGGCGTGCTGTCTCGCGCCGCCCAGTCCATTCGCAAGATTGCTGGCGACATTACCAATGATGAGGACGAGTGACCATGAGAATCATCGACTGCGAACAACAGACAGAAGCTTGGGAGCGATGGCGCAATCGACCAACAGCCAGCGAGTTCGACAAGTTTGTGACTCCTGCTCGCGGTGACTACTCGGCACAAGCGACGGCCTATGCCGCGAAGATCGTTGCCAAACGGTTGGGCGTGTACACGGAACCGCCACCGTCCTGGGCAATGGAGCGAGGAACCGAACTGGAACCATCAGCCAAGATCGCCTACACGCGACAAACCGGGCTAGAGATCCGGGATGTCGGATTCGTCCTTCCGGACAACACGGATGCCTACGGTTGTTCTCCGGACGGTCTGGTCGGAGATGATGGCTTGGTCGAGATCAAATGCCCTTTCGCGGAGACTCTGATTGCATACCACGCAGAAGGCGTTCTTCCTATGCAATACCGTCCACAAGTGCAGGGGAGTCTGTTGATTACAGGTCGGGCTTGGTGTGACTTTTACGTATTTCACGAAGAGTTGACCCCATTTCTGTTGCGCATCGAGCCCGACTTCGAGTACCAAGCGAAGATCGCACAGGGCCTTCTGAAGTTGCTAACTGAAATCCAAAGGATCGAAGGCAACGTCAAAAGGATGCATCACGAGATCGTGTCATCTTCTGCAAGGCAGGCCGATGTCAGATGGGAAGATGAGTCGTAAGGAGAATGCAAATGGGAAAGTTGGTAGTTGTGACTCCTGGAAGCAGATATGGCCGACTGACTGTAATCAGCGAAGCTGAACGGTACAAGGCCCCCAGCGGGCACACCGAACGACGTGTGTTGTGCGAATGCGATTGCGGGAACAGAAGGGTTGTGTTGCTTAACTCTGTGAGATCAGGACGGACACACTCGTGTGGATGTCTGGCAAACGATGCGACAGCAGCAAGGAACCGACGCAACGCTACGCACCGCATGTCGAAGTCTCCGACGTATCTGTGCTGGTATTCAATGAGGCAGCGGTGCAACAACACGCACCACCAGGCATATGCGAAATATGGTGGCCGAGGCATAACGGTTTGCGAACGATGGGAGCACTCGTTTGAAAACTTCTTGGAGGACATGGGGCCGCGTCCGTCTGCTGAACACAGCATTGACCGTATCGAAAACGATGGCAACTATGATCCTGAAAACTGTCGATGGGCAAGCGCGACACAGCAGGGAAGGAACAAGCACAATAACGTGTTGCTGTCGTGTCATGGAGATACCATGTGCCAATCAGAGTGGGCCGAACGGATTGGCATTACTCCCGAGGGACTATCTGCTCGCATAAATCGTGGCTGGTCCGTGGAAGATGCTGTAACGATTCCAGCCGGCGGAGGGAAAGAGCGATGAATGACCCAACCCCGGAAGAAGTCCGAAAGAGCATCGTGCCCAAAAGCGATCAGCTCAATTCAGACGACCTACTCACCGGCCCGATCACCGTCACTATCGAGGGCGTCAAGCGTGGCGACCGGGATCAGCCGATCGTTGTCGAGATCGCAGGGAATCGCCCTTACAAACCGTGTAAGTCTATGCGGAGGATTCTTATAGCCGCCCTATCGGATGACCCAAAAAAGTGGATAGGCCATCAGATGACGTTGTACTGCGATCCTGACGTTCAATGGGCGGGCCTTCGCGTGGGAGGAATTCGCATCAGCCACCTGTCATGCCTGGACAAGCCGAAAACTTTTTTGTTGACGCAGAATCGTGGGAAAAAGGCGGAAGTCACAGTCCTCCCAATTCCGCAAACGTCACCCGCGGACCTGGCCTACATCGAGGATGCGAAACGTCAGATAGCAGATGCGTCGTCAATGGACGTTCTGAACGCCATCGGACATCTGCTGAAAGAGAAGTCCGCAGCGATTCAGGATGCGGTGCGTGAGTCCTACAAGCAGCGAAAGAAGAAACTCGAATCCAACACGAAAGGCGATGCGTGATGCCAAACCATTTCACGACAGTAGCTATCTGCGGACCTGGACTCGAATTCGACTGCGACGAATTCAACGCGAAGCACGCGAAGAGCTGCCTGTGCAGTGTCGTCGCACCGATGCCTGAATCAATCCAGCAAATTCCGTCGGTGATGTATCCAGACGGAACCACGGAAAAGGATCGCCTTGGAGTCGATCAGGACTGGTACGACTGGGCCCGAGACAACTGGGGGACAAAGTGGGGAACGTATGACGTGGAAGCATTCCCGCTGGGTGGTGACGGATCACCAGTCGCGATCAAGTTTCAATCCGCGTGGGGGCCGCCAAAGGTGCTGGACAAGATAGCTCAGTGGCTGAAACGCATCGGCGGATTCGAGAACGTGGTGTTTGTCGGATTCGACCCCTACGACAATTCCGTTTCAATGCTCGACACGAAAGGCGGCGAGTGATGGCCGACAACAACAGAATTGGCGAAGCGTGCTGGTTCAAGCCGGCAGACATTAGCAATGGACACGACTTAGGTAAGTGGCGAGGCGGACGGCTCCGCGCGTGGTCAACCGACTGCGAGAACGAAAGCATGGCGCCGTTTCCTGTTGGCGTCATCGAGGACGATAAAACAGGTATGTGTCTGTCCATCTACGTAACTCGAATCTGTTTCAGCGCGATACCGCCTGGGGAGCACGTGTGATGGCGAAACGACGCAAGCGAACATCGAAGGAAATTCCAGCGAAGGGCCGTCTGAGGGATCTATGCGACCAGCTCTGGAGCATTGCCGTACGCGAGGACTGGAACTGGCGTTGTGCGGTGTGCGGGCACGGGAAATGCGATGCCCACCACCTGATTCCGCGTGGGCATGAAACGACCCGGTACAGCCTGCGAAACGGGATTGCCCTTTGTTCGCGCTGCCATCAGTGGGACGCGGACAGGGCGCCGCACCAGAATGCCGCGGGCTGGTTACAGTGGCTCGCTGAACACCACGAGACATTGCACAAATGGTACGTCGAGCGCGCGAAAATCAGCCCCCTGCGCACATTTAAGGGCACGACGAATGCGGCGTACTTCTGCGATGTGATCCAGATGCTTCGCGCGTACGTGCCGGAAACCGAATTCATCCGCGTCGTCGGACAGCGTTTCGCCCGGTGGCTCGATGAACAGGAGGAAACGTCATGAAGATTCTTGAACGACTATCCGTCCCAACAGGTGACATCCTCGTGGTCCAGGGAGAGGAAGGGAAGCTCGATGACCAACAGGAGGATTCAGATGGCTAACTACCGGCCGAACTACGAAACGACCGTCAGAACCTCGACCGTGACGCAGAGGCACAATACTTTGCACACAAATTCCATCGACTGGGAAAACTACCCGTTCGATGACCGGGAGCATTTCTGGCGTATGTGCTACGACCAGCCGACACGGAACAAGTGCATTGAGGAGAAGAAGGCATTTCTTCGCCTGTGTGAGCAGTACAAGGCCAAGGAAGTGTTTGCCAGCAACGATGGCGGATGGCCACGGATCTGGCATCGCGTCGTCGGAGTCGGAATGGCTTCCGCGTGGCCGTACTGGCAGCCACGCCCGACCGTTCTTATTGAAGGAAGTCTTGGGACGGAATGGGTGGACTGGACATCTCTCACGGGCGCGAAAGGAAACGATTCAGATGGCTAACTACGAAACCCGGTGGGTGTACATCTTCGGAATGGAGAACGAGGACGACGTGTTCGGTTCGCTTCTCGCAAACAGCCCGTTCGGAGACTTTGCATCGCCTGGGCTCTACAAGATTGGCACGACGACCAACCCTGTTCGTCGCTGGCAGCAAGTGCAAGTTCACAGCCCATGGGATTTGCGAGTGTTCGCGATCCTGCGCGGAGGATTCAAGTTGGAGGCTTTGATCCACAAATCCCTGGAAGAGTACAGAACGCGTGGAGAATGGTTTGCGATGTCTCGGCAGACAATGCACCGCGTGCTCGAAGAGCTTGAAGACAGTTCATCTATCGGCCGAAAGATGTTCGGCGATTTGCCGTGGTGCAGTATCGTTTGCATTGGAGAAGAAACATGAGTCAAGACGCCGTTGTAAACAAACCGGTTCTCAACTCACTTGAGCGTACCACCCTGCGCAACTACGAAAAGACTATCGCGAAGGGAGTTGAGACATTCCGCGAGGTCGGAGAAGCACTGGCACAGATTCGTGACCAGCAACTGTTCCGAGAAAGCTACGGCAGCTTCAAGGCGTACTGCAAGGAAAAGTGGGGATTCAGCGACAGTCGGGCACGGCAGTTAATGGGGGGTGCGGAGGTAGCCAATGAGGTGGAAAGCGTTACCCGGGTAACGCTTTCGAACGAAAAACAGGCCCGCATTTTATCCAAACTACCTAAACAAGAGCAGAAATCCGCGTGGGTCGAGGCGGTGGAATTAGCCAACGGAGGGACTCCGACGACGGAGCAAATTGAAGCGGTAGTTGAGTTGCGAATCGAAAAGACTGGAGAGGACGCTGATTCGGCAGGGACGCCCGAGGAATCTTCCAGCCGGCCGTCGAGGAATGACACGGAAACGCCGGCTGCTGATTTTGGAAAGTGCCCTGCCTGTGCCGGGACGAAGTGGACGGAGGACGAGGACGGTGTTTCCTGCGCCAAGTGCCACCACCCGTACGGAGAACCGGCTGGGGATACGGACGAGGAACGCCTAAAGACTCAGCGTCAGAAGACGGTGAAAACGATTGAGGCGCTCATGCGGGCATTCGATGACCTGCAAACCATGCTCGCGAAACCGGAGCATTCCGGTGTCATAGCGGATCTGAAGCGGCACCTAAAAATTGCGAAAGGATGGAAGTGATGAAAGCTGTGTCCTACGACGAACTCACGCGAGTGGCGGCCATCCTGACCTCTCAGGCGGAATGTAGCCGAGTCGCGGCTGCTTTGATCGCTAAACCGCCGGAGTTGGCATTTAAGAGGGCTCAACTTCTGATGGAAGCTGCTGCATTCGATCTCGCTGCGCAGCGGTTATCCGATGTCGAATTAGCCCTGGAGGACGAGCGGGTTCCATATACGCACATCGATCCATCGCGGTTTGAAGACAACGATGAGCATTGTCGCCAGACTGACAGTTGACGACGGAAAGCCAACGGGCTCCCGTTGAGGAAGCCGCCTACGTCAGGCTGGTAACTTGTCCGTAGGCGGCCTTCTTCCAAAAACAAAGGGCGAACGAGGCCAGAGGATCAGGGAATACGAGGAAAGGAAGTCGGGATGAGCCAGACACAAGAGCGACCCTACGTAATGGATACAGGCTGGGAGCGAGGAATTCACGGCGACCTAGACGGTGAGGCGTTGTATCGGTGGGCGGAGCTGCTTGAATCCCAGATTGCGACGTTGGCGGAAGAACTTGAGGCTGAGCGGCTTTGGATCAAAGAAGGCAAGAAGTTGCTCGATGTGCAAAATGCGAGTCCGAAGCTCCTGAAGGCCTGCCAGGATGTTTTCGCACGCCTGGAGCGATTCGAGATGGACTACGATTCCAGGCAGATTCTGAAGACTGCCATCGCCGAGGCAGAAAAGAAATGACAAAGCCTTTTGGAAGCATAAACATCGGTGCCGAGATGGCGGCAGCCATGGGAATGGACCCGCGGCCATACCTGACGGACGAACAGATTCAGGAGCAACTTCGCATTTGCGAGATGACGCGAGAGGAATGGGATGCGGATTGGGATCGGCGGCTTGGTATAGCCCATTTTAGGGAAAGGCATTGAGATCATGAAAGCACACTTCTTTCCCAGAGCCGAGCGACCATGCGCCCCAGCCGGCTTTACGGTATCGAAGAAGGATAAGCTGCCGGAGGGTGATTTCGAGATAACCGAATACGTCTGGGGTGAGACTGAACTATGGTTTGTGGACGTTGACGAGTTCACGGAGGACGAGCGTCAAACAGCGTATGAGGCGTTCGCTCTTTATCTGGCGGGGTCGAATGTTGGGAGAAACACGAGGCCGGTAAATTCATCGGGGAATATCCGAGGTTTTGACAATGACGGACTTGGAAGTGATGAGTGAAGGAAAATGCCCACACTGTGGGGCCGTTACCATCTACGGCGGTTGGCTGTGCGGGACGCAGGATAGCGGTCGTCGCGGTCGTCAATGCTACGCCACCGAGATACGCCGCCTGACCTCCGACCTTGCGAAGTCTCGCGATGCCGCTGAGCAACTGATGCAAATGGTTAATTCCCGCCAGTTGGCTCTGAATATGGCCATTGGCGAACGAGAACAGGCGAAGGAAGCAGCTATGGAGCTGTACGGAACCCTGGTTGAAGAAGACGACAAACGACTTTTCATTGAACAATGGGATTGGTTGGAGGACGGTGAGTTATGAGTGGACGTGATGAATCAGTTGTACGCCAAGACGCGTACATGTGGTCGATGGTAGCGAGGATACACGCGGCTGTTGCGGCCATTGAAGGCATGAAAGCCCTCAACCAGTATCGAGCTGCTCGTGGTGAGGCACAGGGATACGACGAAGCGTCTTTCAACCAGTCAAGAATCGAACTGGAGAATATTGCTGACCAACTTGTGAGTGGAATCTGATGATCGAGGAAGCTCTCACGTTACCGATTGGAGTTAAGAGATAAATGTTTGCCTTGCCGAGCTTGTACCCGCATCAAGAACGACAAAAAGACCTGGCGCGTGCTGCGTTGTCCAAGCATCGTCGCGTCATCATGAGTGCTTCGCCAGGTACAGGAAAGACAAGAATGGCCAAATGGATTCTTGCGGCGAGTGCAAACAGGGAGCCCAGTGAGAAACAAAGCGGGCATAGCCTATTCGCCGTGCACCGGCGCGGTTTAACAGACAACGCGGTTGATTCGTTTGGCGAAGAACCTGCCCTGCCGCATGGAATCATCATGTCGGGCCGGGACACGAGCTACGGGGACAAGATCCAGGTGGCGTCCATCGACACGATGCTGTCGTGGTTCGTTGAAGGTGGAATCTATCGCCCGAACCTGACGTTCGATCTGATAGTGTTCGACGAGACACACAGTCACTTGCAGAAGCTGGCGAAGTTTCTCAAGTACCACGACGCCAAGCGTGAAGCCGCGGGACAGAATCCAGCCTACGTGATCGGGCTGAGTGCGACACCACAAGCTCGTGGACTGGCTGACATCTACAAGGAAATCGTTCCAGGCCCGAGCACGCAATGGCTGATCGACAACAACTACCTCTCGCCGTTCCGGTACTTCCGTGCGACCCAGGGCAAGCTTAATCTGCTCGTGAAGCGCGGTGGGGAGTTTACAAAGGACTCTGTTTCCGAAGCGATGGACGGGCTTGCAGGCGACCTGGTGCGGGACTGGAAGCAATATGCGGAAGGAAGACCGACAGTAGGATTTTTCCCGCGACGTTCTCATGCTCGAGATGCTATGGCCCAACTGGAAGCTGCTGGTGTCCGAGTTGCGTACGTGGACGGGGAAACGCCCGACGACGACCGACGCCGGATATTCCGGGAACTGAATAACCACCACATCGACTATCTGTGCAACGTCCAAGTAGTCGAGAGGGGAACGGACATTCCTGCGATTTCGTGCGTCCAAGTCTGCGTGGCGGTGGCGTCAATTGTTCGTTGGCGGCAGTTGATTGGGCGAGGCTCGCGAAAACACCCAGAGAAGAAGGATTGCTGCGTTGCTCGTGATACGCAAATTCTGACTGATCGAGGACTGATTCCAATTCAGGATGTTCAGCTTACTGATCGAGTGTGGGATGGAGTAGAATTCTGTTGCCACGATGGTCCATATTGCAATGGTATCACGGAGGTAATAGAATGGAATGGTTTGAAACTCACACCCGATCATAAGGTGCTAACAAATGATGGCTGGAAAGAAGCGGAAACAGCAAAAGCTGGTGGATGGCGGCCTGTTGTTGGAGGAGTTAGTGGGACGCCAATTCGGTCCACTGACGATAGCAACCCGTATGATTCGCGGGTCCGGATGCAAATTGGAAGTCGAAGTGGACTGCTCACTGTGTGGAAAGAGGGGATGGCGACGGTATCACAAGATGTCAAGGCGGACTCCTCGTGGCTGCGAACATTGTATGCCAAAGTTCGGTCCACACTGCCCGGAATGGGTGTGGCGACGCGTTCAGCACCAGAGACAGAGGTGTCAATGCCCGCAGAACATATTTTACCATCGCTATGGAGGGCGAGGAATCGAATTCCGGTTTGCCTCAACTTACGAGGGTGCGTGTTGGGTTGTAAAACATCTAGGATTGCCTCCAAGCAAATCGTGGACTATCGACCGAATAGACAACAATGGACACTACGAGCCAGGAAATTTGCGTTGGGCGACTATGACAACGCAATCACGGAATCGCGACTTTGCATGGAGAGCACGGTTCCGACAGAAGTACCCATACGTGATGTATTGCGACACGCAAGTATCGAATCTACGAAAGGCTGGGTTGACTCCAAAGCAGATTTCCGACCGATGGTTACGGAAGTTTGGGACATCTTGAATGTCGGACCTCGCAACAGATATTGCGCTAACGGCGTGATTGTCGCAAATTGCGTTCTTGACCACGGAGGAAACCTGAAGCGTGGGCTCGGATTCTTCGAAGACGACCCGCCTTGGACCCTGGACATCACCACGAAGGAACCTGGGGAAGTGCTGGCTCGGCCGACGATTGAATGCCCTAAGTGCCATGCAATATACCGCGGAGGGAAGTGCCGGTACTGCGGATATGAACCGACCGCGCGCGAGCGGAAAGGCCAGGGGCTGGTATTCGATGGAACCGAACTGAAGGAAGTAGTCAGAGAAGAGGCGAAGAAGACGAGCGTCAAGAGTGCGGAAGAACTGATGGTGGCGGCTCTGTACGCTGCCGGGCGATCGGGAAGAACCTGGCGTCAGGCCGTGGGCATGTTCAAGGCCAAGTGTGAGAAACAGGGGACGAATTACCGCGTCCCGAGAACCGTGACTGTCGGCGGGCACCGATACGAAATGATTCGGTACGAGTCCGATGACGGAAACCGCCGTGTGGCTGTGCTGTATCCGTTCGTAAACGGAAGCCATGGCGGAAGTTACCTAGTGAAGCAGGAAGAACCTGCGATGGCACCATACTGAAAGGGAACCTATGCAGATTCGAGTGAACAAGGGAGTCGTGGAAGCGAAAGCGAACAAGTTGGAACTGAAGCTGCTCAATGACGCGTACCAATTCGCGGCCGGGATGCCGCGTGGAATCGGATTCGACGACCAACTGGAAGCGGCGGCGGAATCACTTATCAGGCTCATTGAAGCGCTGTGCCCGCCAGTGGACGCGCCGAAGGAATAGGGCGTGTCCATGGAACGTATAACGAAACTTACAGCAGCACAACGTGCACGTTTTCCAGAGTGGATTGCGAAGTGGATAGCGATTGGGCTATCCACGGAACCAGCGGATTTCGAGACGGCGGAACGAGGAGTACGTGGCTGTTATCGTGCCGCTAGGTTGGCTGAACCAGCGGTGGTGTGCAGGGTGTGCTCTCCGGTAGTAGCGTGTATCGCTGGGCCGATAGCAAATCAACTGCTCAATGGAAAACAAGTCCGTTCGGCAGTCGATTCGGCAGTCCGTTCGGCAGTCCGTTCGGCAGTCGATTCGGCAGTCCGT
>Ga0209417_1004678_pt1 | contig 16082 bp, 15 predicted proteins | sample RifGroF2_FD_184002 | JGI IMG/M metagenome (GOLD analysis project Ga0209417, IMG submission 184002) | Groundwater microbial communities from Rifle, Colorado, USA - Groundwater F2 (SPAdes) (version 2) | ecosystem: Environmental > Aquatic > Deep subsurface > Groundwater | place: Rifle, Colorado... | reverse complement strand
CAACGTAAGTCTCTACCCTTCTTTTTTATTTAAACATGGATTAAATCGATAAGCAGGGTCGATGACCCAACAAAATTTTCTAGGCCTGATTCCAGAAAGTTAAATAGGGTGGGCTTTAGCCCACCGGCAATTAATAATTAATATTTTGTAAGGTGCGCTATTGCGCACCGCTTAAATAAATTCCGTAGGGTACATTTATGCACCCTATTATTGCAGGCAGACCCATGTGTCTGCCCTGCCCTCATGTGCTTGCCCTGATAATTGGGATACTATACCTGTATGATTACCTGTTTTAAAAAATATCCTTTAATAGATAAAGGAAAATATTAATTAATAGGTAAAATATGGACATATTTGCAATAATTGGTTCGTTTTTAGGAGTAGGGTTAATCCTTGTGGGACAACTCCTTGAGGGGGGAAACCCCATGGCGCTTGTACAGGTAACAGCAGCGCTTATCGTATTTGGGGGTACTGCCGGGGCAGTAGTATTAAGCTTTCCGCAGCATGACCTCATTAATGCAGTTTTAGCGCTTAAAAGAGTTTATCTTAATGAAAGTTCTGATCTTAAAGAACTTATAACCGAGTTAATTAAATATGCTACTAAAGCAAGAAAAGAAGGAGTAATAGCTCTTGAAAAAGAGGCAAAAAACGCCAGCGACCCTATAATCACTCTTGGACTTGAAGCCGTGGCTGACGGTGCTGACCCGAAACTCGTAAGGGATTTAATGGAAACCAAAATTTCACAGATGGAAGAAGAATCAAAAGGTGCATATAAAGTCTGGGAATCAGCAGGAGGATATGCTCCTACTGTGGGTATTGTTGGCGCTGTACTTGGACTTATTCAGGTTATGGAAAACCTTTCAGAACCTTCCAAGCTGGGAGCAGGGATTGCAGTTGCGTTTGTTGCTACAGTTTATGGCCTTATAGGCGCTAACCTGTTTTTTATACCTTTTAGCACAAGAATTAAGCTTAAAGACCAGAAAGGTTTTCTTGCAAAAGAAATGATGGTAGAAGGAATTTTAGCTATTCAAGCGGGTGAAAGCCCTGCACTTATTGAAAGAAAACTTCAGGTATATATCTTGGAGAAAGAAGCGGGAGCTGCTGCTGGTGCTTCAAAGGAGGCAGCGGCGTAATTGGGTAAAAGGAAAAAACATGCTGAAGAACATGTAAATCTTGAAAGGTGGCTTGTATCTTATGCTGATTTCATTACACTTCTTTTTGCCACTTTTGTTATCCTTTATGCTTTATCCCAGCTCGACCTTGCTAAATTTAAGGATTTAAAAGATTCATTAAAAAAAGCTTTTGCAAAGTCTCCTACTGTGTTGGAAGGTGATGCCGGGGTTTTAAATACTAGTGGGCAGAGCGTCCTGGAATCCGGAGGATATGCTGATGAACAAAATATGGTTCCCGCTATACTTGACGAGATTGCCGCAAAAGAAGAAGAAAAAAATTATGAGCTGGCCCAGGAAAAGCTTAAACTTGACAAAATAGATGAATTAAAAGGCATAAAAACCAGGGTAACTGAAAGAGGCCTGATAATAAACATGGTAGGCAATATTTTCTTCGAATCCTCGGCTTCAAAGCTGAGGCCGGAGTCTTTAGAAGTTATTAAACAAGTGGGAGCAGTACTAAAAGAAAAATTTCCCTATAACCTTATTAGGGTAGAAGGGCATTCTGACAATCAGCCTATGACCTCATCTGTATATCCTTCTAACTGGGAGCTTTCAGCAGCAAGAGCAGCAAGTATCGTCCGTTATTTTATTGATAATGCCGGTATTGAAAAAGACAGGTTTGTTGTGGTTGGATATGGTGATACCAGGCCAGTTGCCACAAATAGCACCGAAGCCGGCAGGAATGCAAACAGGCGGGTGGAAATTATTGTTTTAAAAAGTAAGTTTATACAATCTGAGCTGCAAACGTATAAATTCCAAAAGGAAAGACTGGATAGGCTTAAAAAAATCGAGGAAATGTTGAAAAAACAGGAAGAAGAAGATTCTAAACTCAGTGATGCTGCAAAAAAATTATTGGAAGATACGAAAAATTCGTCCGAGTCAGTTATCCTTTATGATAAAAAGCAGAATGACGCTGCAAAGGAAGTAGAAGAAAAGCTTAAAGAGTATGAAAAAGAAACTAATTCAGAAGAAAAGAAAAGTTTATTCTTCAAAGGCGTGCAAAAGGGATTAAAGCACGATAAGGAATAGGTACCTGAATAAACATGATAAGGCTGGAAAACGTAACTGCATACTATAAAAACTTATGTGTCCTTCAAGATATTACTGTTAATATTGCAAAGGGTAGTATTGTTGCGTTAATAGGCCCATCAGGTTGCGGCAAAAGCACGTTTTTAAAATGTATTAACGGGCTTGTGCCTGTTCGCAGCGGCAGGATATTTATTGAGGATACTGAAATCACCTCAAAAAACACAGATTTAAACAGGATAAGATCAGAAGTAGGAATAGTTTTTCAACAATTTAATCTTTTCCCGCACTTAACAGTAAAGAAAAATATTACTCTCGCACCAGTCAAAGTAAAAGGAATGAAATTAGAAGAAGCGGAAGACCTTGCGGTTAGCCTGCTGAAAAAAGTAGACCTGCTCGATAAAATTGATAAATACCCTGAACAGCTCTCCGGCGGGCAGGCTCAACGGGTGGCTATTGTAAGGAGTCTTGCTATGCAGCCCAAAGTAATGCTTTTTGATGAACCCACGAGCGCTCTGGATCCGCAAATGACCCAGGAAGTTCTTGATACAATAAAAAGTCTTGCAAAAGAGGGAATGACAATGGTTGTAGTAACTCATGAAATGTCATTTGCCTATGAAGTTGCAGACAGGATAATTTATATGGATAAAGGCAGAATAAAAGAAGGAATAGAGAATTGAAATTTCCAAGAAAATTTATACTTGTTTTCATAAGCATACTTTTTATCGTAAGTTTAACAGGGTGTGCAAAAAAACAGGAAAAAGACCTTTTTACTAAAATTAAAGAAAGAGGGAAAATAATAGCAGGCGTAAGGTATGACGCCAGGCCCTTTGGTTTTGTTAATGAAGACCAGCAGGTAAGAGGTTTTGATATTGATTTGTGCAGGGAAATAGCATACAGGATTCTTGGAAATCGAGATGCTATAGAATTTCAGCAGGTAACATCTTCTAACAGGATTTTTTCTATAACCTCCGGTGCAGTTGATTTTACTGCTGCAACAATGACTATTACTCCTAAAAGGGCTCAGATAATTGATTTTAGTAATCCTTATTATATTGCCGGCCAAGCGGTGATGGTACCTAAAGACAGTGAAATTAATGATATAAGCGATCTTGCAGGTAAAAGAATAATAGTGAGCCTTGGCTCTACCAGCGAAATGAATATAAGGCAAATGTTTCCTGATGCCGAGATACTTGGATTCAGAACATATACAGATGCTTTTTCTGCTCTCAGGGCAGGCAGAGGCGATGCAATGACAACTGATGATACGATTATTTATGGTTTTATATTAGAAAATCCTGAATTTATTATGCTGAAAGAAAGGTTCACACAGGAACCTTACGGGCTTGGATTTAAAAAAGGCAGGGAAACTTTTGTGTTAAGGGAAACAATAGATATGATTTTGGAAGACCTTGCACGTGATGGAACACTTACCCGCTTGAAAGAAAAGTGGATGCCGGATCTGGATAACAGTAATAATGTATAATATCGACATTGACGTTCTTTTAGTAGCTTGGCCAGAGCTTATAAAAGGGATAAAAATTACCTTTTTTATTTCTTTTATAAGCTCTATAGCTGCGTTTTTAATCGGGCTTGTTGTTGTTTATTCCAGAACCATGGGAGGGGATTTTTCTAAAACATTCTTTACTGCTTTTGTTGAGTTTATAAGGAATACTCCCTTACTTATTCAGTTATATATTGTGTATAAGGCTTTGCCGGAATTCGGTATTCATTTGCACCCTATAGCCTGCGGCATAATTGCATTAAGCATTTACACAGGGGCTTATATTTCAGAAGTATTAAGGTCAGGTGTGAATTCCATTACCGGTGAGCAGTATCAGGCAGCAAGGGGGTTGGGATTAAACCGATTACAAACTTTCAGGCTTATTATTTTTCCTCAGGCAATAAGGATAGTTATTCCGCCCCTCGGCAGTCAGTTTATAAATCTTGTTAAAAATTCATCACTTGTCAGTTTTATTGCGGTTACTGACGTATTTTACGTTATATACAAGGGAGCAGTTGATGATTTCAGGTTTTTTGAATTTTTTATAACAGGCGCGCTTATTTACATGCTTTTGACAGGTTTTATAGCGCTTATTTCCAATAGTTTTGAAAGGCATTACCATGCACTGGGAAGATGTTCTTAATAATTTAGGCTTTTTAATGAAAGGACTTGGAGTAACCCTCCAGCTTGCTGTTTTATCAATAGCGGGCAGTCTTGTATTGGGTACTGTACTTGGTGTTATCAGATATGTTAAAATCCCGCCTTTTAGTCCATTGGCAGCTATGTATATTGAGTTTGTACGCAGCATCCCGTTAATTCTTTTTATAGTGTTTATTCATTTTGGGTTTTTACCGTTTATTCTTGGCACGTCGGCGTCTTTCTTTGTTTCTGCCTGTGTTGCATTAATAATTTTTACTTCAGCGTATGTTGCGGAAATAGTGCGGGGCGGCCTGAATTCCATTGAAAAAGGACATATTGATGCGGCTGTTAGCCTCGGTTTAACAGGGTTTCAAAGACTGGCTTATATCATTCTGCCGCTGGCTTTTGCCAGGATGATGCCTGCTTTAGTTAGTCAGTTTATAGCTTTGATAAAAGACACGTCACTTGCTTCAACAATCGGGCTAATTGAGCTTACCCGCTCAGGAGAGATAATTTATGAGCGAACATATCATGAATTTGAGGTGTTGGCGTTTATTGCATTGATATATTTTATGATATGCTTTAGTTTATCTAAATTGAGTAAAAAAATAGAAATTAAAATATAAATGCTTGCAGAAGAGATCAGAACATTTAAGGTAAATGACCATGTGGTCTGTATTTATGATGATGATGAAGAACATTTGCGTTTGCTTGTGTCTTATATAAAGTATGGTATAGAAGCAAATGAAAAAGTTATCAGCATTGAGTACTCCATTTCTGAGGAAGTCCTGTTAAACAGACTAAAACAGGAAGGATTGGATGTGGAGCGCCTGATTAAAAGCGGACAGTTAAAAATACTGACTCACTGGGATACCTATTTAAAAGACGGCAAATTTGAAATTGACAGGCAAATTCAATTCTGGCAAAAGGAATTGGAGTTTGCCAAGAAAGAAGGCTACTCTGCTTTAAGAGTTACGGGAGAAGCATCCTGGATAGCTGATGCCCCTCTTGGTTCAGAACTTTTCATGAAGTATGAATCTAAAATTAATGAAATTATGGATGACAGTGATTGCATAGTCTTATGCAGATATAATATAAATAGCCTTAATCCTAAAACATATTCCGAAATTGTTTCCTCTCACCCCAAAGTTCTTATTGGGGCAAGAAAGTTTGATAATTCTGATTACAGTTTATTATATTCTTCCATGCAGGAAGGGGTTTGTATTCATGAAGTGATTTATGATGAATGCGGAAAAGCTGTGGATTATGAAATTTTAGACGTAAATCCTGCGTATGAATCCATCACAGGATTAACCAGAGAAAGTGTCATTAATAAAAGAGCTTCTATAGTGTATGGCACAGGCGAGGCACCTTATATTGAGATCTATTCAAAAGTTGCTTGTAGTGGAAATCCAACAACATTTGAAACATATTTCGAGCCAATGAAAAAATATTTTCATATTTCTGTTGTTTCTCCTGAAAAAGGCAGATTTGCAACGATTTTTTCTGATATAAGTGATTTTGTAAGATTACAACAAGAATTAAAAAATGCAAAAAAAATAGCTGAATCAGCAAGCAGCTCCAAAAGTGAATTCCTTGCAAATATGTCGCATGAATTCAGGACGCCCCTTAATTCCATCATAGGATTTTCAGAACTGGCTCTATCGGCTAGCCAGCTTACTCCTGAGCAAATAACAAGGTATTTTGATAATATTAGCCAGAGTGCAAGCCATCTTTTGAATCTTGTTAATGATTTGCTGGATATGTCAAAAATTGAGGCTGGCAAGCTGGATCTGGAATATGAAGATATCCATTCTCACATGTTTATTGATAATGTAATAACCGGAATACAATCGCTGGCACTTAAAAAGAATATAGAAATTGAGCTGCAATTGAAAAATATAATCATAAACGCAGACGCTAAGCGTTATAAGCAAATAATTTATAATCTCTTAAGCAATGCTGTTAAATTTACGCCAGATAACGGCAAAATAACAGTCAAAACAGGACTCAATGATAATATGCTGGTTACATCAGTAGAAGATACAGGAATTGGTATAGCAAAAAAGGATTATGATAAATTATTTGACCAGTTTAAACAATTAGATTCATCTTATACAAGGCCACAGGAAGGAACAGGGCTGGGGCTTGCTTTAACTAAAAAGCTGGTTGAATTGCATGGAGGTTCTATTCATTTTGAATCTGAGGAGGGGATGGGTTCTCGGTTCTGGTTTATTCTTCCCGGTGCAAGAAAAGGGTTTACTGTTTCTTTTCCTTTAAATCTAAATAAAACAACGTAAAACACGCACTTCCAAGTGGTAAAACAAACATTGTTGCTGCTGTTCCTACTGACATTAAGGCAAATTCTCTTGAGATATCAGCAACTGTAAGCCCATATTGTTGGATTGTTTCAATTAAGTTTGTATTTTGAAGAAGAATATTTGCATAAGACTCAAAGGGCAGAACAAGATAACCCAGAAGCGGGGAATTTTTGATTATTTCCCCAAATATTGCGGGAAGCACTGCACCTGTGACCACAAAAAGAATAAACCCCAGCAATACTGCTCGCCAGAAGTTTTTATTGTCTATCATTTCATAACTTTTTTTAATTATATTAACCGGGGAAATAGCCTCAAAAGCAAAAATCTGAAAACACAGGCAAAGATAAACCGAAATTATAGCAAGTATTCCAAGGTTAGCCAATAAAGACACAGCAAAAACCGCAATAGCAAACATTTGTCCAAAAATTTTCATAGCCGGAATCATCAGGACAAACGGCATTAAAAGCAAAAGGAACCATATTCCCATAAGGATAAATAGCAGTACAAGGTAATCCTTTGTGCGTAATTTAACGGCGCCATTGTGTATTTTAAAGCTGGCAGCAGGTTTTTTTTCAACAATATCAGACACCATGGTGTTTAATGAAACCATAACCACCATATAATCCCAGAATGCTTTTAAGAAAATTATAAAACCTGGAACTACCATAAGAATCAGGCCCAAGAGAATAAAAGTCAGGTTTTTTTGTAGTTCTACAGGCGAGAGGGTTAATAAATAGTTTTGCCTGTAAAACTGTGCTTGGCCAAGTATCAGGATTATGCCGATGATTTGGCCAAGCACAGGAAAAAGCATTGCCCTTGAAAGAGGGAAGAAATTTTTTAAATATATACCCAGACCTGTGAAAAAAATATTTAACATATTTCTCTGCATAAGAAAATTTTATTATAATGTTTATAATTATAGAAGTCATAAATACAGAAGCCATAAATACAGAGATTTTTACGTTATGTTAAAGAAATTTATATTTTTAATTATTATAATCAGTTTTTCCCTTCCGGTTTCTGCGTTAGAGCTGAATCTTAGTTCTTCCGGCGAAGCCGGTGCCGAAATTATTAAAGCTGAGGTGTTTAAACCTTCCCGGCTGATAATCGGAGCTAAAACAGGCTTTATTATTAAAGCGGAACCGGGCAGCCATGTGTCACTTGTTCTGGCAGTTGATGAAAATGGTGAGCAAATACTGGCTAAGGTTGATGGAATGGTCGGAGAAAAAGGAATCACTGAGCTTGAAGTTGAGCTTCCTGATAAAAAGGAACTTATTAATAAAGTTGTATATTTTGAAGTTGCGGTCTGGAAAAACGAAGACTTGAGCGACGCAAAAAGGGCGCGAATTATGGGTTCTGATGGAAGGCAAAGCCGCTCAAATACTATTTTGATAACAGGAAAGCCGGAAAAAGGCCTTATGCCAGGTTTTGGCCCGGCAATGCCCGGAGTTGGCGATGTTTCAAGAACAATGGATGCATTGCAGGATGAAAGAGATTATTCTGACGATGCGTACTATTATGATAAGCCCTTGATCCTTAGAAATTTGAGAGCGCCTGAATGAATATACTGCTAATACCTGCTGATGATCGACCTGTGAGTTATACGCTTCCGCTTCAGGCAGGAATGATAAGTAAAAACATTAATGTGTTTATTCCGCCAAGGGAATTTTTAGGGAATTTAATAAATAATGCTAAAATTGATGAAATACTGCAATGGCTGGAAAAAACGCTTTCACAAAACCCTATAGATTACATAATATGCGCGCTTGACATAGTTGCGTATGGCGGTTTGATTCCTTCACGGAGGTCTTCTGATTTAAAAGAGTTGATTTGTTCACGTTTAGAAAAATTCAGGAAGATTATTGAGGTTTCACGGGCAAAGGTGCTGGGATTCAGCAGTATAATGAGGATTTCTGATAATAATGTCAATGAAGAAGAAAAGCTTTACTGGGATGAGTATGGGAAATTAATATTTAAATATTCTTATTTAAAACATAAGGGTGAGGATTACAGTGATATACAGGCACAAATTCCTTCACATATCCTTGATGATTATCTGAAAACGCGGCAGAGAAACTTTTCAATAAATAAAATGTATTTGCAGTGGAAAAATGAAGGGTTTTTTGATTTCTTTTTGTATGCAAAAGACGACATAGCACCGTTTGGGCTTAATGTGCAGGAGGCAGAAGAACTAAGTAAGCAGGCTCCGGTTCATACCGGGTTTGATGAAGTACTTACACTTCTTGTGGCACATTTAATAGTAGAAAATTTTGATGTTTCCATCAAAATTTTCCCGGTTTATTCAACATTAAATGGGCCGAATATAATTCCCCGATACGAAGATAAGCCTTTAAGTAAAAACATTGAAACTCATATAAAAATGTGCGGGGCGGAAGTCGCTGATTCAGAGGAAAATGCACACATAATTTTATTGGCGCACACGCCTGAAAAAGGACAGAATGATCTTGCCATGCTGGAGTTTGTAGAGCAGGAGACTGAAGAGAGCACTGATTTTTGCGTTAATTTTATAAAAAATTCAAATAAGCCTGTAATAGTTGCTGATGTAAAAAACGCAAACGGTTCAGATGATCTGCTCGCAAAGAAACTACTTTCGGAGCCCTTAAATCTCTATGGTTATGCGGGCTGGAACACTGCTTCAAATACAATAGGTACTGCGCTTTCTATGGGGATAATACGTTACATTGCTGAAAAACAGGGTAGGTTTTCTCAGGAAAATTTTAATAAACTAATGTTTGTCAGGTTTGCTGATGACTGGGCATACCAGGCAATTATAAGGAAAATAATCAGAAGGTTTAATTTAACTCCTGAGCAAATAACTTTAAGCTTTCCCTGGAACAGGAGTTTTGAAGTCGAGGTTAATCTCTAAAGTTTATCTCCCTTAACGCCGATTATTAATAAAAATGAATATAGGGAGATGTGTATGCAGTTCTATAGTACTTATTATAAAAAACTGGCTAGTTATGAACAAATAAAGCAGATCGGTGATAAGTTTGATGTGCTTGATGCTAATAAAGATACAGCTCTAAATAAAGACGAGATGGCTAATATTTTTGCTGGTCAGACCCTGACGCAGGAAGAAAAAAATATGTTTATGGCAGGGATTGACTCTGATGATGATGGTTTTATTACATATTCAGAATTTATACCTACATTTGTGGAATTTGACGTTGACCAGAATGGGCAGATTTCCGGCGAGGAATTTAATCTTGCAAAGAAAAGAATAGATGAACTGCAAAAACAGATGGATATCAATACGCAGTACGCGATATTAAACAATTTAAGCTCCACTCCTGCGCAAAAAACAGCAGCACAAAACCAAATTTCATTATTTAAAGTACAAAGAAATATAATTTATGCTGAACAAAAAGTAATGCAAAAAGAAATTTTAATAAGTAGTAATGAGCTAAAAATTCAGCAAATTCAGGATTATATAAGCCAGAATACCCTGCTTGAATTTGAGCAGGCTCAAAAACTTAAGGAAATTGAAACTTGCAACCTGGCAAAAAGCGTATTGCTTCTGGAAAAAGACATAGTTGTAAAAGAACTTAATTTAGAAAATGTAAACTTGAGTATAATTACAACCCAGCAGCAGGGCGGCACTCAAAATGCGCTGGATATTCTGGCTCAGCAAAAAATAAGCAAGGAAAATGAATTAAACATAAGTCTAAAGAACCTTGAGCTGTATCAAAAGCAGGCAAAAATTCAAAACGATGAAAGTTTGATTACAAAATTCTTTATTCCTGAAGTTATGAAAGAAAATGCCCGTATAGAGCTGGATATACTATATGATGAAGTCCAGTTATTAAATCAGAGAAAAGACCTTTATTCCAAGGTCAGTACTCTTTCGCAGACCCGCGCACAAATGATGATTGTATGGAATCAGTATTTGCAAGCACAGACTGAGGCAGAGAAAGAGATTCTATTACAGCAATACAATGATCTTAACGCTCAACAGCTGGTCCAGCAAAAAGAAGCGCAGATAAGCGCTTTAAAAGTTGAGTTGATTGATAAGCAAATCCAGCTTAAAGCAGTACTTCCAAGGAGTACTCAAAAGCCGTTTGATCAAGTGAAGGCTAAGCTTGAAGCAGAGATAGCTAACCTTAAGTCCCAAATAGCTGCATTAGAGCCTGTTTCTCCATGGCCAATATTTCCTCCTGATAACCCCGATGGGCTCATATATTAGTAATACTAGTAACTATTCAGTACCAACTTTGCCCCGCATTGTCATTCTGAGGAGGGCGAGGCTGCTAACCGAAAATAAAGATAAAAATTTTTATCCTCGCCCGACGTGAGAATCTATCTAAGTGGGCTGAAAGCCCACAGCTTACATGCCATGATGGACAGATTGCCACGTCGGCGCTTCGCGCCTCCTCGCAATGACATTGGGGTCTTAAGTAGTTACTTAGAGGCACAATTGTAACGAAATCTTAACATTTCTTTGTTTTTTAGCAATTTCTTACTAAAAAAATTGTTTATATATGTAAGGAAGCACGGTTAGGAAGCAAAAAGAATGTGAATAAGAAATAAGAGCGAAAAGCTCAAAAAAAATTTGAAAAGCTGTAAAAAGCTGTGAAAAACTGCAAATAAAAAATACTGAGGGGCATTTTTAATGCTGAGTATAAATAAATTTGAAAGGCATTAGCTAAAAAAGATTTACCTTTATATCCCTCCTCCTAGATAACATATAAATTATCTAATGGCTCGTTTAACAACGAGCGTTTTTTTTTTGAAATAATTTAAATAGAATTGATTTATATTGTTTATTCGCTGAGTGGCCGGCGACGCCGGCCACTCAGCGGTTGTTGAGGCGGCCGTAGGCCGCCTCAACAACAAAAATTATAAGTATTTAAATTTTTTTGCTCACATATTTTTGTTCTATAATAAAAATATGAAAACTATACAGACTAAACAAACCAAACAAACAAATATTGATATAAACTGCGATCTTGGCCAATCATACGGCGTTTACAAAAGTGGCTTTGAAAGTGAGCTTGTTCCTTATGTTAGCTCAGTAAGCATTGCCTGCGGACTGCATGCCGGTGATCCTTTAACTATAATGAATGTGCTGCAAAATATACCGTCAGCTGTTTCTGTTGGCGCGCATGTGGGCTATCCTGATATTCAGGGATTTGGATACCGCAGTATGCAGCTTAATGAAAAAGAAATGGAAGCGATTGTTGTATACCAAATAGGCGCATTAAACTCGCTTGCCAGGCTTTCAAACCGCAAAGCAGAATTTGTAAGACCGCATGGAGCGCTTTATAAACAAATAAGCGAAGATTATAATACCTGCCTTTCATTTGCAAAGGCTATTAGCGATTATGATCCATGGTTAGTTCTGGTCGGGCCTCCCGGTGAGAATCTAATCAAAGCTGGCGAAGAAGCAAATATAAGGGTGTGTCCTGAAATACAGCTTGATAAAAAATATAATGTTGATGGAAGTATTGATTTTAATGCTGGGGACGTTATTAATTTTAATTATTCAATAAATATGCTGGAAGCCCTTTTGAAGGACTCACAAGTCCCGAACAACCAGGGCGGCAAAACCCGCATAGAGTTTAATTCCATTCATTTAAGCATGAAAAACCAGCTATCTTTACAAATTGCCAAAAGAGTAAAGGAACTTATTCCTCAGCCGGTGCCTGTCGCAGGAACATTTGTTGCTGAAAGCGGATGGTTACAGTAAAGAAGAAAAAGCTGGCCGTTATGGTTTCAGGCGGCGGCAGCAACCTGGGCTCATTAATCCAGGCTGTTAACGATGGCATTATTAATAACGCTGAAATATGTGTTGTAATTTCCAGTAAAAAGGAAGCTTACGCGCTTATACGGGCGGAGGAGGCAGGAATTCCCGCGTTTTATCTGGATTCAGACGAGCATATTATAGATAAATTAAAGGAATTTAATATTGAGGTGGTGCTGTTAGCCGGATATATGCGGATTTTAACCATGCCTTTCCTGCAAGCGTATAAGGGCAGGATTCTTAACATACACCCCAGTCTTCTTCCTGAATTTGGAGGCAAGGGAATGTATGGAATAAGGGTGCATAAGGAAGTTATAAAAACTGGAAGGACTGAAAGCGGATGTACAGTGCATGTAGTGACTGAAGAAATAGACGGAGGGCCTATCCTTGCGCAGGCGAGAGTGCCAGTTATGCCTGATGACACACCTGAAAGCCTGGCAGCCAGGGTGTTAGTACGGGAGCATGTATTGTATCCCCGCACTGTTCAGACGTTCGTAGAAAAGATTTAAGAGGACGTGATGGAACTATTTTTAAGCTTTCTTGTTGGGTTGTTAATAGGGCTTGTGGCAGCCTTTTTTGCCTTTGTTAAATTAACTGAAAACAACCGCAAATTCTTTGATATCTTGAAAGGTGACCCTAAAATCAAAGGTGTCTGGGGAGAAATGGTGTTGGAGAGGATGTTGGAAGTGTCCGGCCTGCATAAAGGTGTGCATTACGTGTGCCAGCAAACTTATAAAAGCAATGAAGGCGAACTTTTAAGGCCGGATGTTGTGATTCATTTGCCTAATAACCGGCATATTATCATTGATTCCAAGGTTTTACCTGATAAAAACTCAATCCGGGAGCATATAAAAATCCTGAAAAATAGATTTTATGAGCAGATCAAAGATCTTAACCCGCCGGATTTTGTGATTATGTTTGTCCCGATTGAGTCTGTATATGCCGATATAATGCGCCATGACAGCGATATATTTGAATTTGCGTGGAAAAATAAAGTCCTGGTTGTCGGCCCCTCAACTCTATTGGCAACGTTAAAAACAATTGAGCTGTCCTGGCAGAGAGAAAACCAGACTCGTAACGTGGTTGAGATAGCTGAGGAGAGCGGGAAATTATACGATAAATTTGTAGGTTTCATCACAGATTTTGACACAATAAAATGTAGGTTTGAGGACATGAACAAAAAGCTTGAAGGCAGGAATGGCCTAATCCAGCAGGCAGAAAAAATTAAATCCCTCGGCGCTAAAGCGTCAAAACAGGTTCCAGAGAGATACTTGGATTAGTCTGGGTTGATGCTGCAATTCTTGAGCTTCCGCTTTCAGGGTCGAATTCCAGCATTATTATGTGGTCGATTTCGTCCTTAATATCGTCAATATGAGTTATGAGAATAACCTGCTCAAAGTTCCCGGTTAGCTTTCTAAGTAAACTGATTACGTTATAACGCCTGGTTTCATCAAGAGAGCCGAAAATTTCATCAAGAATTAACAGGGATAAAGCTTTTCCTGAACGGTAAGCTATAATTTGCGATATAGCAAGTCTGATACACAGGTTAACTATGTCTTCTTCACCACCGGAGATGACCGGCTTTATTTCACCGTCGTCATGCAGGCAAATATCGTACTTTTCGTTTATTTCAAGCATGGAGTACCTGTTATCCGTGAGGTCAGACAGGAATTTGCCGGCTAATTCAGCTATTTCGGGCCTTACTTCATTGTTTAGTTTTTCCCATAATTGGGCGTAAAACCTGTCGAGTTCATATAAAAGGTCAAACTGTTCCTGTTTTTTCTTTATTGCTTCTTGTTTTTCCTTATTTGACTGCTCGATTTTAGCTATTCTATCGAGATCATTGACAATAATCTTTTCTTCACCCTGAATTTTCAGGAGATTTTCCCTTGCATTGTAAAAATTATCTCTAGTTTCGCGGTATTTTTTTTCGGTTTCTTTGTACTTATCATCAGAATAATCAAGGTTTTTTAGTTCTTCACTAATTAATTTTTGTTTTGCTTCAATTTCATTTTTTGTTTTTAATGCTTCTTCAAGCTCTTTTTTAATTCTGTCATGGCCTGCTAATTCTGCTTTTAAGGCTAAAATTTCCTCATACTTCTGTCTTATGGGGATTATTTCCTGCCTTAATGCTTTTAATACTTCCAGATCAAAGCCCTGGGGCATCTCACCCAGATCTTTATTTATTTTTTCGATTTCCTGTTGTCTTGCTTCCAGCTCAACTTTTACTATTAAGTAGCGTCTTTTTTCTTCTTCATACTGCCCTTGAATAAGTATAAAGGCTCTGCTTTCCTCTTCTTTATCCTGTTTTTGCTTTTTTAAATCAGCTAACGCCTGTGTTCCTGCGGATAAAGTCTCAATTTGGCTCTTAAAATTCCCAACAACCTTGTCATATTCAAGCTTTAATGGCCGCTCACAGGTGGGGCACATGCCATTTTCACCTTTTTCAGTAATTATGGCCAGCTGCTTTTCAATTTTCTGAATTTCCTTAAGACTAATTTCAATTTGCTGGATTTTTGTGTTTAAGTCAGCTATTTCCTGGGTTATGGTGGGCAGTTTTTCAATTTGTGCCTTTTTTTCCTTGCCTGATTTGATGATGTCTTCAAGGTGGGCCTGTTTCTCTCGAACTTCCCTGTCCAGCCCTTCAAGCCGTGTCAGGTATTTCTGCCTTAAAGCGTCTTTTTCCTGCATGGCTTCCTGAGTTTTTATTTTTTGTTCAATATTTTTATATTCAGCTTCAAATTTAGCTGATTCTGCTAATTTCCTGCTTTTTTCGTCTAAATTTTTAATATTTTCCGTAAGATTTACTATATTTTTACTGATGTATTCTGATTTTTCGCTTAAGGATTTTAACTCCCAGTTTAATTTATCGAATTTTTCCTTTGTGGTCTTTGTTTTTTCCCATTCCGGTTCGATTTTCGCCACGTCATCAGATGCTTTGTTGAATTCTGCCTGTTTTTTATTCAGTAATTCCCTGACTTCAGTGAGCTTTAAATTTATTTCCTGTTTTTCCTTTTGCAGGGCGTCAAGGTCATCCAGCCCTTTTTTAAACCCTTCAATTTCGTTTTTAAGTTTGTTTTGGTCTATTCTTGCCTGTTCCTGGGCTTCCCTGATTTTTTCATAGCCCATAACCTTTGAAATGAACTTTTTACGCTCGATAGCACCCTGATTCTTCATAAAATTAAGCTCTTTTTGTCCGGTGAAGTAGGTATTAAAGAACTCATTCTTAGTCATACCGATTTTATCGGTCAAATACTTTGTTACTTCCTGCTGTGAGGTTACAACAGGAGATTCCTCGCTGCCTATGTATACCTCAGCTTTATCGAGGTATCTTACGACTTTATATATAGAATTATCAAGGTTGAATACAAGTTCAACCATTACTTTTGCGCGGGGTTTTGCCTTGTTGAACTTTATAGTGTCCTTGTTGCCGCGGGCGGCCTCGGTTCCATAAAAGGCCCAGGTAATAGCTTCAAGGATAGTGCTTTTCCCTGCGCCGTTGGAGCCGCTGATAATTGTAATCCCGTCGTTAAATTCGAGGTAAGAGTCCTCGTGCTGGCGGAAGTTTTCAAGTTTCAGGGATTTTAGCTTCATTATAATTAATTTTCCTTATGTTTGCGGCGGGTGGAGAATTGTCATTGCGAGGAGGGCTTTAGCCC
>Ga0209417_1004676_pt1 | contig 16086 bp, 18 predicted proteins | sample RifGroF2_FD_184002 | JGI IMG/M metagenome (GOLD analysis project Ga0209417, IMG submission 184002) | Groundwater microbial communities from Rifle, Colorado, USA - Groundwater F2 (SPAdes) (version 2) | ecosystem: Environmental > Aquatic > Deep subsurface > Groundwater | place: Rifle, Colorado... | reverse complement strand
AGCAGGTAACGTAGAAGTAATTGCTGGCGTTGCTGGCGATCAATACAAAGTTCGTGATGTTATTTTGGTAGGTGGCGGTACTAATTACGCTGCTGGCGGCGATAGACTTATTTCGCTTACCGATGGAACTACTACTTGGACGACGATTGCCAATGCTGATATTGAAACTGCACCAGCGGCTTCGTTGCGGTTAGGCGATGTAAAAGTACCATTTTTAACCGGAACATCGGATACTGCATCGGCATCTGCTGCTGCAATTCGCTTCCAATATAGCGGCGGAACAACTGACCATAGCGCAACAGGGTCAATCAATTTCGCTGTGTGTTTGGAAAAAGTAGCGTGATAAACTGGGGCGGTATAATAGCCGCCCTTTTTACTTGGGAGTTAAAATGCTAGTTTATGCACCTGATGGAACGCCGAAAGAAAAAGATGCTGTTGATGCGCGTGAATGCGTAGAATATTGCGGATATACCTATCAGCCGCCCGAGAAACAACCTGAAACTGTAATCCGATTACAGCCAGAACCGGAAGTTGTAATTGAAGAACCGATTGTTGAACCTGAGCTAGTAGCCAAAACAATCATTGAAGTTGACATTCCAGATACGCGAAGTAATGAGTATTTTAACGCGATGTCTGATGATGAACTCAAGGCTTATCTGGATTCCAATAAAGTGAAGTATCATCACTTAGCTGGTCGTAAAACACTATTTACAGCGGCATCGGCATTTGCCAATCTTGGAGTTAAATGATGAAAGCTGAAATTGATACCAAATGGATTGCGACTGTATCGGCTACTTTGATTGCCACTAAAGATGCGAAATCTGCGATTAAGTATTTGAGCGATAAATTGGTTGTCAAGGCAACATGGCATAATAAGCCGAAAGCAAATAATCGTGGAGAAACGATGATTGTTACTTTCGGTAAGCCTAATTACCGTGAAGTGGCATTTATCAAGAATCTGAAAAAATCTGGTGAGCCTTTTCCGGTAAAGAAGATTCAGTTGAAGTTCTATCCAGTCAAGAAGTAAGGATAAAAAATGGCCGCTCCAGTCAATATCACGGTTCCGGTAATAACAGGCACAGTTGAGTTCGCTGAGGTACTTACGCTGTCAAACGGAACATGGGACGTTGTTCCTGATTCTTACGCATACGCTTGGTTGCGCGCAGGAACGCCTATAACGGGCGCGACTACTTCAACCTATACCATCACTAGGGCTGACATAGGATATACGATTGTAGGGCGTGTAACAGCGACTAACGTGGATGGCAGTACCATTGCCAATAGTGCTGCGACTGTAGCAGTTCCAAGTACGCTTATCGTTGAAGATGGAACTGAAGTAGCTAATGCAGATGCTTATGCGACATTGGTTTATATCGCTGACTACCACGATAAGAACGGGAATACGGCTTGGGCTGCGATTACGAATGATGCTACCCGCGAAACTTATGTGAGACGCGCTACGGCATATATGCTTCAAGCATATCGCCAACGCTGGAAAGGCTATAGAAAAACGGCAACTCAATCATTGTGCTGGCCGCGCAGTTTCGTATATCTTGAGCCGTTCGTCCACGGTGCAGTAGGCGCATATCCTTATCTGGTATCTGACATTATCGTTCCGGTAGAAGTTAAGAACGCTTGCGCTGAATATGCGCTTAAATCAATTACTGAAACTTCGTTGATGCCAGATGCCACACAGAATGTTAAGAAAGAAATTATCGGGCCAATAACTGTTGAGTACGACCAATATAGCTCACAAGCAACACGATATTCTTCCGTTGATGCAATGCTATCACCGTACTTGAATAGTAGTGGTGTTAGCGTACAGTTAGTGAAATAATGGACTACGCAAAGTTAGCGGATAAGGCGTTAAAACTGCTAACAAAGCACGGGCAGGATATTACTCTTCGGTCAACCATCGTTGGAGCCTATAATCCTTCAACAGGAACCGCCACAACGACTGTAACCGATACTACGCGCAAAGGTGTTGTATTCGATTACAATCTTGTTGTATATGGCAACGATATGATTAACAATACGCTTGTTCAGGCTGGCGATAAACGATTATATCTCGATGCTAATGGAATCGCGCCTAGCCTGAACGACCAAGTGATAGTTGGCGGAGTTACTTGGCAGATTAAGAATATCAAGGATATAAATCCGGCTGGCACTTGTATTTTATTTGATTGCACTATCCGACGTTAGTTGTAACACACGTTTACCGATATTGATAAAACAGTTTTCTTTATACCATGGCATTTTATTGTCATGTCTGCTAATTGTTTGATCGTTCCGTATTTGTCCAAAATCGCTCAAAAATTCTTCAAAGTCATCCCACCTTGGGTCATATTCATGGCACACCTTCTCATAAGAAAACCCTCTGTCTTTAAGGCAAAGGTCTTTAATCTTTAGCCATGATGCGTATATTGATGTTTGACCTTTCCCAATCGTCCCGATGGTAGTGTTGGCGTGAGTTGTGTTGATCTCCTTCAACCGTGAGGATGTCGCCCATTCTTTTTGGATACAGCCGCAAGATTTTGTAACACCAGATTTTAGCTGGTCTCCCCTAACAACAACTTGCGCACCGCAATCACAAAGACATACTAATCTTGAAATGCTTTTCTTCCTACTAATACAGGAGTCAATACCAGTCACAAGTAAGCGTCCAAACTTATACCCAACATAAGGCATAAAATCAAATCTATCTGAGGTTTTCTCTTTTCGTATTTCTTTTCCCCAACATCCGCACGATGGGTAGTCTTTACTTTTTGCGCTGTCTAGTCGCATCGTTATTTGCTCGCCACAATCACACTTAAACAAACATCTCTTTTTCCCGCCGGATGCCGTAAAAGATAGAATTGTTAGCCTCCCGTATCTGTCACCAATCTTATCCATAGAACACATACGTTAGTAATTATCCGATAGCAGCAATCTTCTTATCCACCCATTCCTGAAATTCGCTTGGTGATTTTTGTATTTCAAAATCCAAGTTAACAACTTTGAATCGCCTATTATTCTTGCCGAAGTTAAATTTTGCTGAATGATTGGCGCAAAAGATAAAGTTTGGCAATGGCACAGTTTTTTGTTTCTTACCTTTCAAGTCAATTACAATCGAATCATTCGCAATCCATGCTTTGATTTTATCCAATTCATCATTCGTCGGTTGTGTGAAGGATTCAACTATTACAGTATTTGGTAATTGACTAAGAACCTTTCCAAGCCCAAAATCTTTCAGCTTAGCCATTCCAGCTTCAATGAATGAGCCATTTTCTGCGGCAATCCTACGCGCAACGCTAGACTTACCGCAACCTTCTTTACCCGTTAATACCAATGCAACGCCTTTTGTGAGTTTCATTTTTTGTCATTTATTCACGTTAATGGATAAGCATTGTAGCATACACAGTTACCGTTTGACAATACATTCTTTCTGCAATACACTTTGCCTTATGAAGTAAGCACTTACTAAGGAGGTAACATGCGAGTAACCGTAAATAACATTGAAATTCAAGACTGCATCAGTGCCAATCCCGAAACTGGCGAGGCTGTATGCCTATTGCGCGATGCAGAAGGTAACGTATGCAAACAGCCTAATGGCGAGGATGATACTGTTACGAAGCGCGGCGAGGTGGTGGTGCTTGCCGAAGCTGATGATGCGCCTAAACAGCAAAAAGATAAGTCATGGAAGAATAAATCAAATGACTGATATTGCCAACTTGAAAATCATGGTTGATGCAAGTCAACTTGATGTGCTTATTGCTGAAATTAAAGCATTTCGAGAAGAATTACGCGAGGCACAATTATCTATTGCGAAAAATACCGGAGAAACGGCTGAAATTCTTCGTAAATTTGATAGTGATGGATTCCCGGAATCAAGATAAATCATGCCGACCTTCGCAGAACAAATAGCCAAGCATGTAGCCAAGTATCAGCGGCGACTTGCTCATGTGACGCAAGGAACTGTGATAATGGTGGGCAAGGCTATTGTTGAAAGAAGCCCTGTAGGACGGTGGGAATTGTGGTCTGATATGTGGCAAAAGATGCGTCCAGCTTCTACTTACAAGCCGGGTGAATTTGTTGGCAGTTGGTCATATTCGCATGGAAGCGCAGGAAATGATTTTCCATCAACGATTGACGCAAGCGGTTCAACTTCAATGGCGAGATTCATGGAAGTGAAAGCAGCACCTACGGCAGCACGACATTTTATTTACAATAACGCACCTTACGCGAGGGCTATGGAAACAGGTACGCATCCTTATATTAGCAAATGGAAATTGACACCGCCGAACGAAAGAGGTGCAGGTGCAGGCGCGCATATGGTTCAACTTGCATTGAATGATTCCAAAATGTTCGTTAGAACGGCTGTAATGCAGGCGAGGAATATGGCATGAGCGGATTGGTCAATGTGAGGCAGGCACTTGAGGTCGGTCTGTTCGCCATGACACCGACTTTGCCGACATCATGGGAAAACCAAAATTTTATCCCAGTTACCGGAGTTTCTTACCAACGCGTAACGCTTGTACCATCAATGCCAGATAACTCAACATTTGGCGATGGACATTATCAGGAACGCGGATTGCTATTTATCGAGCTTCACTATCCTATCAACAACGGTTCTGTTACCGCTGCTACCCGTGCTGAGCTAATCCGTACTACATTTAAGCGTGGGGCAAGTTTCACGAATGGCGGAGTAACTGTGATAATCGAAAAGACACCGGAAATCGGACAGGGAATGGTACTTGATGCTTTCTGGGTATTGCCCGTTCGCTGTCGGTATTACGCGGAGGTGTTTGCTTGAAGCCACATACCAAGACATTAGCATTAGCGGTAGTTCGTTATCTAAAAGGTTTTGCCGCAGCGATTATTTTATGGATTGAAGCCGAAGAAAAGGATAATAAAAATGAGTAATATATTGCATGGACAAAGCCAAGATGCGTTAGATTTAACAAGGGCATTTGGAATAAAATTGCATGATTCTATTGATAGCAAAGATTTGCCGTTGCAAGGATTCACATTGCGAGTATATGCAGGAGAATTGGCGCAAATCACTTGTGAATATCTTGTTGAATCAGACACAATCGAAGATGCAATAAAAGTGATTAAGAAATATGAGTTGCATGAAATAGAAGATAAGTAGCACTTGCATTGCACTAATAGTAAGCGCATACTAACAAAAGAAATTGCAGCACATTGCAAGACTAGCAAAACCGTAATACCCGAGCACGCGACCTCAAGCCACACAGTTCATCGTCCCGCTGGTCAATATGCCATCCTCGGAAGTGTAATTTAACTTTCTATAGGAGCATTTGACATGACAATCGCATCTGGGGTATTTACTCAATTAGCGGCAAAAAAACAATCTGGGCTTGGAAGTGCCGCATCAGGCGCAAGCGCACAACTCTATCGTCGCACTACCGCGACACTCAATAAGAAAAAAGCATTCTACAAATCCAACGAGATTGACCCGTCCATGCAGCGTTCGGATGGTCGTCATGGCGTTGTATCTGTTGACGGCACTATCAATGGCGAACTGTCTGTTGGCGGGTATAACGATTTCATCAGTTCCGTATTGCGTTCTACCGCATGGTCTGCTGGCGTATCAAGCGGTGCATTGATTGACGTTACTGCTGCTGTAACTAGCGGTGCAAATGGCACGTTCACTACTGCTGGCGCAAACTTCCTGACTCTCGGCTTCAAAATCGGCATGGTCGTTCGCTGGACTGGTTGGTCAACGACTGGTGTTCCAAATAACGCTCATAATTTCCTGATTACTGCACTCACATCTACCGTAATGACCGGAACGATGCTGGATGGCGTTGCTGTTGGCGCGAAGGCTGCTGGTGATAGCGTAACCGCCTTGTCTGTTGGTAAGCACAATTACATTCCAACATCCAGCCATGCGCGTGATTACTGGACTATTGAACGTAACTACGCTGATATTACGCAATCTGAGCAATTCATTGATTGCGCGATTACCGGCATGAACGTGAAGCTGCCTGCATCCGGCATGGCGACTATCGACTTCCCGATTATGGGATTGAACATGACCACTGGGACGGCAAGCGTATTTACATCACCTACCGCTGCCCCTACCGGAAACATCCTAGCTGCTGCTAATGGTGCTGTATTCGTTCAAGGTACAAAGGTTGCGACGATTACTTCGCTGGACTTCGGTGTTGCAGGTAACTACTCGGTTCCGGGCGGTGTTCTAGGTTCAAACGCTGATCCTGATGTGTTCCCCGGCATGATTGACGTAAGCGGCAATATGTCCGTTCTGTTCGATAGCGTAACAATGCGCGATTACTTCTTGGCTGAAACGGAAGTATCTATCATTGCCGCGTTTACCACTGCAAATACCGCTGCTGCTGACGTAATGTCATTCACCTTCCCTGTCTGCAAAATCAATGGTGCTGATAAAGATGATGGCGAAAAAGGTCTGACCATGACCATGCCATTTGTTGCGCTGCGTGATACTACTGGCGGTGCTGGTACTGATACGTTCGACAGCATTATGCTTATTCAGGACAGTTCGATTACTTAAGTAACTGAATACCCCCGCGCTGAACTAGCAATATCAGCGCGGGATTTTGTAAGACGAGTACAAACGTAAAAAGGAGCAATATCATGTCATTCGATTTATCTACTCTTGACACCACGTCCGCTTGCGACAAAGGTGCAGAAATTGAACTCCATCATCCAGTCAGTAACGTCCCACTTGGGATGTTTATTACTTTGATTGGCAAAGATTCCAAAGAATTCCGCGATTATACGCGGGATAAAACCAATACCCGTTTGCGCAAAGATGCAATGGCGCAGAAGCGCGGTAAAGACCCTGAAATTCGCACTGTAGAGGCTATTGAAGCCGAGAATATCGAGTTGCTGGTGCTATGCACTAAAGGCTGGCGCGGCGTTAAACTGGATGGCGAAGAACTGACATTCACGGTACAGAATGCGATTAAGGTTTATAAGACCTATCCATTTATTTATGAGCAGGTCAACGAAAGCATTGGCAACCTTGAGCTTTTCCTAAAAAACTAGCAAAGGAACTGGTAGAGTTTGCCACCTACCAGTTTCGGTTAAATGCACGGCAGAAAGATGGTTGCTCATTACGCGACCATCTTAATGTGGCATATCAGTCAAATGGAATCATGCCAGAAGAATTGGCGAATGAACCTGATATTCCTGAATCTGCCGCGCATATTTGGCATTATTTTATTCAGTTGAATAGGGCAAGGGGAAGCAACGGATTTGGTGCAAACCCTTTGTCTTATACTGAAATACAGAATTGGTGTGCGTTATTAGGAATAAGGCTTGAGCAATGGGAACTTAATGCAATAGTTGAAATAGATGCGGCATATATAACGGAATCTGCGAAGGACGCGAAATGAGCGATTTTGACCTAGCGACATTGAAGATTGAGGTTGATACAACCGACCTAAAAACCGCTACGGCTCAATTAACAGCATTCGCTGACGCATCAAAAAAACTATCCGCTACAGAAATTGCAAATGAGAAACTAGCACTAGCTCAACGTAAGCAATCTCTATCAGAACATAAGCAAGCAATATCTGAAAAGAATTCAGCACAACGAGCAGCGGCGGCGGAAACAAAACGCATAGCATTAGAGGAAGATGTATATGCACGTGCTGGAATTAAATCATTAGAAGTTCGCAGAGAAAAAGTATTGGCATTAGGCGCAGCGATGAAGCAACTTCATGCGGATCATGCGGCTGGCACTATTGTTGGTAAAGAATATAGCCGAATGCACGATGATATTACCAAAGCACAAAATCTCGCTATCCACGGCAACTCCCGTCACCGTGGCGCAATCCGCCAGACAGCCGCAGCAATGGCATCGCTGACATTTGAAATGACGGGTGCTTTGTATGGTGTTATTGCACTTGGTAGTGCGTTGGCTGCTCCTGCGTTCTTTGGTGTTGGACTAATGCGTTCTATGGAAGATACGAAGCTAGGAATGGCTGCAATTCTTATCTCAATGGGACGCATCAATGGCGAGGCTATTCAGCTTCCGCAAGCATTAGAAGTATCTGGGAAAATCACAAGACAATTACAACAAGATGCACTCAAATATGGCATATCTATTTCAGAACTTGCAAAAACTATGCGAGCTACGCTTGCACCCGGACTTGCTGCTGGATTAGATATTAAACAGATTCAACAAATAGCAACTATTGGTACTTTGGCTGTAAAGACAATTGGTTTGGATTCACGTCAGGCAGTTCAAGAAATACGCGACTTGGTAGCTGGCGGTATTCAGGCTGCATCTTCAACATTGGCTACATCAATAGGTGTAAAAGATTCCGATATTAAGCGGTGGCGTGAGGCTGGCATTTTATATGATGAATTGATGAAAAAATTAGTTGGATTCTCAATTGCCGGAGTAGAAAGCACAAAAACATTATCAGGTGCATGGGATACATTGTTAATGAAAGTGCAACTTTTATTCGCTAGTGAAAAAGTATTCGATGGATTGAAAAATGCGGTTATCAGTTTATCTAATTTCATAATGAAGCCCGGAACAATGGAATTAAATCCACGAGTTGTTTCGATTGTTGAAAATTACATAGCTGTATTGACTCTTGCTGGTGAAGCAATAGTCACTTTAGTAAAAGCATTTGGAATGTTACTTCCAGCAATAAATATCCTAATGAAAATTGGCGAAGCAATGGCTATCGCTTGGGGAGCTACGAAATTATTTAACATTGCCATTGCTGCTAGTCAAATAGGGATATTGGCATTTGGGGCAACTGTAAAAACCATAACATCTTTGACTGCCGCAACTTCATTATTGACAGCAGAAACGATACTAATGAGAGATGCTGCTGTTGCTGCTGGAGTTGCTTCAACAGCTTCCAATGCAACAATTGGTGCGGCAATGACTGGATTATGGGCTAAAGCTGGCACATTTGGTAAATATGGAATTGTTGGACTTGCTTTATGGGGATTATATGAATTAGCCGATATGACTGGATTCATTGACCGTATTTTCAATAATGTTAATGTGAAACTTGACGAATATAAAAAGAAAATATCTGCAATGTCATTGGATGCTGCGAAGATAGAACAGAAAACTGCTACTGCGGAATATGAAAAAACAAAAGCATCTTATGATAAGGCACGTTCAACAGGAATGAGTATGAGTTGGGGTGGTGCTGCTGATGTTGATGCTGCATTAAAGAAGAAACGTGCAGTCGATTTACAGGTTGAACAGCTTACAAAAGAACATGAAGTTGTTATAACTGGCATATTAAAAGATTCTTCCGAGGAATGGAATAATCTCAATATGACTAAAACGCAGCAACTTGAAAAAGAGATAAAGAAGCAGAATGATATTTATTTGAAGCAATCAGCGGCACTTATGCAAAGTGGTAAAACAGATGAAGAAATACAAAAATCGCAGATTGAATTAGCTCAAGATTATGCTGTGAAAATGGATGTATTGATGGGTAAGCAAAAAGCATCCAAAATTGAACTTACTGAGCAAGAAAAAATTGACATTCAGATTCAGAAAGACATTATTGCTGAATATGAAAGAAAAGTTAAACAGATGGATAGCAACAATGATTCGCTTGCCAAGAGCAATGATGCTTTGCGTATTCATAATTCTGAAATAGGAAAGACAAAAGAAGAAATTGCTAATCTTGCTGTTGAGCGTGAAAATCATGCAATCAAAATGGATGAAGAATCACTGGCTGTTCTTGACGCAACATTAGTATGTTCCGCTGAATCTGAGGCCTTGCGTGAAAACATAAAATTGCGTAAAGAGCGCAGAGAATTGAGTGGACATACTGCTATATCAGAAGCCACAGACGCAGCCAATAAAGCAGAAATAAAAGCCGCTGAAGATAAATGGAAGATGATTGACGGTTTCGCGCATACAGCATTCAACAATATCCTCGATAAAGGTAAAAATACATTCAAGGAAATAGGCGATGCGATAAAGAAATATTTGTTGGATATGCTGTACAAGATGACTGTTCAAAAATTCCTTATCAATATTGGCGTAGCTGGTGCTGGAGTTAGTGGTGCTGGTAGTGCGATGGCTAGTATGATGGGTGGGGATGCTGGTGGCGGAGGAAGCTGGCTGAGTGCTGGCAAATCATTCTATGATGGGTTGTCCGGTGCGTTTACATATAGTTCCACCGCGACTACTGGATTGTCTGGAATGTTCAATAGTTTCGCCACATCTGGATTGGGTCAGTCATTAGGATTGTCTACTGCTGGTGAATTAAGCCTTGCTACTGGCGAGTTCGCGCAATCGGTTAGTTCTTTAGGCTCAACAGTCGGGACGATTGGCTCTTATGTTGGCGCAGGGTTGGCTGGAATATCATTGGGTACGATGATAGCGGGGGATAAAAAACTATTCGGTATTGACGGAAAATCTGCTGCAATGATGGGAACAGCCATAGGGATGGCGGTTGGTGGGCCATTGGGCGCTGTTGTTGGCGGTGTAATCGGCGGAATAGCTAATGCAGCATTCGGTATGGGGCCAAAACAATCAGGCACAACATCACTTGTCGGAACCGCAAGTCAAACTGGATTCGCCGGGCAATATCAAACACCGTGGTCGCAAAAGGGCGGTTGGTTCCGTTCCAATAAGTCCGGTGTTGACGTTCAAGGCATCGGTGCGGAACAAGCGCAAGCCTTCCAAAACGTAATCGCTGGTACTGAGTTTGTGTTCGCCAAGCTCGCTGCTGTATCTGGTGAGGCGACGACTGCGCTCGATACATGGAGCTTCGCAATCAATCGCCAAGTTGCAACTCAAGAGCAGCAAAACCAGCTCGTCATCGACATTGCAAACTCGATGGGCGCACACATGATTCCGCGTCTGTCACAGTTCCAGAAGGAAGGCGAGAATCTTGCCGATACTGCGGTGCGCTTGTCTGATGAGGTGATATTGCTGAACAAGCTGTTTTACGCGCTTAGCTCGACCTCCCGCGCCACGATGGACAGCGCAGACCAGCTTGCGAATGCCTTGGGTGGCGTGGCGAACAGCGCGCAACTGATGACCAGCTTCATATCTGGATTCGCACCAGAAGCACGGCAATCCGCGCTCACGCTTGAATCGCTGACTAATGCAGGTTTACCGATGGCGCAATTCCTGACTACCACTGAATCATGGTGGGCGTTCGCACAGACGGCAAGCACTGAGCAACTGACAGCGATACTTGCCAATCAGGGTGCAATCAAGTCGTGGGTTGACGCGATGGATAAATCGTCACAGGCCGTCAAGGACAATATCAAGGCACTTCAGGATAGGGCTGTAGCCGATTTCAAAGCGGCAAGTGATGCCGTAGCCTCATTACGCACCTTCGGAGCTTCTGTGCGCGATCTGATGCGTTCCTTGTGGCTTGGCGCGCAAACTCCATTGTCCAGCACTTACGGCGCATCACGTTCAGAGTTTATAAGTACGAATATCGCGGCTGCTGGCGGAAATGTAACAGCACAGGGTAATCTTGCTGGATCGGCAACGGCTTTCTTGGATGCATCAAAATTACAGGCTAGAAGTTCTGTTGAATATGCGCGCGACTTTGCGATGGTGCAGAATGCGCTTGGGGCAACGGCAGACGCTACCGATATACAAGTTACCGTTGCAGATGCGCAGCTTACCGTGCTTGAATTGATAAGCTCGACAATGACTAACCTGCTTGCTGAAACAGCAGCGGGGAACGTATCTAATGTGGTAAATCTTCAGGAAAGTTATGCGGCGTTACTGTCGGTGCAAAACGAAATAAACGCCGCGAAGATTGCCGGTACGTTGGATGTTGACGTATTGCGTGGAACGGTTATTAGCGCAACAGCGCAGCAAGTCAGCGGAGTTGATAATGTAAATAAATCAGTTCTGCGCATCACTGATCCGTCTGGATTATTGATTGGCGCGTCTAATGCGATTCGTACCGAAGTAATAAACGGAACCGGATATACCGCAAAAGTCACCGACACGCTGAACGCATCCACTAATCCGATATTGGATGAAATGAGTGCATGGTTGAATTCAATCAATACCGAAAGCACGATACAAACCGATAGCCTCATATATCTGCTAAATACCGCTATCGCTACTAATCAAGCCGCATCAGATGCTGCTAACGCGCAGATGGCAGCAGATGCACAGAAAGCACTAGTTGCGCAGGATGCTATTAGGTCAGCAACAGCCACCGCTGAGGCTGCGCGCATAGCGGCGGAAACCGCAGCAGCCGTGGCTACATCACTGCCAAATGTATATTCCGCGTCAAATCCAAATCCAACGTTAGTTGCAGCTAGGGATGCGGCTATTGCTACTGCACAAAGCGCAATGGATGCCGCTATGATGGCAGATTACGGTCGTGATTATGGAGGCAGAGCTAGGGGTAGAGCGATTAGCGCAGCGCAAGCAACATTAACATCAGCGCAATCACTTCCAGCCTTCGCATCAGGCGGTATCCATGAAGGCGGATGGCGTATGGTCGGTGAGAATGGCCCTGAAATTGAATACACGCCACCTAGCCGCATATTCAGCAATTCTGAATCGCGTGGAATGATGGCTGCAAATGACGATACTGCAAATGAGATAAAGAATCTTCGCACTGAATTGCAGGCTATCGGATTGGCACTAGCAAAGAACACCGGCGAAGCTGCTAAAATCTTACGCAAATTCGATGGTGATGGAATGCCAGCAGAAAGGGTGATAGCAGCATGAACATGACTGTAAATGATGGCGTTGACTTGAGTGCTGTGCGCTATGTTGCGCTTGCGGTTAGAAATTCAGATGGTGATTTTCAAATCGCATCATCAGATGATGGATTTATGTTATCTGTGGATTATCTTACTACGGTAGGGATGAATAAAGTTCCCGGACATAGTAAATTAAGAACTTTCGGACAACGTACTAGTTTATCTACAGCAGCAACGGGTGATGATGTTTGGGAAGGAACTGCAACAACAATTCCTATTCCGGCTACTGCTGGCGAGCAGATGACGATTGTGTCCACTTCGGTTAATGATACCGCTGGAGGCACTGGTGTTCAGTCAGTGGATGTGATGTATCTTGATGCTTCAGGTAATATGCAAGTTGAAGTTATAGCTTTGAATGGACAAAATCCTGTCAATACAGTTGCCACTAATATCAGGTTTATCAACGCGTTTCATGCGGAAGCCACAGGTACTGGAGGGATGACAACCGGAACGATCTCGATTTACCGAACTGGTGATGCGACACGCGTTTACAGCGTACTGACTCCCGGAGGGAATCGTGCCTTGACTTGCACAATGATGGTTCCGGCAGGTAAGACTTTTTACTGCAAATCCTTCTGTACGTCAGGGGCATCAGGTAAACCCTTGTCGGTTAGATTCAGGGCTACATGCACAGAAGAGTCAGTTCTAACAGATTTCTTTCTATATAAAGATGTGGTATTCATTCAGGATTCCAGTCATGTGCATGACTTTTCTATCCCTTTGGTATTCCCCGCGTTAACGATAATAAAGGCTACAATATTTTCTTCACAAGCTGGTGGTGCTTCTTCCGCAGCAATGTCAGGGTGGTACGAATGAAAATAAAAATTGGCAATGACATAATCAATCTTGATGCGTGTTTAAGGATAACCATTACAGCGTCAATGATTGAACTATGCACTGATAAACACGCTATGCTGCAATACGAACCGGGGCATAACATTACGCAAGAGAATTTTAATACGCTTTCCGCATGGCTACTTAACCAGACAAATAATCAGCATACGGTGATTATATGAAACTCATACGCCCAAAACACATTAACAACGCTTATCTGTCTTACAGCAATGTGACCGAAGCAGATTACGCTGCATGGGATGTAGGAACAACTTACGCGCTTGGCGATAAGAGAATAGTTGTTTCGCCCGCTGCCACAGTAACAATGACCATTGCATCGCCGTGCGTAGTTACTTGGACGGCACACGGATTCGCTACTGGAACGATAGTTATTTTCACGACAACAGGCGCACTGCCGACAGGAATTACAGCGGGACAGCATTATTATCTTACCGTTCTCACTGTTGACACCTTAACCATATCAACGACATTGTTAAATCCAGTTGAAATTACAACATCTGGAACGCAATCAGGAACTCATACCGCCACAATTTCTTCGCACAATATTTACGAATCATTGACGGCAGGTAACGTGGGAAATACTCCGCATAAATCGCCTACATATTGGCTTGATTTAGGGAGCACTAATCGCTGGAAAATGTTTGATGGGTCTGTTACGTCAAGAACTACAAACGCTGATAGTATCGCTGTTACATTGACACCATCTGGCAGATGTGATTCTGTTGCAATCCTGAATATATCTGCTGCTACCGCGAGATTCAGAATGACGGATAGTGCGTCTGGTGCAACTATCACAATGACAATCGCTACACCATGCGTAGTGACTAATACAGCGCACACGAAGGCTAATGGAGATATGGTGCGATTCAGCACTACCGGCGCATTACCAACCGGAATTGTTGCCGATACAACTTATTATGTCGTCAATGCAGCCACAAATACTTATGAATTAAGCGCAACTTCCGGTGGTACTGCCATTAACACAACTGGCACTCAGTCAGGTACGCACACTGTAAAAACGGTTATTTATGACCAAACATATAATCTTACTTATACTGATGGCATAGATAACTGGTATTCATATTATTTTGAGCCGATTCTCAGAAAACGTGATTATGTAGAAATTGATATGCCGCATTACAGTTCGCCAATAATTGATATTTGGATGACCGATACTGGAAATATTGCATCTTGTGGCGCATGTGTAATTGGCACACGACTTGATGTTGGCGGTACTCAATATGGTGCGCGAACAGGGATAGATAGTTATTCAATAAAAACACGTGATGACTTTGGAAATTATGGAGTAACCCCACGCGCATTCAGCAAACGGGCAGACTTTACACTTTGGGTAGATAATACTAAAATAGCATCAATTCAAGATACTTTGTCTGATTATAAAGATACACCGATTGTTTATATTGGTGAGGAAAGTTTAACGAATACGATTGTGTATGGATTTTATAAAGACTTTTCAATTGATATTTCATACCCAACAGTATCAATATGCTCGATAACAATTGAAGGTTTAACATAAGGAATTATCATGGCGATTATACAAAATATCACAGCGATGCCAACACCTGCATTAAGTAGGACAATGCAAGCAGAAGCATTTATAACTGCATCAGATGCTGATATTGTCGCCAGAGGAAATCTTGTTACTGAATTAAACGCATTCGCTACACAAGCAAATTCGACAGCAGCAGCAATGAATCTCAATTCAACAACCGATACAAGCGCGACAAGCAATTCAATAGCAACTGGCGCAAAAACATTTACCGTAACATCAGGCAAATCATTTCAACCCGGAATGTGGCTAGTTATCGCAGATACCGCCGCACCAAGCACAAATCAAATGTTAGGCTCTGTTACCAGTTATGCTACAGACCAGCTTGTGATGAATATCACATCAATAATCGGTAGCGGTACAAAAACAGCATGGACTATTTCACAATCAGCAGCAAGTGCAATCTCTGCTGAATATATTTCAAACACCCCCGCAGGCTCCATAGCAGCCACCACAGTTCAAGCTGCAATCAATGAACTGGATACTGAGAAAGCAGCCCTCGCCGGTTCTGCATCGCAGGCGTTTAGTGCTGCAAATCTCACAGCCTCGTCTCTAAACGGAGGTGCATTCTCTGGGTTTAGAAATAAGATTATCGGTGGTGATTTCACTACTAATCCTTGGCAGAGAGGGACTAGTTTTACTGCGCCTTCATCTGGAGCCTATACAATGGATAGATTTAGTGTTGCACACTCCCATGATGGTATTGTAGATATCGTAAAAACTGCACAAGCGCCTACTGCTGCTGAGGCGGGTGTATTCACACAGCATTGTATTCACGCCGACGTAGTAACTGCGGATGCGTCAATTGCAGCGGCTCAGTATTACTTAATTCGACAAACTATAGAAGGATTGAATGCCGTCAGTTTTGGCTTTGGACAGGCAGGAACACGATATATAACACTCTCATTCTGGCACAATCACACAAAGACGGG
>Ga0209417_1004675_pt1 | contig 16087 bp, 16 predicted proteins | sample RifGroF2_FD_184002 | JGI IMG/M metagenome (GOLD analysis project Ga0209417, IMG submission 184002) | Groundwater microbial communities from Rifle, Colorado, USA - Groundwater F2 (SPAdes) (version 2) | ecosystem: Environmental > Aquatic > Deep subsurface > Groundwater | place: Rifle, Colorado... | reverse complement strand
ACTCAGTCGTGAAAACTTCCTGCGCCAATGATCGTGAGGGCTCGTTCTCTCGCTAAAGTAGGTCATCGCCAAGCTCCTTAATCCCAGTATTTTCTTTTTTTATTCCTTTCATCTTGTCGTTTAAGTTCAGCGGCTCTTTTTTATTTCAGTGGTTTAGGATTGAGGATCAAGGAATGAGGATTGAGGGGTGGTCGCGGCTTGCGACGCGGGATACCTCATGCGCTACATTCATCAAAAATTCGATGTCTTTGTATTGTTTGATTTTTGAATTTAGCGCCCTGGCATTGGTGTGCGTGGTTTTTCGCGTTGTTTTTCGTCAGACCTTTTAGGAGACGTTATTTTTATTTCCCCGTTTCCATCCATTTTGACTCGCATTACAGGGATGGCATCAGATTGAGAATCACAAAAGCCTTTAATTAACCTGAGTTCGGGATAAGGAGTGTCAGTAAGTCATAGAAGGAACCGACAATTTTTGATTATACATTTTGATAGATGGTTTTTTGGGCTGATGAATATAGGCGACACTAACGCCCTCCCAGCGACAACTATTTTTACCTATTGATTTGGGCATAATGGAACGCTTTGAATGATTAATAAATAATCAAACGGAGCGGCGTATGACATGCACGAATTAGCAGGTAAAAAAACTCATGAAAGAACTTCATAAACACACCCTAACGATTGCAGCCGCCAAGGCTGGTATGGATGTTAAAACGGGGCGCAAGTACCGGCGCGCCAATAAACTGCCTTCGGAATTGAAACGGCCTCACGATTGGCTGAAGCGCCCCGATCAATTTCCTGATGTTTTATGACGAGGTGGTAAAAATGCTCGGGGCTTCACCATCGCTGCAAGGGCTGATCGGTCCGTGACAAGAAATCTCTTTTCGATAAAATTATTATTTAATTTGATATAAATTTATTGCAAAACAATAAAACACAGCGTAAATTATTTGCTGAGGTTTTTATTTCACGTAATTTTATTTAACAGAGGAGATTAGACGTGGACAAAATTAAAAGAGTAAGCAGGCGATTTCTGATTTTATTTCAATTTTTGTTTTATATAACGCCTGTTATGGTTGTGTGGTTTTGGTTAAGCATCCATGGTGAATTTGACATCTTTTCTCAATTTGGGATAGGCTCAGAGTTTTTTTTGTGACCGACTACTTTAAATGGATTAACGAGATTTTTAGGAATCATGGCATCCATTTTGCCAGCAAGTATATTTATGTATTCGATACATCAGCTCATTAAAATTTTTCGCCATTATGAAGAGGGTGATATTTTTTCAACCGATAATGCAATCGGTATAAAAAATTAGCGTACGCTTTATTTGCTCAGGTTATCGGCGGCTTATTTTACAAGACGTTAATGTCATTGGTGATGACCTTTCAAAATACGGGCGCCGGCCAAAAAATTATCGCCATCAATGTAGATGGAATGGATTTTGTAGTTTTGGTAACGGGAGGGATTATTTTATTAATTGCGTGGGTCATGAAGGAAGCTCAGAAAGTTTCTGAAGACCAATCGTTGACAGTATAAGGGAATATCATGAGTATTATTATTAATTTGGATGTCATGATGGCAAAACGGAAAGTGCGTTTAGGTGAACTTGCTAAGTCAATTGGTATTACGGAAGCGAATCTTTCTATTTTAAAAAACGGAAAAGCAAAAGCAATTCGTCTAACAACGCTAAATGAAATTTGTAATTTTTTAGATTGTCAGCCAGGAGATATCCTTGAATTTAAACAATAGATACAATTGAGTGGACGGCCTTTTTTTGTAAATCTCCTCGAGAATCTCAATGCGCATATACAAAAAATTGTTTCACGTAGAACATTTCACTTTGCGGCCTTTTTTTGTAAATCCCTGACTGAGTCGTGGCGATAACAGGAACGTTTAGATTTTGGATGATTTTTGATGAAAAATCGACGAAAAAGCGGAGTTGTGCACAGGGGTATATGGGCGTTTTGAAGGGATTTTTCATCAAAAGGCGCCAAAATATGGACGTTCTTATGAGCGCGCCGAATAGCCATATATTTTTTAAATTTGTTCCACGTGAAACAATGATGCGAATGAATCCTATATTTCATTTTTTAAAACCTCTCTTAAATAATAAATCGCTATTTTTTTGAACAAATTTTTTTGCTAGAAACAACTATAACTCATTGATAAAACAAAAAAACAGTAAATTAAGTCTAATCATATTCTGCTGTCCGTACCTATTCTTTACCGTTTGATTTTAAAGGTGAATCGTAATAATATCCTCGCTTCGCTTTAAGGATGATGATTTCCATGGCTGATGAAAAAAAACCAATCAAAAAAAAACGTGCTTCAGATGTAGATGTGGTAAAAATGCCGCCGCATTCAACGGAGGCCGAGCTATCTTTATTGGGCGGTTTAATGTTGGACAATCAGGCTTGGGATAAAATTGTCGATCGGATAAGCGCCATTGATTTTTATCATCAACGCCATCGATTAATTTTTGATGCGATGATGTATTTATCCAGTAAAGATCGCCCATTAGATGCATTGACGATATCGGAGGCGCTGAAGTCACGAGAGCAGTTAAGCGAAATCGGGGATGAATCTTATCTATTTGAACTGGCCAATAATGCTTTGAGCGCTACGAATATCGTAGCCTACGCTGATATTATTCGAGAAAAATCGATTTTGCGACAATTGATTGGCGTGACCAATTCAATTGCCGACAATGCATTTAATCCGCAAGGTCGCGATAGTCTTGAAGTGCTTGATGATGCGGAGCGGCAAATATTTGCGATTGCTGAACAAAAAAAACGGGGACGTGGCGTCACAAAAATAGATAGCCTTTTAGCGAAAGCCATTGACCGAATCGATACGCTCTATCATAGCGATCAAACGATTACCGGATTATCAGTAGGCTATCACGATTTTGATGAAATGACTTCAGGACTGCAACCCGCTGATTTAATTATAGTCGCTGGGCGACCCTCGATGGGGAAAACGGCTTTTGCCATGAATATCGCCGAGCACGCGGCTATTAACAATAGCAAACCGATTCTTGTTTTTAGTATGGAAATGCCAGGAGAAGCCTTGGCAATGAGAATTATTTCGTCACTCAGTCGCATTGATCAACATAAAGTGAGAACAGGTCGATTAGAAGATGAGGATTGGCCGCGTATTACCTCAGCTGTTAATTTGCTGGCGGAGGCTAAGTTATTTGTTGATGATACACCCGCGTTGAGTCCCGCCGAGCTTCGCGCACGCGCACGGCGATTAGCAAGAGAGCAGGGCGATTTAGGATTAATTATTGTTGATTACTTGCAATTAATGCAAGTGCCTGGGTTTAGAGAAAACCGGACGACGGAAGTTTCTGAAATTTCCAGAACATTAAAAGCAATCGCCAAAGAATTGCATGTACCTATTTTGGCGCTTTCACAATTGAATCGAAGCCTCGAGGCGAGAAGTGATAAGCGGCCGGTTATGTCGGATCTAAGAGAATCAGGCGGATTGGAACAGGATGCCGACGTGATCGTTTTTATTTATCGTGATGAAGTTTATAATGAAAACAGCCCAGATAAAGGCAAAGCGGAAATTATTATTGCTAAACAACGTAATGGCCCAATCGGGAAACTCTTTCTGACTTTCTTAGGGAAATTTACTCGTTTTGAAAATTATACACCCGATATTTATACAGGTGGTACTTTGTAATGTCTCGTCCAACTTATGTGGAAATTGATTTAGAAGCGTTGCAATATAATTTAACCCGTATTCGCAAATTGGCGCCAACAGCGAAAGTGACGGCGATGATTAAGGCGAATGCTTATGGGCACGGTCTTTCGCGCGTTGCACAAGCGCTTATCGAAGCTGATGCCTTTGGTGTTGCCGGGCTTGAGGAAGCCAGCGCCGTTCGACGAGCGGGGCTGCAAAATCCAATCATTCTCATGGCTGGGTTCTTTTCTTCCCAGGAATTTGAAGTAATTGAAGCGCTGCAGTGTGAGCTTGTTATTCATTGCAAAGAACAAATTACCGTGCTTCAGCAGCGATCATTTAAAAAGCCTATTAAAATATGGATAAAAATCAATACAGGGATGAACCGTCTCGGATTTAGACCAGAAGAAGTGGGTGCTGTTTATGAAGCTTTATCCCATCTTGCTTTTTTGCAAAAACCTTTTGGTTTTATGACTCATTTTTCTGATGCAGATTGCTCTGAAAACCATAAAACAGAACGTCAAATTGAACTTTTTGAAACGGCGACAGGTGGTTTTTTGGGCGAACGCAGTTTAGCCAATTCAGCCGGCATTTTAAATTTTCCACAAGCGCATGCTGATTGGGTGCGTCCAGGATTGTTATTATACGGTGCTTCTCCGATAGCGGGAAAATTGGGGCGTGATTTTAATCTCAAACCGGTGATGACGCTGCGTTCTCAATTGATTGCTAAACGAGAACAAAACCCTCAAGAAACAGTGGGATATGGAAGTACATGGCAGTGTAAAAAATTAACGCCTGTTGGTATTGCGGCAATCGGTTATGGCGATGGATACCCCTATCGTTTTAAAACTGAAACGCCTATCCCTGTTTTAGTCGGAGGACAGTTATGCTCTGTTTTAGGGCGTGTGGCGATGGATATGGTGGCCATTGATTTAAGTGCGAACCCCTATGCACAAGTAGGTGATGAGGTGATTTTGTGGGGAAGCCAGTTACCCGTTGAATTGATTGCAAAAGCAGCGGGAACTATCCCGTATAAATTATTATGTGGCATTGCGCCGAGAGTGCACGGGGCAGAATAAAGGCATTAAAGAGCTTTCTCGTCAAAAATTATCCAAAATCTGAATCACTTGGTTTTTGCGAGAGCGGTGCAATAAACATAGGATAAACGCTTGCTTAATTTTGCAACATTACCATGGTAGGTATAATTTTTTTCACGATAAATTTTTTCAAGGATGGAAGGTCTGATCTCAAGCTGATCGGCAAGTGATTGAAACGAAAAAGCACGTTGATCAATAAGCTGATAAATCATTTTTTTTATTTGATCTTGAGTAAACATGAGTTCTTTACCTGGCTTTTTTTAAAATATATCAGTATCTGTGTCTTTCGCAAATAATTCGAGATGTTTTTTGAGAAAAATAATAAAACAAGGTATGCTTCGGGCACGAATTCGCGTTTAAAAACTGGATAGCTATTCAGTGCGTTAGGAGCTTCCATATTTTAGCGCTTTTTCATCTATTTTTTGTCAAAAATCATACAGATTTTACGCAATAGAATTAAAAAACATGTCAAACAAGCATCAAACATTACTGGGATTTGATTACGGAAGAATGTCGATTGGTGTTGCGGTGGGGCAAACAGTTACAAAAACAGCAAAGCCTCTTTTAGCGCTTAAAGCAGAAAATGGGCTGCCCGCTTGGGAGGTTGTTGCTGAGTTGATCCAATCGTGGAAACCTGATTGTCTCGTCGTTGGTTTGCCTTTGGGAATGGACGGAAAGCCTCAAGAAACAACAGAAAAAGCGTTGCAGTTAGCGAAAGAATTACACAGCCACTTCCATTTACCAGTGTATACAATTGATGAGCGTCTAACAACGGTCGAAGCAAAAGCGCGGTTATTTGAGCAGGGAGGCTATCGAGCCTTGGGAAAATCGGCGATTGATGCTGTTTCTGCTCAAATTATTTTGGAGAGCTGGATGTCTCAGGAGTCGGATATACAACACGCTTCGTATTTTTGATGGCAATGCGTATACTCTGAGCTGTGCAACAAGATGAGCTTGTTTTTTTATGAGTGTTTGGAGTTGAAATAATTAATTTGGAGTGGATACCGTGGGAATAACGATCAGAAATCTGTTTTTTTTCTATTTCATTCTCGTTTTAGGATGGCTTTTTTTTAATGGGTTTTTACAAGCAGAAGGATTTTTACAGTTTTGTGCAATGAGTTTTTTGGAACATCTCTTAGCGGCTTTTTTATTGATTACTTTTCTTTGTGCTTTTTTGCAACATCAAACGAAGCGAGCCCGTATAGTTTATAGCACTGTTGCGCTTATTTGGTCGGTATTAGGTGCTATTATCTCAATGCATCATGTCTGGATGCAATATTTTTTGCGAGGTGCTATTGTTGCTGAATTGCCCGATGGAATGACTTTTGTTCAAATTATTAAAATGGGCATTGTTGGTGATCAGAGTTGTAGAGTGATTGGTTTTTCTATTCATGGGATGAGTTTGGAAATAATAGCAACATTATTTTTCCTTGTTTTTGCGGCGATTTCTTTTGTTCATTTGAAAAATGCATTGACTTATAAACAGTAAAGGAAGCAACGTCTTGTGCAGTGAACAAAAAATCTCTCTTCATCGATTGCCTTGTTCATCATTAAAAGGCGCAGGACAAAAAACAGAACAACAATTAGCTAAGCTGGGTTTATTGACAGTTGCCGATCTTTTATTTTACTTACCTTTCCGCTATGAAGATCGAACACGGATAACTTCCATTCGTGATTTACGCATGGGTGAGCCTGCGTTGGTTGAAGGGAAGCTGGATTCTGTTGAGCTCGTTTTTCGTGGACGTCCGCAATTGATTTGTCGACTTCGAGATGAGAGCGGTTTTTTGTTTTTGCGTTTTTTTCATTTTTCATCTTATCAAAAAGAGCAGCTAAAAAAAGGAATTACATTGCGTTGTTTCGGCGAGGCGCGTTTTGAAAAAATGCATATTGTAATGACGCATCCTCAATATCAAATCATTGATTCAGAAAATCCTCCATTGCTCGAAGCTTCTTTAACGCCTATTTATCCCTCGACAGAAGGGTTGAAGCAGGCCGCCGTTCGAAAATTAATACAGCAAGCACTAGCCTTGTTTTTGCATTACGAATTACCTGAATTATTACCGACAGAAATTTTAACGCGATATCAATTACCCTCGATCAAAGAAGCTATTTTATTTTTGCATAAACCGCCCCCCGATGCTTCTAACGCGCTGATTGAGAAGCGTCAGTATAGTGCGCAGCAACGGTTGATTCTCGAAGAATTATTAGCCCATCATCTGAGCTTACGATTATTACGGGAAAAATCGATGGCCTATTCGGCCGTTTTATTTAAATCAACGCGTCAATTAGTGGATTCGTTTTTAACGCAATTACCTTTTCAACTAACCGCCGCGCAGTGCCGAGCGATCAAAGAAATTGAGCAAGATCTTTACCAAAAAACACCGATGATGCGATTATTGCAAGGGGATGTGGGCTGTGGGAAAACAATTGTTGCAGCTTATATCGCGTTAAGGATGATTGAAAGTGGTTATCAAGTCGCTTTGATGGCGCCGACAGAAATTTTAGCAGAACAGCACGTTAAAAACTTTTCGCGTTGGTTCGAACCGCTCAAGATCAAATTAGCTTGGTTATCTGGATCATCGAAAGGAAAACAACGACAAGCAACGTTGGAAAAAATTAGCAATGGAGAGGCGCGCATGGTGATTGGGACCCATGCGCTTTTTCAAAAAGAGATTGTGTTTCATGCCTTAGGCCTTGTGATTATCGATGAGCAACACCGTTTTGGTGTACACCAACGGTTGATGTTGCGGGAGAAAGGGCAGACGCATAATTATCAGCCTCACCAGCTGGTGATGACCGCAACGCCCATTCCAAGAACGCTCGCGATGTTGGCTTATGCTGATTTAGATCAATCGATTATTGATGAACTGCCTCAAGGGCGAAAACCCATTACGACACGGCTTGTCAATCATCGGCGTCGAGCAGAAGTGATCGCGCATGTGCGGGGAATTTGCAAAGAAGGGCGCCAAGCCTATTGGGTTTGTCCGCTGATCGAAGAATCGGAGCTTTTACCGATTCAAGCTGCCGAACAACTGATCGAAGAAATTAAAAGCGAGTTATCCGAATTTAATATTGCACTGGTTCATGGACGATTAAAGTCGCTTGAAAAAGAGCGACTCATGAGCGCATTTAAGCAAGGCGAATATCATATTTTGGTTGCAACGACTGTGATTGAAGTCGGTGTTGATGTGCCGAATGCCAGTCTTATGATTATTGAAAATGCCGAGCGATTTGGACTTTCGCAATTACATCAATTGCGTGGCCGTGTGGGGCGAGGAGATTATTTGAGTTATTGTGTGTTGCTTTATCGATCACCACTGTCGGCATTTGCAAGAAAACGATTAAGCGTCATGCGCGAAACGCAAGATGGATTTTTGATTGCACAACAAGATTTACAATTGCGAGGCCCCGGTGAAATTTTAGGGACGCAACAGTCAGGGATTGCGCAAATGAAAATTGCTGATTTAGTGCGAGATCGAACATTACTCCTCGATATTAGATCAATCGCCGATTTTGTGCTGGAGAAATATCCTTCTTTGGCGCCATTGCTGGTGCGAAGATGGTTGGCACGGTCAATTCAGTATGGGCAGGTTTGATGCGTGAAATGGTTTGATAGGGTTGCGTTTTGAATGCGAGATGCTATACGTTAAAACAATAAAAAATAGTTAAAGAGGTGATTGTGCTAACGAATGTGTATTTAACGGGTAATTCAGACAATATTATAGAGAGACTCCGGTCCTGTTTGTGTTATACCTTTGGAAAAAAAATAGACTCATCACAGCCAATACGATTTCCGGAAAAAAATGCTTCCCTGACTCTCCAGTGGGTAATGCAAACGGTATCTAACGAAGAGATAATCTCTACAGGCGGAGCTTCTCCTGTGATTCTGATGGCTATTGATAATTTTGAAGAGACTTTGTTTCAGAGGACTAGTCAATGGATGGAGGCTATAAAAAAGGCAATCAGATCAGAAAAACCTATATTCATTTTAATGGGGGAACCGGTTCATTCTGCTGATTTAGCTAATCTCTCTCAAGCATTGAAATGTTTAACCTATCTTGAAGTTGAAATAAACCCGCTTTTGTGTGATGCAGATAAAATAAAAAAAACATTGGGTCAGTTAATTGATCTTTCTCGACTTCCTTTGCGATATATCGATTTGTTGATTGCAATTCAAACGGCGAAATATGATCCCCATGTAATAGATAGCTGGAAAAGGACAGCGGGACTAATTAAATTGGAAGAATATTTGCTCTGGCATGGGAATGCAGAACGGCGGCAAAGAGCAGTTCAAGATGCTGTTAGTAGAGCACATTATTTTGTTTCTGATAGCGCGATGAAAGTAATGATGTCAAATTTACCAGATCAGTTAGAAAGGCTCGATCGTCAGTTTGCACAGAATTCTAAAGCAATTATGGACCCGGCTTTATTTAAAGAGAGTTCATCGACGTTTTTTGGACGTAGGCCTCCATGTTTAATGGAGATAGAAACGCTTTTAGATGAGGAAAAACATGATTTGGCTTATGGTCTTGCTTCGGGGGAAAGGAGTACGGATGTATTGGATGACTTGTCCGATAGAAAATCGGGAAGACCACTATTTGAATTATAGGGGGGATTAAAATCCCGCTATTTCTTAATTGAGAAATGACAGCAAAAACCCTACAATGCAGTTTATTAACAACAACGTAATTATTCACTACGATCTTAATGATACAAGAACGTTCAGATTCTGGATGATTTTTGACGAAAAACCGATGGAAAAGCGGAGTGTATAAATAATACATGAGCATTTTGAGGAGATTTTTCGTCAAAAAGCGCCAAAATAGGAGCGTTCCTTAAAAAACACTGAATAGTTACACAACAACTTCCAATGAGAGGGAATTATTTTATGTTATCTCGGTTCGAGTTGGCCAATGCCATTCGTTTTTTAAGTATTGATGCGGTTCAAAAAGCCAATTCGGGTCATCCCGGTATGCCCATGGGGATGGCGGATATTGCTGAAGTACTGTGGAACGATTTTCTAAAGCATAATCCGAACAACCCACATTGGATCAATCGTGATCGATTTGTGTTATCGAACGGACACGGATCGATGTTGCAATATTCGCTACTACATTTAACAGGATACGATCTTTCAATCGACGATCTCAAGCAGTTCCGTCAGTTACACTCAAAAACGCCAGGGCATCCCGAAGTGGGTATGGCGCCGGGTATTGAGACAACGACAGGTCCCTTGGGGCAGGGGTTAGCGAATGCTGTGGGCATGGCGCTGGCAGAAAAAATGCTAGCGGCCCATTTTAATCGAGAAGGGCACGAGATCATCGATCATTTTACTTATGCGTTTGCAGGCGATGGTTGTTTGATGGAAGGCGTTTCACATGAGGTATGCGCATTGGCAGGGACTTGGAAATTAGGGAAATTAATTGTTTTTTGGGATGATAATAAAATCTCGATTGATGGCAATGTGAGCGATTGGTTTACAGACGATACAGCGAAACGATTTGAAGCGTATCATTGGCATGTCATTCGCAACGTGAATGGTCATGATTCAGAGGCGATTAAAGAGGCGATTATTGAAGCACGAAACTCGGATCGGCCAACTTTAATTTGTTGTAATACCGCCATTGGCTATGGTTCTCCCAATAAAGCGAAAACAGCCAGTTCTCACGGATCGCCATTGGGCGCAGAAGAGATTGTTTTGACGCGTCAACAATTGAATTGGCCTTATGCGGCGTTTGAGATCCCGAAAGAAATTTATGCAGCATACGATGCTAAGAAAAAAGGCGATGTTTTTGAAAAAGAGTGGGAAGCGCGCTTTGCCGCCTATCGTGAAGTTTATCCCGATCTGGCGAAAGAGTTATTGCGGCGTTCGGTTCGACAATTAACGGCTGGTTGGGAGAAGCTATGTCAGGAAATTATTGAAAAGGCGCTGCAAAATACGGATAAAATGGCGACGCGCAAAGCATCTCAAGTGATATTAAATGATTTGGGACCCGCGTTGCCTGAATTATTGGGCGGATCCGCCGATTTAACAGAGTCTAATTTAACGGAATGGAAAGGGGCGCAATCGTTTACTGAAAAAAACCAGGATGGGTGTTACATTCATTATGGTGTTCGTGAGTTTGGTATGTCGGCGATTATGAATGGATTAGCGCTGCATGGTGAATTTATTCCTTATGGCGGGACTTTCTTGGTATTTTATACGTATGCGGCCAATGCTGTTCGGATGGCGGCGATCATGAAGCAGCGTATCATTTTTGTTTATTCACATGATTCGATAGGACTAGGTGAAGATGGTCCGACGCACCAACCCGTTGAACAATTAGCGGCTTTACGTGCTGTGCCGAATTTATCGGTGTGGCGCCCTTGTGATTTAGTCGAAACGGCCGTTGCTTGGATTTCGGGCATCGAAAGAAAAGAAGGACCCATGGCGTTGATTTTATCGCGACAAACTATTCCAGTTCAGACTCATAACGCCTCGCAAATTGAACAAATAAAACGGGGTGGATATGTAATATTTGATTGCGAAAATGCCCCCGACAGGATTATCATTGCCGCCGGCTCTGAGGTTGGTTTGGCGATTGAGGCGGCGAAACAGTTGAATCAACGTGGAAAGCGCGTCAGGGTTGTTTCGATGCCATCAATAGACACCTTTGAAAGGCAAGACGAAGCTTATCGAAAAACCGTATTGCCACCAACTGTTAAAAAACGGGTGGCGATTGAAGCGGGCGCTAGTTTGCCGTGGTATCGATGGGTTGGTGATGAAGGCGTTGTAATGGGTTTAGACCGCTACGGTGATTCTGCCCCAGCGGAGCAAGTATTTGCCGAATGTGGATTGACGATCGATCGCATTATGCATGTGGTCGAATCATTGAGTTGATGTAATATTCATCGTGGTCGTGATGATGCAAGAACGTTCAGATTTTGGATGATTTTTGACGAAAAATCGATGAAAAAGCGGAGTGTATAAATAATACATGAGCATTTTGAAGAGATTTTTCGTCAAAAAGCGCCAAAATAGGAGCGTTCCTTAGAAGACACTGAGTAATTACGAATTGATTATTTAAAGAGGAGAGAGATCATGGCAGTAAAAATAGCCATTTCTGGGTTTGGCCGAATTGGTCGCAATGTGTTACGGGCGATTTATGAGCATAATCGTCGCGGAGAAGTAGAGATTGTTGCGGTGAACGATCTGGGCGATTTAGAAACGTTAGCCTACTTATTAAAACACGATACGATTCACGGGAAATTTGCAGGTACGGTGGATGTCGATAATGGCGATTTAGTCGTGAATGGCGACCGTATTAAAGTGTATAAAGAAAAAGATCCCATTAATTTACCTTGGAAAGCGTTGAATGTTGATGTGGTGCATGAATGTACGGGTCACTTTGTTTCTGGGCCGAAAGCGAAAGCTCATTTAGAAGCGGGCGCAAAAAAGGTTTTAATTTCCGCGCCGGGAACCGAAGTAGACGCAACGATTGTTTATGGCGTTAATCATCAAGCGCTTAAAGCTTCTGATAAAATTATTTCGAATGCGTCTTGCACAACGAACTGTCTTGCGCCGATGGTTAAACCATTGATGCAAAAATTGGGCGTTGTACGTGGGTTGATGGTGACGATTCATTCATATACCAATGATCAAGTGCTTATCGATTCGCCACATAAAGATTTACGTCGGGCTCGCGCAGCAACCGCTTCAATGATTCCGACAAAAACGGGCGCTGCCGCGGCTGTTGGTTTGGTGTTACCAGAAATGAATGGCTTATTAGACGGGTATGCGATTCGTGTTCCTACGATGAATGTATCCATTGTTGATTTAACTTTTGAAGCAAAACGTGATACCAATGCTAAAGAAGTGAATCAAATTTTGAAAGATGCATCAGAAGGCGAGCTCAAAGGTATTTTGGTTTACAATACCGAACCGTTAGTGTCTTGTGATTTCAATCATACGGATGCTTCATCAATTTTCGATTCAACTTTAACCAAAGTGATCGGAAATCTGGTTAAGGTTTCTGCTTGGTATGATAACGAATGGGGCTTCTCAAATCGCATGATCGATACGACGATCGCGATGATGAAAGCAAAGTAATCGTACTACTTTTGACGAAATTATAGGGGGCATTTATTCGCCCCCTTTATTTTCAGCTTGCAATAGCCCCTTTCTGTAAATAAATGTAAATGAGGAGAGAAGAAGTGGCCGCTTATTTAAAAATGACGGAAGTGAATTTAGCGAACAAGCGTGTGTTGATTCGAGAAGATCTCAATGTTCCTGTTAAAGAAGGGAAAATCAAGAGCGAAGCACGTATTGTTGCTGCATTGCCTACGATTAAAAAAGCGCTAGCAGAAAAAGCGGCAGTAATCATTATTTCGCATTTGGGGCGCCCAACGCCAGGAAAGTACGACGAAGAAAATTCACTCGCGCCGGTCGCGAAGCGATTGTCAGAGTTATTAGGGCAACCCGTCCCACTAGTTAAAGATTGGATTGACGGCGGTTTTGAAGTTAAGCCAGGAGAAGTGGTGCTGTGCGAAAATGTGCGTTGTTTAGTGGGCGAAAAAGAAAATGATGATGCATTGTCCCAAAAAATGGCGAAATTGTGCGATATTTATATTCATGATGCCTTTGCAACGGCACATCGAAAAGAAGCGTCAACTTATGGTGTTGCGAAATATGCAAAAGTGGCTTGCGCGGGATTATTGCTCGACGCGGAATTAGAAGCGTTAGGCAGTATTATGGAGCGACCAACGCGCCCGCTGATGGCGGTTGTTGGCGGGTCGAAAGTCTCAACCAAATTAAAATTGCTCGGCTCGATCACCAAAATGGTGGATGTTTTATTTGTCGGCGGTGGCATTGCTAATACATTTCTTGCAGCGGCAGGAAAACCAGTTGGAAAATCCTTATATGAACCCGATTTGGTTGAAGAAGCAAAAAGATTGATGATTGTGGCAAAAGCAGCAGGCAAATCGATTCCATTACCTATCGATGTGGTGGTAGCCAAAGAATTTTCAGAAGCAGCGGTTTCAGCCGTTAAAAAAGTCGATGATGTGGCCGCTGACGATATGATTCTAGATTTAGGTCCAGAAACGGCAAAATTATTTGCCGCTCAATTGCAAAATGCGAAAACGATTTTATGGAATGGTCCTGTTGGGGCTTTTGAAATGGATCAATTTGCAAAAGGCACCGATGTGGTCGGCAAAGGTATCGCGAATAGCTCAGCCTATTCCGTTGCAGGTGGCGGCGATACGATCGCAGCGATTGAAAAATGTGGCATAAAAGAAAATATATCCTATATTTCGACAGCAGGTGGCGCTTTCTTAGAATATTTGGAAGGCGATAAATTACCAGCAGTTGAAGTTTTAGAAGCGTGTTTTGCGAAGGAGAAAAAATAATGCAGAAAGTGATTCGTCGATCGACAAAAATTGTCGCGACTATGGGCCCCTCAAGCGATAAAAACAACATGATTGAAAAAATGATGTTGGCGGGCGTGAATGTTTTTCGTTCGAATTTTTCGCATGGCTCTCATGAAGATCATGCCCGGCGGATTAATACAATTCGAGAATTATCAAAAAAATTAGGTCGAGAAGTGGCGGTGTTGGCTGATTTGCAAGGGCCGAAAATCCGTATCGCCCGATTTAAAAACACGAAAGTGATTTTAGAAGAAGGCGCAGAATTTACCTTGGATTCCAGTTTGGATAGTAATGCCGGCGATGAAAAAATTGTGGGCATCGATTATAAAAAACTGCCTCAAGATGTTAAAGCGAACGACGTGTTATTGTTGGATGATGGCCGCGTTGTGTTGACGGTGAAACGGGTGGACGGTTCAAAAGTCATTTGTACTGTCACCGTGGGCGGAGAACTATCGAATAATAAAGGCATCAATCGGCAAGGCGGTGGATTATCAGCCGAAGCTTTAACCGATAAAGATAAAGCTGATTTAGTGTTTGCAGCCAGTTTAGGGGTCGAGTATTTTGCCATTTCTTTCGTGCGTTGTGCGGCGGATTTGGAATATGCAAAAAAATTAATTCGAGAAGCCGGCAGCAATGCGGGCGTTATCGCAAAATTAGAACGTATTGAGGCTGTTGAGCCGATCGCATTGGATGAGATTATTCAAGCGTCTGATGGGGTGATGGTCGCCCGAGGCGATTTAGGTGTTGAAATTGGGGATGCTGCTTTGCCAGGCGTGCAAAAATTAATTATTCGTCGAGCACGTATTTTGAACAAACCCGTCATTACGGCAACACAAATGATGGAAACGATGATTCATAATGCTATTCCGACACGCGCAGAAGTGTTTGATGTTGCCAATGCCGTGTTAGATATCACGGATGCGGTGATGTTATCAGCAGAAACGGCTTCTGGAGATCATCCTGATTTGGTTATTTCATCGATGGCAAGGATTTGCACAGGCGCAGAGAACGATCCAGAAACACAAAAATCTGGGCATCGTGTGGAATGTCGTTTCGAACGAATTGATGAAGCCATTGCTATGGCTGCAATGTACACCGCTAATCATCTAGATGTTAAAGCAATTGTGTGCTTAACTGAAACGGGCTCGACACCTTTGCTGATGTCTCGTATTCGAACGGGCATCCCGATTTTCGCTTTAACGCGTAATGTGGGATCACAACGTAAGATGAATTTATATCGCGGCGTGCATCCTGTGGCGTTCGACTTGACCAGCATAGCGCCACAAGAAGTGAATGCGCGAGCAGTTGCCTTATTGCAGCAATTGGACGTTGTCGAGAAAGGCGATATCGTGCTTATCACAGAAGGTGATATTTTAGGAGAGCAGGGGCACACCAATTTGATGAAAATTTATCGAGTGGGTATTGACCTATAAAAAACGGCTCTATGTTGAAACGAGTGGGTAATCGAATGTTAACTTACCACAAAGAAAGTAAATCATATTGATAAAATTCTTTGTACATCGATACCCTCTTGCCTTTTCTTTTGGCCAACTGAATTTTATTATTAATACCCTCTAAAATTCCGTTATTAATTTCTGTCTCGCAAAAATTTGCGATTCCAGTCCAGTGCGGTTTTATCATTTTTGCAAAATGTTTAAACGGATTGATAGTTGTTTCCTCAACTTCTTCGCACCATGACACAAGAAAGGTGGTCGCTTCCTCTGCTGTTTCCATCCCCCACAAATCATTAAACAACTCTTGTTTGGCTTCCGTTATCCCGAACTCAGGTTAACTCAACGAATCGATTATAACTGAGCAAGCCTGGAAATGCCGTTCGCAGTTTGTTTTGAACGTAAAAAATATAAAATGATTTGAAATCTCGAAAGCGGGATTGA
>Ga0209417_1004674_pt1 | contig 16087 bp, 9 predicted proteins | sample RifGroF2_FD_184002 | JGI IMG/M metagenome (GOLD analysis project Ga0209417, IMG submission 184002) | Groundwater microbial communities from Rifle, Colorado, USA - Groundwater F2 (SPAdes) (version 2) | ecosystem: Environmental > Aquatic > Deep subsurface > Groundwater | place: Rifle, Colorado... | reverse complement strand
CAGTCGAAAAACAAAAGACCGCCATTAAAGATATTTTATTTGAAGTTTCTAAGGGTTCGATTCTAGAAAAATTGGGTTATTTGAAAAAGTTTCAAGATGAATTTTATCAGACCGTTGTTTTATTGGATCACATTGTTGTTGAATCGGATAGAATAAAACCTATACTCGCAGAATTTACCAGAGTTAATTCTGCATATCCAAGATATTCTATAGATCCAAGAGCTTATGGATATATTTCAACTTCATTTTCTGGTGATGTTGATCCTATATCTCACGTTTATGATGTTAAACAACAAAGATTTGCAATATATGTCAAAACTTCAGGAACAGCTAATCAAGGTTATTCAAATAAACGTATGTCAATAGCTTTTGGTTCTTTATTCGCAGATTTCAATGGTATGGTTGTTTCAAGTAGAAGAATAGTATCTACACAATATAATTCTTGTGGTTTACAACCTAGATTATTCGTTCAACAACCGTTACATGATATTAATTTAACAAAACAACAATTCGAGAAAAAGTATAGCGATAAACATCTTGTTGAACTTTTTGAAAGTATAAATTTCGTTCGTAAACGTTACAGCATGTTGACTTCGTTCATTAAGGGCGAACACGTAAAACCAACATTTTCATCTGGATTCAATTTCGAGCAATATATTAATAATAATTCCGTAAAAAACAAACCCACACCTCAAAATATTATTGAAGATCTAATTAAAGATTTGCATGAATTTTACTGTCCATCAGGTTTCATGCTTAAATATGTATTGGAAAATATAAAACTTCATGAATATTATTTCAGAGTTAAATTATCAAACGTAAAAATTACAGAAGAAACAGCAAAAAACTTAATTAATTTATTATGTTGGATGTTGGTAAATGGTGGTGATCCTGTTGGTGGAAAAGCTGCTATAGCTATTAGTGAACCAATGACACAAGCTTCATTACATGCAATTCGTGCGGTCGGAAGTTCTGGTGTAGAAGTTGAACGTGTAGAACGTGTAATTGGTTTTGCCAGAGCTCAAGAAATTCTATCAGGATTTAATTGTAAAAATAATGTTATTACCATTAAATTATATGAAGACGATCAACGATCGACCAATGATTTCGCTAATGAACAAGAAACTTTCTATTTTAATGATGTATATACAAAATTGGAATTATTAGTTTGCAAAAAGGTGCCTCGAGAAGTTTGTAAATTACATCCTAATTTAAATCTTGAGGACGCGCCAATTAATAATTATTTCGTAATTTCAATTTGGAATTTACAAGGCGTCTCCGGTTATAATATTCATGTAACAGAAATAATAAATCGTCTTATGGATAATTACGATGAAATATTATTCATAACTGGTCATATAGTTAGCATGTCGGAATTTAAAGCATATATATTCTTCAAACCCACAATAACGTTCGAAATGATTTCCCTCATTATGGATGAATGGAGCAAACAAAAAACCGAAACTGTTGTTCATGGAAAATATTTACGAAATTGTTTCGTATCCGAAAATAAAAACTTACCAGGACATTATTTAATAGAAGCCAATGAAGTTAAATCTAAAAATAAAGGTTTCAGTTTCTATAATCGTCTAATATTGGATGAAAGAATAGATCCTCTTGGTTGTAAAATCTCAGATCCAAGAATTACGCAATCTATGTATGGTGTTTTCGAAACTTCTGCTAGACATCATGAAGAACTTTTAAATATGGCTTCAACTATTGGAGCTATGAATGGATTATTAGAACGACATTTTAAAGTTGTATCTGATGCAACATTCGTTAACGGAAAAGCAATCTATGCCAGTCGAAATGGTTTGAAGCATGATAAATATATGGATGCTATGAGATTAGTTCATTTTGAAGAACCAAAAGAAATGATTCGCCAAATACTTAGATTTGGAGATAAACAACCAGTATCTGATCCTATAAGTGCATCAGTATTCGGAGAATTACCAAGATTAGGCACGGGAGTTAGTAAAGTAACATTATACGCTAAATAATTATTTAAGTTTAATTATTTTTTCACAAATAGATTTCATTTCTTTATGATATTTCAAAGTATTTATTAACATATATAAATTTTCCGTATCCTCATCGTTTTCAATAACTATGCGAATACTAGTATTCTTCACCACTTCGAATTTCACTTTACAAAGAAATCCGAGAAATTCATCATATTTAGTTTCTGTTTCATTTATACTTTCGTATATGTAATAATCAAACATACGAACATCTTCATCTAACAAAACTTTCAGATCAAATTCATAATATGAAGTTGAAAAAATGTAATTTTCACAAAACAAACATATAAACAGGAAATAATATGCATTTCTCAATATAATATTTTTATACTTCTCATACATATTTTCAGTGTAAGTTATTTTATGTTTATATTTAAATAATTGATTGACAATTACTGATTTATCGTATATTGTTCTTAAATCATTAAGAGCTTTATGTAGTGTGGGAGTTGTTTCTTGTATCTGCTGATTAACTGTTAAAGTCAATTTTTCATCCAAGAGCTTTCCCGTGATACGCAATCTAAATATGTCAAATGTCGGATCACCACTTTCTAGACTTAATTTTAATTGCAAATAACAACAACACCCGAAATTTAATAAAATCAATGGGGTAAAAAGCTCTGATGCTTCTTTTTCGTATCTGCATTTCAAAGTTTTGAAACATGCATCTTCAGCGCTGGTGTATATAAAATTCATTAGAAATCCGTCATTTTCGCTAAGATTTTTATCGTGACCAGTAGTTGTGCATACCGGTTCCGGAAATTTATAGTGAAAAACTATTCTTTTATTATTTTGATAAAATGGATACTGATTTGATGTAGTATCGACAATGGTAATACCAATTTTTGTTTCAGTTGAAAGTTTTTTAAATTCAATTTTCGACTGTATTGTATAATATTTATATAACCAATTCAAACCGGAAATAATCAAATAATATTTATTGATATCTTTTGTTATTTGTTCCGAAATGTCTATTTTATACACATACGAAGCCGATTTAAATATTGGATATGGAATAAATCTGTTTAACGGATATATAGTATCTAATTTATAATTTTTTGGTTCGGTAATTTGTTTATACGTGCCATTGCTAGATCCGTTGGTTCCAAACGAATACATATTATTTCTATTCACATCATCGCTGACTAAAAAGTAATAACTTTCGAACATTATTGTTTTCGGAAAAGACATGATCCCTCCGCCACTTGATCGAATCAACAAATAATAGGCAGTGAAATTGATGAATTGATGTGGAAAATATATCATTTTCGGATTTTTCTGCAATTGTTCGTAAGGTCTTAGTAATTCATCGTAATATTCTTCGCATATTTGCAAACGTTTATAAGTATCAATGACGTAATTAAGTGCCTCAAGTAGATTTTTGTCTTCAACTTCTTTATACGATAATACTTTTGCCATACTAATATTCACTGTTGATAATAATTTACCAGAATTTTTGATTGGTGAATTGACATTGTTTTCTCCCGTGAAAACATCTTCATGTTCTAGAATATAATTATGTTGATCTTTGACAAATCGAATGAATCTTTCTGTTTCTTCCGATTTGTTAAATATGCTTTCTTTATTTGTTTTTGTCGTATCAATTTTATCATCCGCCATAAAATGTTCGACTATATTCGTAATTATAAAATACAACCCGACATTAACTATGCTTCTTAAATTGGCTTTTCTCTCTAATTCATAATTGAAATATACATCTTTTATGTGATCGTTATTTGATAGTATTATTTCCCGAACAAAATCAATCAAAGTATTAAAATTATATTTATCACCACCAGTTATATAAGCGTTCTTTACGACAAACATAACGAAAACTATAAGTAATATCACTACTAACAATATAATCAATGTTTTAATCATTTATGAAACATAAAAATAGAAATAATACGTCACGATGTTATTTAATTCTCCATTCTATAAAACCTATACAATCTTCAACAAGACTAGTATTTGAATATCGAATCATAAATTCTGATTCATCGTATGTTTTTTTATCGAATAAATCATATTCAGACTCATACTTTTCCATGACATAATCATCAACTATCGCAATTGAAATAACGACAATGAAATGTATAATAGAATTATCAAAATCAATATAATTATACGGAACATTATCGTTATTTATATACTCCTCAAATCTAGGATTACATTCTCCCATATCTATAGAAAGTTTATATATTTTCGCTCCTTTTATTAAACCAAATATTCGTTCTGTAAATTCTTTCGTTGAAAAGTTTCCATTCCAAATGTCTATTGGTAAGGAATTAATAATTTCATTTGATCTGACTTCAGAATCCACAAATAACGAATATGTAGCACAAGCAAATGCATATCTCTCGGCTGATGATCTAATTTCATCTTTAAATGTTACAGGTTCGAAACATCTAAGCAAAACCCATAAATCACATAAATTATAGATTATATTTAGGTAATCATGATCTTCAGAATAATCATTAATATCAAATATCATTTCATGAATAGTTTCACGTGTATTATACGAATATAACAATGTTTCTTTATACATCATTTTGAAAATAAATTCATCTAATTTTAAAACTTTATAACATTCATTAATAATAAAAGGAATCATATTGACAAGAACGTCTATACAATTTTGCATTTAAATTAGATAAAAATAAAAATTAACTTAGCACATCAATTTTATATGCATACTATTTACTCATTTATCTCCGGTAATCATAGACATTAACATTTTATCTGCATCTTCATATCTAAAATCTATGTCTGGTAAATTTTCATCTGATCCTTTGTGTTTTATTTCTTCCAGTTTAGCATTCACAAACATCATATAATATATTGGATATCCCTTATCATGATACCCTCTTACAATATAATTGTGACACACAATCTCAAAGTATTTTGAAGTTTTGAATATCATATAACCTTCGGTTAATGTTTCATAAACTTTTCCGTCTTTTTGATAACGTCCTCCGCTTATATTTTTGTATTCTGATTCTATGTCAATATTTTTCCATTCAGATATTATTGCAGCGTTACCCATACTTCGTGAAAATGTATAACATGTTATAATTCCGGGATTTTGTGTATCATCTTCAGAATCTTCAATATATTCGTCAAATTTCTTATCATGAAACATTAACGAATATCTTTCCGAATCTATGTCAGCAATACAACTGTATGTATCGGTATCAGTGTGATAATATATTGTTCGAAAATCATTTGGAATTCCTCTTATAAAATTATTTGAAATATTGAGTTTATATACTGTGCAATTCTTATCATACATTACATAATTATGATCTGAAACTTTCATTAAACCATGGGATGTATGAATAATCGCTGCAATGATTGCCAATTCTTCATGACCTGCATATAAAGATTCTAAAACGTTTATTCTCAATTTTATATGACAATTTCTTCTTTTATTCAACCCCAATATACGCATGATATTAAATAATAGTTTAGGAGTCATAATGTTCATGAATTTACATGCTCTCTTTACTTTATACGGATCATTTGAATGAGCATTTGAATAAATCTTTTCACGTTGTGATTTTGTGAGAACAAATTTCAAATGATGATCTACATTAATCTTTCCCGAATCTTGGTCATCAAAATACATTTGTTAATAACAAAAATAATATAGCGAACGTTCTTATGGTTTTATTTTTACTAATTCAAAATGAGTCAAGATGAATTAATATCAGATTTAGAAAAATTGGTTTCTCCGGATTTAATAAAGAAAATGGATAAACAATCGTCTCTTGTAGAATCAGTATATCCAATATTTAAAATAGCTTATAACACATCCATGAAGAAAATATTCGTGTCCGATATTGTTAATGGAGAATCTATAGACATTCATCCTAATAATATATTGGTTGATGAAAATCAGGAATTTTCAGACGCAATGTTCGATAAAAAGTTAAAATTCTGTAACAAAACATTATATGATTATCAAATAGACGCAATTAAGAAACTTAGGGAATTGGAAATAAAGGGTTACACAATATGTAAGAAAACTGGAGAAAAGATTATTTCAAATGGTTGGTTATTATCATTGCCGATCGGTTCAGGAAAATCTTTGGTGTTTCAATTTTTAGCTATTTTCTACAGAGATATTCCAACTAATCCAATTATAATTTCCACGGATGGGACAAATATTCCTGAACATGATCAACTTCCATATGGAGATTATCCTTATTATTATGAAAATTGCGCTTATATACAAGGTCAAACAAATGCTGTGATAGCTCTTGAAAATTATCATCAAAGAAAATGCACTGTTATATTAACGCATGTCCATCTAATGGAACAAATGCGAGAATATTTTGAAAATGATTTTCCAAAAGAAGTTTTCAAAAAGACATTTATAGATTATCCAATGAATATTTCAACCGTTGTTATTGACAAATGGGATATCATAGTTACTCCTGCTACAACAGAAAACGTGAAACAATTAGTTAAATTATCTTATGATACTCCTTTTATGAGAATTATTATTGACGATTTTACTTCAATGCCCGGTATTGAATCTTTCAGACAGATTCTTGCTACATCCACAATATTTGTTTCAGGTTCAAGTTATAAAAGAGATCGTAAAAATATTCCATCATCGTATTATACTTTAAAATATGTTCCGACAGACAAAATAACTTTAGTGGGAAGACCAGAAAAAACATTTGCTGGAGTTTTCAGAGACACAATCGCAACTATGGAATTAATGGGTTCAAGATGTGAATTTTCCATATATGAATTTATCGGAGACTGTGAAGAAAAAGTTTCTTCAACATTTGGTAATACAATATCTCCGGCAGATGTGTATCCCATATTAAGAAAAGAACCACATATACATCATTATATGGCATTATCATTTATTATCAAAAATATTGATAAAATAAAAGGAGCTACTGAGGCTTTAGATATTGATTTGAAAGAATTAACACCCGACGGAAAATATAGATTGGATTATCGAAGATGTATATATTATTTATTATGGAAAGCTATGTTGGCTGATCCTAATAGTTATGTTGAATCAATGCAAAATCAAAATCAACACAGACCTAATGGAGAAATATATTATGTAGAAGATTTTGAAAAATTCGATAAAACGAAAACATTATACGACACAATTATTCAAGCCTACAAAAAAGGTCCTCAAAAAGACAAAAATATACCCGTAGATTTGAAATCTTGCAACCCACTTTATAATTTAATTTTCAACAATCCAAGAACTCTTGGAAGAATGATGTCTTCTATAGTTACAAATCAGTCCTGTATGAATTGTCACAGAAATAGTGATGAACACCTAGAGTTTGGAATGTTATCTAAATGTTGTGGTGCTTTCTATTGTTCTAAATGTCTTTCTTGTATGTGCACACACGAAATTGTTGATGCTTCTACTGGAGATAAAATGTTCGATAATGATAATTATTATTGCTGTAGCTGTAGATCTAAAAATCCAACATATTTAATAAATATATCTAAAGTTAAAGATACGAATATATTCGCGTTCACATTAGTTGATGATTATTTCGATAATTCCAAACTTAAAGATCACGTTAAATTTGATTATTATGCATATATGTTTATGTATGGATTTAAACCGTTATATCATCAAGGTAAACCATTAAACATTCAAAATGATATCGAACAAGAAGTTATAACAAAAAATTGGGCCATGAGAAAAGAAATTCCAAAACTTGATAAAATATATCCTAAAGATCAATTAGCTGCTATGGCTCTCGCTAATATAAACTATGCGTTGGCGAAATTAAATATTGTTCCAAGAAATAGATCAATAATTCTGTATTACGCTTGTCCCGCGTATATGCAACCGAGAGTTATTGCCAGATATAAATCCATAATTGCCGAAAATAATATTTCCACAGCCATAGAAGTAGTAGGTAGAACAGGAAAGAAAGAATACAGACAACCTATTTCATTAATGTCAATAGAATTCAAAACCGATATGGGGTCATTAATTGGTTTACATGAAAATATTGTAGCTATTATTCAGTGGACTAAACCAGACACGTTAGATGAAATTCAACAATTAATCGGAAGAATTCTAAGACTTAATAGTTGGAACAATCCATTAAACTTTTATATTTCAACTTCATCTATTAATTATGAATGATAAATATCATATTTAACGTTTCATAAACACATGTATTACATAATTATTTTTATAATTGTATTGTTTGTTGTATTATCTTTTTCAATCTTAAATATTAATCATGAAAATTTATACGAATATGTAGAAGTTAAGGATGTTCCAAATATATTTGAATATCCCGTTTATGGTGGAGAAGAGGTGTTACCATTTTCATGGAAAATGCGTATTAGAAATATTGATGTCGATATTTGCATAAAGATTCTAAAAATAAATTCACGTATATTGAAACACGATAATTTAAATATTTATGATGATAGTTATATCGTTCCGATACATTGTTTAAATTAAGACGACTAATATTTCATTTTTGTTATCTTTAAATGAAATACCTTAAGACATTAGTGATACTGATCGTGATCATATTTCTGATTACATTTATGTTCTTCGTTGTTAAAAAATCTTTCGGAAAATCTTATGGAGGAACGAAAGAACAATCCGCCAGGATTTTAAGTAATTTGAAAGCCGTATTTAGTTTGGATAGAAATAATTTTTTAACATATTTCACAACAACCGATCAGAAAGGTTTTAGCTACAGTAAATCACCTTTGACTGCAACTATTGATGTTGACATTTCATCATATAGTTTTAATGAGCTAGATAGTGAAAAATTAGATGCGATATTCGAAAAAATTACCGGATCTTACAAAACAGATCCATGGTGGTTATTTGATGACGACGGAAGTATTATTGAGAATATTACATCTGTTAATGTATATATTGATCAAACTGTAGTAAAAAGAATCTACGTCAATGACGATGATAAAATATTCGGTTCTGATATTAATACGGACGAATATGAAAAGTCGTTCGATATAAATATGAATCATTCGAATAATGAAGATTCATCTTTCAAATGTAACGTATATTCTAAACAAGAAGATTTGGATACGAATTATTCATCAACTAATTCAAATTACAGCGCGGAATATGTTTCAAGTCAGCACAGCATTGTGGAATCTGAACCAGAAACTGGAGAAACAGAAACTAAAGAAACAGAAACTAAAGATCCAAAACTTGAAGAACCAAAACCTGATGAACCAAAACCTGAAGATCCAAAACCTGATGAACCAAAACCTGATGAACCAAAACCTGAAGATCCAGAAACTAAATAACCAAAACCTGAAGAACTAAAATCAGGGAGCGAAGATTCGGTAGTGGAAGATTCGGTAGTGGAAGATATGCCATAAACTTTCTGGGTTTCAAACTTGGCTTAATAATTCTGAGTTCAATATTCTATTGATATATTTTTCGCGTGTCAAATGACACACTTAAATATTATAATTGTAATTATTTTAATAAGCTTGATTATGATATTTGCTTTGGTGTTTATTAAACTCGATAATAAAATGTTTGGCGGATCTGTCGCTAAACAAATATTAGATGCAATGACTCTCATCGGTATAATTGATAAAAATGACATACGAACATATTTTCATAAAATAAATTCTGAAGATTTCAATGAAAATTACATGACTAATTGCACGCTCAGTTCCGATGTTTTAGATTCAAATACTTTAAGTGATGATGAATTAAAATATTTAGGTGGAATGTTTGGTAAAAATAAAATTGTTAACAAACTTCCATGGTGGTTATTTGATGATGACGGAAATGTGATAACCATAACCAGTAATATCAACATAATGGTTAATAAACATACCGCTCACGTTATGAATACAATACCAATAATAGATAACAATAATTATTACTTGCATTTTCTAAAAATCCACGACTCAAATCATCCAAACTTGAATAACCATTCCGTATTGATTTATAGATATAAATACTGAAGTATATTCCACCATACCTCTAATATTTTTTTTACAATTTCCAAATGAGTTATGTTAAAACGTTAGTCATATTGCTCGTAATAATTTTTGTGATTACTTTTATGTTTTTCGTCGTCTCGAAGGTTTTCAGTAAAATTAAAGGAGGTAATAACGAACCTGCTGTTTCATTATTAAATGCATATAAATCGTTGAATCTGATAGATAAAAATAATATAAATACATATTTTCATAATGTAAATGAAACCGATTTTGATGTGTCATGTATGATTGAGACAAACATAAATTATTCTGACACTGATTACCCAAATTTTAAACAACTTGGTGAAATAACTGATCTGGAAACAATGAAGAGTGAATTTAAACACCATGTGATTGAATCTGATAAGTATAAATTAGTTCCTTGGTGGTTATTTAATGATAATGGAACTTTGAAATTTGAATATAATTCAAAAGGTATAGATATAATTATTAAACAAGATAGTATAGAAGTAAAACAAGAGGAAGTGGATAAAGATGGTGAAATTATATATACTTGTAATTTGTTTGAAAATAATAGTTTGTGTTGCATGGTTTATGTGATATTACACGACGATTACAAAGCTAGATTACAAGAAGAATCAAGAATAGCTGAAGAAGCTAGATTACAAGAAGAAGCTAGATTACAAGAAGAATCAAGAATAGCTGAAGAAACTAGATTACAAGAAGAATCAAGAATAGCTGAAGAAGCTAGATTACAAGAAGAATCAAGAATAGCTGAAGAAGCTAGATTAGCTGAAGAAACTAGATTACAAAAAACTGAAGACGACAAGTTATTCAAAAAAATACATATTCAAGAAAAATACCTTTCCGATACGCCGAAATACAAGACAACTGAAAAAAAATCGAAGTTCGCTGCTGGAGAATTTCTGCAACGCTCAGGCATAAAAGCGAACTTAGACAAGATCGGAATTTCGACCATAAACGGCGAAGAAACCAGTGTTGTGAACGTAATTATAAATACATCTAACAATATTCTCAAGGGGATGAGAGATAACGATTTCAATAAAAGGACTATATTTTCCGTAAATTTATTGGTATACTTTTTCAGGGATGAATGTAACAGTATTTTAAAAAACGAAATCATTTATACGGAAGAAGACGATAATAATGTGTTCGCAAAAGTTAAAAATGCTCCAGAAAATGGTAAAAAATTCATGGAATTCATTGAAAAAACATACAATGGAAATAAAAATGTATTACGTGCAGTGTTTCAGTATTATCAAGGGAATGATAAATCACGTTATAACAGCGTCAAGGAAGATATATTAAATAACATGATATAATCACATTTATAACGAATTATTTTTATTCTCAATTCAAAATGGATGCGTATATTGTTAATGTCCATCCTATATTAAGTCAAGATGAAAAAATAATGTGGGATGTTTATTATTTAACCGAAGGTAACATAGTTCCAAAAATACTCAGGATTTATAATATATCATTGTCTTTCGTTATTGCCAGATTGCCTGGTTTTACTTATGAACGTTTTGAAAAGCTAATTAAACATCTAACTCGAAAATGGAATGATCAGATACAATTCACTAAGAGAACTGATTTAAGAGATTCATCGTATTTTAATTTTGATTATCAACGAGAATATTTACAAATATATTCTAAATATCCATTTGTTTTGGCTGATGTTTATAAAAAGTTGTCAAATGATTTCAAAACAACATATTCTAGAATAAAACAACAATATTCAAAATTAACACCTGAGGATCAATTATTCTTTGATAATACCGAAACACCTTTTAGATATACATCTACTTTTGTAAATCTCGATGGTGGTCCATCGTTATCTAGCACAATATATTTCTTGAGCACAAAATATGATGTTCCATTAATAGGAGGTGTGATTTTAAATAGAGATTTACTAGAAGAATGTGAAGTTGAAATGTTTCCCGAAGATTACATACCTCAGAATTATGAACGTATTGGTTTGGATGCTGGTAGAGATATGGATCTAAATATTTCACCTGAAGCTAATGAAAGAATTTATAAAATGTTCAAGAAAAATGAAAATATTGATATGAAAAACTTAATGAGATTAGTATCTTATGATATTGAAACTTATTCTGTTGGGGGTATTTTCCCTAGCGCACACGTAAGCACGGATTATATATTTTGTATTGGGTTAGGTGTTTTCGATTTATTGAATCCAACACCATTGGAACGTTATTGTTTAATTTCAAGAGATATGAAATTTAGTTTCTTGGAAGATACTAATCACCTAAAACATTTACAACATATTTATTCAAATGAATATGTATCACAAAATATTCAGGAAGAAATTGAATCCAAAGAATATTCTTCGTCGTCAGATGAAGACGAAGAAAATATAAATACCGCAGAAGATGTTATTGATGAAGATGATGACATGGCTGTTAATAAAGAGAATGAATTAACAAATATTGATGATTTAATAAATCCTTTCGTTGTTAAATCAAACGAAACAATATTCACCGGTCAATACAAACGCAAATGTTACAAAGTTAAAAATGAATATTTGATAGATCCCGTATCTGAAAATACTAAAGATTACACAACTTACATAATTTGTGAAAGTGAGAAAGATATTCTAAAAATATATTTCAAATTAATACGAACTATCAAACCACAAATAATAACTGGATTCAATACTTTTGGATTCGATGACAATTATATGTTCGTAAGATCCAAACTCCACAATATTGAAAATGAATTTTTACAATTATTCACTCCTTATGATTTAAATGAAATGTCGAAGATATTATGGTTCAAACCATTTACACCTAGATTTAAAACCGTAAAATTAAAGATAGATAATGAAATATTCAAAAATAATACAACTGTAGTTTCTCCATTTATGTTAAGTTCTGATGTTCACAAAATAATGTTGAAAGAAGATCCAAAAAGATTTACTCAACATGGCAGGGGAAATTTAAACACAATGTTAAAAGTATATAAAATCAAAAATCCATATACTAACATGTCGCTATCTAAAACTGATTTATCAATTCAAAGAATGCTTAAATTATGGGATAATAATGATTCAGATGTATATCCTATAGCATTATATTGTGTTCAAGATGCTTGGATTACAGGAACTTTATTAATTACAAGAGCTAAATTAATAGATCTTATAGAACTTGCTCAAGTAACTTATACAAATATTTATGATTCATTATTTAAAGCAGATGGTGGACGAATTGCTAACACAATTCTTGCTTATGCATACAAACGTAATTTTGCACTTATGGACACTCCACATTCAGATCGTGAACATTATATTAAACATCCGGATGATTATGCATTATTAGGAGGAAAAACTTTTGACGACAGAACTATAGTAGGTGGTTGGGTAAGATTAAGAAAAGCCGGAAAACATTGGTTCGTTGTAGCTCTTGATTATGCTTCCATGTATCCATCCCAAAAAGAAGGATCAAATATAGATTCTTCATCTCGCGTAGATGAAAGAATTATAAATAATCCAACTTTATATGGTTTGACACAAATTGATCATGTAAATATTAGCGACATGTTCGGAAATCGTGATATATATTATTTTAAGAAAAAAGATAATAACGAACACGAATCGCTCAACACATTTGTTGTGGAATCATTTTATGCTGAATATAATCTTAACGTCAAAGAACTTAAAAATATTATTCGACAATATGAACATTTAAAAACACAACCAGAAAAAGATTCCTTGATGAAACAATTTAAAATGTTGTATCAAGAATTTAAAGGTGAAGAATTAAATTCGAAAATAGATATTCCGGATACTGTTATGAAAAAAGTTTACTTCGGTCAATCTCCCAGAAGAGAAGATGGATTACCATCTATACATTATTCGCTGAAAGAAGAAATGTTATCGGATTATAGAGCTAATAGAGGACGAGTGAAGAAATTAATGGCTGAAGCAGAAAGAAACGGAGATAAATTATTACAAATTAGATATAATGCCAAACAAAACCAAATAAAAGTTTGCATGAACGTAGAATATGGTGCAAGTGGTAGTTCACATTTTGCTCATTATGATTCCGATATCGCTAGTGCTGTAACATTTGCCAGTAGACAATTAATTGGTTTTCTAACTCATAATTTGGAAAAACATATGATATTGGTTGATAAAGAATTTATGAATGAAAATTCAAGTTTAATATCTAATTTGACATCTATTGAATGTTTAGATCCAAAACATTTTATGAGTATTCACGAACAATTATGTATAGAAGAATCTCCGGAAGAATTTATTTTCAGAAATCGTAAAAGTGCTCTTCGTAGAATATATGATACAACCACGGTAGAAGGTTATATAAATTCTGTGTATGTAATATTTATAAAACCTTCTACCGTGGTTTATCAAGACACCGATTCTAATTATTATATTAATGATCACATCAGAGAATATTATGTCGGAGATTATGAAAAAATAAGTCCGGACATTATAGATAAATGCATGCATTCAATGTTAGATCATAATAATTTTATGGCTTCATTTGCTGCTTCGGCTGTTAAACGAAGACCCGTCGGATTATCTTTTGAAGGTGCATTCATCGTTTGTCGTTATTTAAATCGCAAAAAGAAATATTACGGAATAAAATGGGGTGATGACGATGAATTAAGATTGTCCGCGAATGTTAAAAACCCATTAGCATATACCGACACTGGAATATTAATAGACGATTATTCTGAATATTGGAATCCAAAAGAATCTGTTGTTCCACTTCCAAATGGAAATTATATAAATCTTGACATGAATAAACTTCGTGAAGACGGTGTAAATTATTTTGATTATATCAGATCTCAAAACGTTAAATGCACTGGCGTAGATCTAGCTAGACGTGATCAATATAAATTCATAAATTTCTTCCACATGGTTGTTCTTCAGACAGATTTAAGAATAATGAAATATGAAACTAACAATCAATGGAGTATTATTTCCAAAAACGAAACAATTGTCAACATTGTTGAAGACATATTTATGAAGTTCCGTGATTCTATAAATGCTTATATAGAAATGACACAACATGCTAATGATCCAGAATATTTAACTAAAATATCAAAACCTCCTGTAGAATTCAATATTGAAGATTTTGCGAGAAATGCAGCCTATAGACCTGATAAACAAAACAATCTCATAAAAATTGTTAACAGATTAAGATCACAAGGTAAAGAAAAATACATTCCCGAAGTTAATACTCGTGCATCTTATGTTGTAATATTAGATAATGAAACAAGACGTGAAAGAGCATCTGGGAAATATGATTTAGGTGGAATAGCAAAAAGATCTTATTTAATTGATGAACTAATTGATGATACTGAATCAGAAGATATAACTTCAGAATTAATATCTAAACTTGATTTCGCTTACTATTTCAAATGTTTATGCAATGCTTTAGCTTTATATGCTGTTGGCGATGTGTATCCGAATGAAATTGCCGCTATAGATTCTGGTGAATTATCAACCAAAGAATCAAATAAATTAATTACTAAATTGAAAGATCAAATAGCCAAAAAATATATGGATCAATACTTTCCGAACATGATTAATAAAAAACAATTAACGAGGATAAGTAACGAGGTCAAAACTTATAGAATGGGTTTATCAAAAAAGTCTGACATATTATGTCAAGTGTATGATCTTAAAGAAATTAATGTTAGTGATAAACTTAGAATTATAGAAGATGCAACACGTGAATGCAAACGATATAAACAATTACATGATTTGTTAGTTAAAATTTATACTCACAATTCAACTAACAAATTATTAAAGTTTCCGGCCAAAAATGAAGTCGAAATGAAATATTATAAAATGTATCGAACTTCTGAGTCAATTAATAAATTATTAATGGAAATAGAACAACTCAAGAAATATTTCTTCAAATACAAATATATACTTAAGAAAGCTAACGAATTAATATTCTAAAGTATTTAATGTTTTATTTTTCTTTACGGCATTATACTATTCATTGATAAACGACATCCTGATTATTTCTTATACTTTCCCACCCCTAACCATTTAATAACAATACCTATTATTAATACTATATTATCTTTTCATAAAG
>Ga0209417_1004672_pt1 | contig 16090 bp, 11 predicted proteins | sample RifGroF2_FD_184002 | JGI IMG/M metagenome (GOLD analysis project Ga0209417, IMG submission 184002) | Groundwater microbial communities from Rifle, Colorado, USA - Groundwater F2 (SPAdes) (version 2) | ecosystem: Environmental > Aquatic > Deep subsurface > Groundwater | place: Rifle, Colorado... | reverse complement strand
TATCCATAATTGGCAGACCGTCGCCTGAATGGCCTGGACCACTCTATGTGACACTTTGCTGAATGCCAACATGTGACATTATTGCTGAATGACTACATGATAAATCTTGACGAAAACACATAAGAGTGATAAAAAAAGCCGTCGTTCTTTACAAAAATGAATCTTTTTTAGATTTAAAAATGTTCCTGATCTACTGGAGGTAATCATGTGCAAATCACTGTTTCTGCTTGTGCTTTTATTGTGTCTTCTTCCAGGACATCTCTTGGCTGTTTGTGTTCAACCTGCTTCTGTGGTTGAACTAGCTCAAGCAAGTCGTCTGGCAGAGGAAGCCTTTGCCAATTTGGACGCTGATGGGCTTCTCACACAGTCGTCCCTTGCGCGTACTAAGGTTTTGCCATGCGTGCAGGAGATGATTACAAAGCGTAACGCTGCTGCCTTTCATCGTCTGATGGCGTTGGAGGCGTTTATCAATGGAGATGAATCACGTGTCATGAGCGAACTGCATGCCGCCCTTATTCTTGAGCCTGGCTATTTGTTTCCAGAAAACGTTGCCGGTTCTGGACATCCTCTTTTGGTTCTTTATAAGAGAGCCGAAACGTTAGACGACGGAGTGGCTGAGCGAACGTATCCTCCAGCAAATGGATACATGATGGTTGCAGGGGTTCGTAACGCCGCGCGATATTCTAAGATTCCTGTCATCATCCAGGCGTTTGGTCCTCATGGAGAACTTTTGGAGACGCGTTATGTCCAGCCAGGGGAGGCTAGTCCTAACTGGAGCGGAAATGTGTTCGGACTCACGGCAGAAGATTTAGGGATCAAACATCCATTACTAGATTCAAAACCTTGGTATGTTGCTGGTGCAGTAACATTGGTGACTTCTGCTGTGCTCTATGCCATCGCCATGAACCAGAAGAATCAGTATATAGATCCTGCGACCTTGGACGATCAGCGTCTGGGACTTGAGGACCGTGTGAATGGTTTGGGAACCGCATCGGTTATTACTGGCGTTTCAGGAGTTCTCTTTACCGGTTTAGGCATCAGTTTTCAGTTTAAGTTTGGGCACAAGAGCACCAAGAAAAATCTTTCTCCTCAAAAGGAGTCTAGGCATGAATGACGTGGATGCAGAAATTTTTCACAGAGTGCGAAAAATCTTGACGCCTCTGAAGTCCTATACAGTGGAAGAGGTGCTTGGGTCAGGGGCCATGGGTTATGTGGTTTTGGTCAATCACAAAGTGTTTGGCAGGCGAGCGATCAAGCTTGTGTCTCAAGGACTGTCGAGTTCCCCAACACTCAGGACTCGCTTTGAAAACGAAGCGAAGATCATGGATCGGATCAATAATCCCCATGTGGTAAAAGTGTACGATATGGGAGAAGTTGGAGAGTTTCCTGAGGATCATCCTTACATCATCATGGAGTACATGCCGGGGGGTTGTCTTGCAGATCATCTAGATGAGTTTGGCCCTATGCCCGCTCGTCAAGCCGTGCACGTTACGATCGCGATCCTGAAAGGTCTCCAAGCCGCACACGACGAAAAGATTGTGCATAGGGATATCAAGCCGGAAAATGTCCTGTTTGATTTGGATGGAAATGTGAAGGTAGCAGACTTTGGAATCGCAATGGTTGGTGCGGATCTTAAGCGACTGACTAATGATGGAAACGCCATAGGGACTATGGCGTTTATGTCCTTTGAGCAATTAGATGGCGCTGCAGACATTGATGGTCGCGCAGATCAGTACGCTGTTGGTGTGACCCTGTTCCAGATGGTTGCGAACATGGATCTGCAGTTTGAGCCGTTCTTTTCACAGCTGGCTCGAAAACCACATTGGTGGGATCCAGTTCCGGAAGTTCTCAAAGGGATTATCAAAAAAGCGACTTCTATCCTTCCTGAACAGCGCTTCGAGTCCGCAAACGCGATGATTCAAGCACTGGAAGAATGTCTTGCAGAACTTCCCGAGGATTCGATCGTCACCCAAAAGCTGGGGAGTGCTCCTGCTCGCACGAAAGCGTTGCAAAAACGGTTGTCTTTTAAAGGGGTGATCGATCGCGATGCAGTGGATATTTCAGGATGGGGTGATGCCCATGTCTTTCAAGGGGATGAGAGTGTTATTGCGCAAGTCCCTGGACTGGATGCAGAACAGGATGAAGGAGAGGCTTGGGAATATTATCCTCCAAGTGATGACGCACAGATTCAGGACGAATCTTTCGAAATCAGTGCTGAAGAAGCTCCTGAGGATGAGGTCGAGTCCGCGATCATCGAAGTTCCATCTTCTAGGACAATAGGACGTCGTCTGGTCTGGATTGTGTGTGTGACTATTGTGGTTTACATAACCGTTTTTATCAGTGGAGAGATATGGTTTGAAAGACAGACTCAACAGGAGAGCCTGTCTCATTATCCATTCGTTGTTGAATCGGAGTTTCCACTGCAGACACAAGAGACGAACGTCCCCATCATCCATGAGACTCCGTTGTCTGAGGTTCCTGTCTCTCGTGTGACCCCGATTCCGATTCCGTTAAAGAAGCCTAAAGTGGTTAAGTTGGGAGAGACTATTCAGATGTCTTCTGTCTCTACCACACCGCGAACCGTTCCAGAGATTCCTCATCCAGAACCCAGTCTACCTGACTCTCAAGTGAGAGTGCTTCTCAAAGCTGATACAACGGCAAAGGTAGTCCTTACAGGAGAGAAAGGCACATTTGTCATTACAGGTGGTGTTCTCGCGATTCCCGAGGGGATCTATCAGGTGAGTGTTGACCTTCCAGGACGCTCACAACCCCAGACAGGTTCTCTGACGATCCGTTCAGGGATGACGACCATCACCTGCGACGCACGTTTCAAGATGTGCACAGGGTTGAAGTGATCCTGGACATTCTTTACGAACGAGGTTTAACACCCTCGTTTTTTATTTTTTGTGATCTTTCCATTTTTTTCTAAATCGGGCATGATGAGGCTTGTATGATTGACATAAAACGTCTCCTTGAGGAGCCAGAACGCGTGGCTACGAACAATGAAAATCGTGGCAAAACGATTGATATTCAGATCGCTCTTTCTTTGAATGAGCGCCGGTTAGTCCTTATTGAAGAAGTTCAGTCTCTTCGCACACGAGGAAACGAGATCGCCTCTGTTATTCCTTCTGTGAGCTTACCTGATGAACGTAAAGTATTAGTTGAGGAAGGAAAAACTATCAAAGAACAGGTGAAAGAAAAAGAGGCAGAACTTGTGCAGGTTGAAACCCAACTGGCTCAAGAATTGCGTCGTTATCCAAACATCATGCGAGAGGACGTGCCTGTTGGACGTGATGAATCAGCCAATGAGGTCATGCGTGTTTTTGGAGAACCGACACTATTCTCTTTTGAGCCAAAGGATCATTTGGAACTTGGTCAGGCCTTGGACATCATTGATATGGATGCGGCAGCTAACGTTTCCGGAGCTCGTTTTGTTTACTTAAAAGGAGATGGGGTGTTGTTAGAGCTTGCTCTGTTGCAATACGCTCTTCAAGAAACCATGAAAGAAGGATTTGTTCCTGTGTTTCCTCCACATCTTATTTCTACAGCCGCGATGGGAGCGATGGGATATTTGGAACATGGCGGAGAAGACGAGATTTATCACTTGAAGAATGATGATCTTGTCTTGATTGGAACCTCTGAGCAGGCGATTGGTCCAATGCTCATGAATACCATTCTTGAAGAAGATGTACTTCCTGTGCGATATGTTGGTTTTTCACCTTGTTATCGACGCGAAGCTGGCAGTTATGGCAAAGATACGAAAGGGATTTTGCGTGTCCATCAGTTTGATAAAATTGAAATGTTCAGTTTTACCTCTCCTAAAGTTTCTGATCAGGAACACGAACTTATACTCTCCCTTCAGGAACGTTTGATGCAAGGGTTAAAGCTTCCTCACCGCGTGATGAAGTTGTGTACCGGTGACACAGGAGCTCCTTCTGCACGCACTTACGACGTTGAAACCTGGATGCCGGCACAGCATACTTATCGTGAGACCCATTCCACCTCCAACACAACGGATTTCCAGACACGTCGTTTAAATACGCGTGTGCGTATGGAAGGCAAGAATGTGTTGGCTCATGCTCTCAATGGAACCGCCTTTGCGGTTGGACGAATCATTATTGCGATTATGGAAAATTATCAACAGGAAGACGGATCGATTGTTGTGCCAGAGGTATTGCGTCCATGGGTTGGAAAAGATCGTCTTACAAAAAAGGAAAAAAAATAAGGTTGTTCACATTGTGTGCGTTTGATCCTTATAAACACAAAATAATGTTTGTTTATTAACGTAAGTGTGTTCAGTCATTTATTGATGTAAGAAAAAGGTTAACAAAAAAAGTTCTTAATTTAGCAAAAAACCGTTTGACGTTCAAACGGTTTTTTGATTTTCTAAAGATAGATCACACACAAATAACTCTCCTGTTTGCAGGAGGAAACGTAAGAGGTCTTTCAACAACCTTCGGGTTTTCAAGAGGTCTCAACAGGCACAATAAAACGTTCCCAAATGCGGCGATGGGGTGAAAGGTGGTGATGATCAACGCTCGTTCTTCTGAAATAGGGGGCAGAAGAATGGGGGTAGAACTGGTCGACCCACACGGGCCGGCACGCAAGATCTGGCGTGCCGCCCGGGAAGGTTGACCATTGTGGAAACCAACCCATGAATTGTTCGTTTGTATCATGGGAGAATCCATCATGTCTTTTAATCGTCTATGGAAAGTGATTTGTCTTCTTGTTTCCTTTTTGTCCGTGGGTTTTATTGGTTGTACATCGCAGATATCTGTAGACAACGAGGTATTAGATGAACAAGGGGGAAGCGATTTACTTCTTCAACTCCCCATTCCTTCAGGAAGAGAACTGTTGTGTACGCAAGGGGCTTTTGGTTCCTACAGTCATACGAGTGTTTCAACCCAGTACGACATTGATCTGGATACGGATAATGCCAATAATGAGGAAGTTTTTGCTCCTGTGAGCGGTATTGCCTTTGTTCATACAGAATCTGCCACATCTGGTTTTGGTTATCACATCAACATTGATGTAGGAAATCAAAAGTATGTGGTGATCGCGCATTTATCGGAGATTTTTTTAACCAATGGTCAGGAAGTCACCTCAGGTCAGCTTATCGGATACGAAGGATGTACAGGCAATTGCAGTGGTGATCACATTCATATTGGTCTGCATGAAGGAGATGCTGCGCAAGCGGCTCAAGATGGAGTGTCTGTTTCTGCCTCCTATTGGACAGCTAATGCCAGTGAACGCACGGGTTTTGAAGAGATCGTTTCTGAAGAGTTTGTCTGTGGGGTTCAGACCGACAGTAACTCTCATGACGGAGATTTTTATGAGTCGAGTTTACCTATTGCCTTATGGCATCCCAATGGTGTCCTTGTCAAAACTCCAGACAATGCGCGTGTGTACGTGTTAGAAGACGGGCGGCTTCGTTGGATTGAAAATGAGGACGTGTTCTGGAGTTTCCATTATGACTTTGAAGATCTCCTTCTTATTTCTCGTCAGGAGTTTGAGTGTTTTGGGGAAGCACAGGAGATAGGGGATTCCGGATATATCAATGCGTTTTTTGATACCCAACAGCAGCTTTGGCTGATTGTCGGATCAAGCATAGACCCCAATCGCTATCGCGCTCGGGTAAATACAGTGGGTTGGGAAAGCGTGATGGCTTCTTGGGGACTCGGATATGATTCGACCAATCCGCCGGAGACTTACACTCAGACCAGTGGGTATATTACCGATTGGCCAGTGAGCTCTCAGACGGTCGGATTGCGTGACGGGACATTCGTGAAAGAAGAAGGTGCTTCCGATGTGTATGTGATCTCCGATGGGACGGCTCTTCCTGTGCAGAGTTGGAATGTCTATGTACTCATGAATGCCTTCACTCACTCCATTTTAACGGTTGAAGACACATTGGTGAGCCAGCTGCACTCTTTGGGGAGTTGCGCCACAGACAACGGATGTTTGGATATTATGGCCATTACCACTTGTGGTGGTGGAATGGATCTTAAGGGTGAGGAATCCGGAGGTCCTCCACCTTCTGAGACTCCTTTTGAACAGATGACACCCGATAACCCAGAGCAAGTACAAACACCGACTTTGGTTCCGGTCATTCCAGAACAAACACCAGAACCATCTCCTGAGAGTTCAAGTGAAGAAATTCCTGTCGTATTGAGTGATTCTTGTGACGGGAAAGAGGCTTGTTTGGTTGATCAAGAGAGTGATGGACTTATGGAAACACTTTTGATGGCAGAGGATGTTTGGCTCACAAATTCTATTGATGCACTCCCTAGCTATGTGTATGGCAACGGCGGGTGTTTTGATGGAATATTGACCTCTGGAGATCTTGTTTTTGCCAATAATTCTGGATATTACGAGATCGATTTTTCCCATTTTTCAAGTTTTTGTTCTGTTCAGCTTACATTGATTTCCAGCCATGGGACTGACGGTGAAAATCCTACTACGAACATGAGTAATTGGTACTGGTGGCAGAATGCGAGTTTGTGTGCCATGGGTTCGGACCTGTGCGAACTGATGGATAACGCAACCGCATGGGAAGAATGGCTTATCGCGGTGTCTTGGAATCCGACCGAAGGACTTATGCCAGACGGCAACGGGTTCACAGACAACAACCAGCTCTAGACAGGGAGGTGCTAAAAGAAAAGGAGAATCTTTTTAGTAAGTCAAAATGGATAGGTGATTTTATGGGTGGTTAGTTTTTATCACAACGCAACCGGACATGCTCGTCCGGTTTTTTATTTCATTATCCCCATTTGAATGTCAGTCGGACGTGGTTTTCGTGCTATACTTTTACTAGTTTATGTCATGGGTTCTGTTGAACACGAAGAAGATCACCAACCAGAAATTGCGAACTGGACTCTTTTTTGTTTCATCGTTTCTTTTGTTTTTTATTGGATTGCCTGCTCACGCTGCGATTCTTGATGTTGATTCCATTCTTCAGATGTTTGCAGAGTTTGCGTTTGATATTGCCTCTGTACTCACAAAAGCGATTGTTTTGCTGATTGATGTCATGGTTCCTATCATGACGTACAACAATTTTACTGGAAATCCTGTTGTCACAGCAGGTTGGGCGATTGTGCGCGATACGGTCAACATGTTCTTTGTGGTCGTGTTGATTATCATTGCCTTTGGAACCATTTTTGGACACTCTCGTTTTAAATGGCAGCAACAAGTTCCTCGGTTATTGATTTTTGCCATTGTGATCAATTTTTCAAAGACTCTTTGTGGCATCATGATCGATTTTGGACAGGTGATCATGCTGACTTTTGCCAATGCCCTTCGTGAAATTGCCGCTGGAAATTTCATCCAACTGTTGGGACTCAATCAAATTTATTCTGTCAGTCAGAGTTCTTCTGTTATCACGACGATTAAAGGGGAGGGTGGTTCGGGAGCTGGAAATTCTTTTGATTTTTTTGCGGCTGGTGTGATGTCCGTTATCCTCACGCTTTGGGTGTTAGGAACGCTCATTGTTCTTGTGGCTGTTTTGTTATTCCGCATCATCATGTTGTGGGTGTTGATTGTGATGGCACCTCTTGCCTGGTTTGTGGGTGGAACGGGTGATCTTATTAAAACCAACGCGTATCAGGAATGGTGGACGGAGTTTAAGTGTATGGTGGCGGTGGGTCCAGTTCTCGCATTCTTTTTATGGCTCACGCTTGCCGTTGCGGGGGCAGGAAATATTGCCGCGAACTCTGGATTTAATGTGGGGACGAATTCAAACAATGCGGATTTCACCTCATCGTTGCTTGAATTAAATAATTTCTTAAGCTTTTTGATCGGAATGGCATTATTATTTTCTGGACTCAAAGCGGCCACACAATTTTGCAGCGGCATGGCCGGATCCATGATTAGTTCAGGTATCAATAAATACGCAAAACGTATTCCACAAATTACCGCGGGTGTCTTAGGGGCGGGTGCTGCAACGGGTATCGGTCTTGGATTAAAGGGGGGAAGTCTTGCAACCCGTGGAGTTATCAAAGCCGCTTACGCAATGCCTGCCGTGCTTGCCGCTGGAGCACGATACATCCCTGGTTCAGCGCGTGCCTCTCGTGCGATTAGTTCTGCAAAGGAAGGGGTAAAGACGGGAACTTATAAAGTATTAGAAGAATTTGGAAAGAAAACCGGTATTTCTCCCATTGAACGTATGGCAGCCAAAAGAAAAGGGGCTGCTTCTGATGCAGCTGGATTGGAACGTGTAGCTGAAGTGAAGAAACAAAAAGAAGGTCTCAAGGGGATGTCGCGTGACACGATCGCCGCATTGGGAGACAAATATGCAAACAATCCTTCCAGCACAAAAGTGGGAGAAGCAGAAGCGATGGCAATCTTGGATCAAGCCATGGGAGATTCACGTTTGCAAAAACAGTTACGCGATTCTGGTTCACTTGAGAAACTTTGGCGACAGCATGGAGATAAATTTGAGGGCGACTTTAAACATGATGCCGCAAAAACAGGTTCCATTAAGGATTTTAAGAAGGCGAACGCTGATTTTACAGGTAGCACTGCTCTCTTAAAGAATTGGGACGATGTGAAATCTTTGCAAGATGACGCCCTGAAAGATGTGGCAGTTCAAAAACATCTAAAACAGATGCAGTCTGGTTTTGTAACAAAAGATGGTCAAGCGATTTCTTCCTATGATGCGATTTTACAAGGTCGTGCAGATGCTAAAAAAGCATCTCTCTTAGGACAAATTGATGTCAAAAATACGAATGTTGCCGAATTAAAAGCGGAAACCGAATTAGAAGGTCAGTTGGTACGAGCCCTAAATCAAGACGATGCCTCAAGTGCACAAAAAGTGATTACAGAAGTAGAAAAACGATACAACGATCCAGCGACCTCCGATCAAGATCGATCAAGAATGGCTGTGTCTATGGATCGTATGCGCGCGAGTATTGCCAGAACCAAATCACAGGCAGCCACGGATACATTGGCCGTGCTTGATACCAAACGTTCAGCCATGGAAACCGCTTCTGGTTTTGGCGCTGTTCCAGTGCTTGAACAAGGAGACAGTCCAGAATCCTATGTGACAGGTCAGTTTGGCAACGCGTCAAAGAATCGTATTCAAGCGGCCGTTGATCAATTTTCAACTCAAGAATCCACCACAAAAACACAAGCTTCTCAATTAGAAAATCAACGTGATGTTCTGATTGGACAACGAACAGGGGAGTTGAAGCAGCGAATGGATCGTAAACGAGAACAGGTAGAAGCTATACGCAGAAAAGTCGAAACAGATACCCAACAAGAAGTCACCAGGGCCATGCAAGATGTGCAGGCAGCCGAGGCTTTGCTTATGGAAGCTCAAAAATCAGGAGATGTTTCTGAGGTAAGTGCTGCTGAGAAGTTTGTTCAAGACGCTCGAAATATTCATGTTCAAAAGAAAACTCAGGCAGAGGATGCTGTGAAAGCCAATCCAGAATTGAATAATCTTCAAGCTGAACTTGATCAAATGGTTGATGCTGTTACACAGTTAGATTCAGAACAAGTGAAGGGGGTTAAAGAAGCAAATCGTAAAATTGCCAATCTTCATGCTCAAGCTGAAAAATTGAAAAAAGTACGCGAACGTTTGGAGCAACAAAAAGCAAAAAATGTTTAAAATAAGTGTTTATGGGTGAGGAGGTTCAAACAGTACAAATACCGCAAAGCATAGACGATAAAGTCGTTTCTGTTTTGCGTAGCGCTTCCACACTGAAATTGTACGAAAAGTTGTTGAAGGAAGTTGGCGTGGAAGATCCGAACCCTGCTTTTTTGGGATTAGAAGTTTTTCGTCTTGTCCAAGGGAAAAAAGAATCAAGTCAGTTTATTCAAACAATCAAAGATGAATTAGGTCTTTCTGATGTTCAAGCACGAACACTCGCTATTTCTATAGGGTCGCACATCTTGCTTCCTTTGGGCGGCTCTTTTTCTCTCCCTTTAAGGGCAGTAATTAAAGAATGGGGAAGTGGAGCTGATTTAGCACAAAGTCTTTTACCAGAGACCTATGTCACAGCCTATGTCTCTTCCTTGCCCGGCGTTGAAAATGAGCGAATGCGTCATAGATTTATTTCTATTCTCGTTCATTATTTGAAAAAGGATTATTCCAGAGAAGAAACGAAATTTCGTTTGATGGAGCCCGTCACGTTTAATGGACTTGGGTTTGATGAAGTGTTGTCTGAACAGATCTTGTCCGATTTTGATGAGGATCGCCAAGAAAAACAGTTTGGGAAAAAACAGAAGATTCCTCACGTTCCTCAGATTGAAGCTTTTACTCGTGAAGATGAAAAGGAAGTGATTCAGGTTCAAACGCGTGCATCAGAGATTTTGAACGAAAAAGGTCCTGCCGATGTTCCTTCCATTGTGAATGATATTTGTAAAGATCCTTCGTTTCATTTTGAAGAACCTCTTTTACAAGATCGTTGTCGCAAGCTTATTGAGTCACGAGTGCGTGATGTGAGAGATCCGGTTCAGGTTCGTTCACAGCTTGAACAGTCTATTGATAAAGGTGGTTTAGGCGTTTCTGGTCGTCATCTAGCAGACCTTTTAGAGAGGTTAGAGGGTCATGTAGAAGTCTATCAGAGTCTTTTGTTGAAGCAACAACAACAGGAACAAAAAGAGGAGCAAGAAGAGGTAAGGATTAAAAAAGAAGAGAAAGCACAAGCTCTTGAACAACACGTCCAAAAAGAGGAACAGGTTTTATCCAAACGTTACATTAGTCTTACGGGTAAAATGCCTACAGAACGGGTTTTGCCTGTGGCTCCTCCCATGAGTCGCACGAGTGCCGCTATTTCTGCTCAACACGAATTATTACAACGTGAAGGTAAGATTGATGTAGGAAAGGTTCGATCTATTGTGGAGCAAGCACGAGAACAACGTCCTAGGGCTCCTCAACCATCCGTAAGACCAAGCATGCAAGAGGTGATCTTTACGAAACGTCTTTCTGGACCTTTGGATGAATTACGTACATTAACATTGGTTGATTTTCGCCGTCTTTCTCGTGATCCTGTTCAAGCCGCAACAAAAGTTAAAGACAAAGTTGATTTGATGGAAGAACAAGGATACGACAAGAAGGTTGAGGCGGTTGCCGCATGGCGCTCCTCGCCAGTGAATCAACTCTACGTTCAATTAACACGGGAGGCCGTCTTAAAAGGAACTTCTGTGAAAGATCTTCTTTTTCAGAAACGTGAACAAAAAGAGGAAATCTTTTCTGATGAAGAACTGAAAGCTTTGATGAGGCTCAACGCCGATCTTAGATTCTGATAGAATACAGACATGCCAGAACAATATGTGATTCCACAATTTATTGACGCAGAAGATAAAATCTTTGGGCCAGTCACCGCAAGACAGTTTATTATTCTCATCGTCGTTTTTTTAATCGATTTTATTCTTTTCCGTCTTCTTCCTTTCACCGTCTTTTTGCTCATTGGTGTTCCGTTGATTTCTGCTGGGGGAATTATCGCTTTTGTGAGAATTAATGGAGCTCCTTTTCATTATTTTTTATTGAATATTATCCAGACATTGAAAAAACCGCGATTACGGGTTTGGAGTCGAGAGTATACAGATAGTGAACTGCGTGATCTGATAAAGATTGAACCTCCTGTATCTTCTGTACGCATCACACGAAAAGCTTTTACTGCCACTTCTCGCTTACAAGAACTTACGTTGGTTGTGAATACAGGAGGCGTGTACAAACCAGAAGAGTAGATACTTCTGCAAAACTCGCGATCTTTGCTTTCACGGGCGCCCGCTGACCCCGTTCTCTCTACTCTGAGTAGGGTTCTCGGGGTTCAGCAGCCCGTTCAAGCAAATCTCATCGAGTTTTACAGAAGTCTCAATAACGTATGCAATCAAAGAAACTTGCTAAACCAAAACCAGGACCTTCTACTGAACGATTTCTTGATATCGCTGAAATTCGTGATGATATGGTTTTGTTAAAAGATGGAACCGTGAGAGCGGTTCTCTTGGTTTCCAGTATCAATTTTGCTTTAAAATCGATAGAAGAACAGGAAGCGATTATTCAAGCCTACATGACCTTTTTAAATTCGTTGGAATATCCTATTCAGATCGTCATTCAGTCTAGACGCATGAATATCGATGCCTACATGAACAGATTGATTGAACAGGAACGAAACATGACCAACGATCTTCTTCGAGGACAAATCGCTGAGTATCGAAGTTTTATTACAGAGCTTGTTGAGCTGGGACAGATTATGCAAAAAATGTTTTATCTGGTTGTTCCCTATGATCCTTTGACCAATAGGAAGAAAAATTTTTGGACGCGTTTTTCTGAGGCTCTTTCTCCAGCCTCCTCAGCAAAATTAAATAAAGAACAACTTGCAGACCGGATTGAACAGCTCATGCGTCGGGTTGAATTGGTGGGAGGACAACTCAATAGTATGGGACTGTCTTCTGCCAGACTCGATACACAGAGTTTGATTGAACTCTATTATGATGTGTATAACCCAGATTTATTTGAAACAGAAAAATTTGCCGATGTAAATCAAATTCAGGTTGAAGAAATCTCTCACGTACAGACGTAATGAGTTATGGCTATTGAAATTCAAAAAATTAAACAGTCTATCCCTGTCCCTGGACCACAGAAACCTAAAAAAGTGAAAGAAGATGTATTGAAAGCTGTTGAGGAGAAAGGGGTTCTTGAGGAAGAGCGTATTTATCGCAGAGGAGTGATCACCGTTAAGGACATTATTGCTCCTGCGTCTTTTGAAGTTCGACCTACCTATTTGCTTTTATCTGGTTTATACGTTCGGACACTGTTTGTCATTACATATCCTCGTCATATTGGATTGGGCTGGTCTTCGCCTTTGATCAATTTGAATAAAACATTTGATGTTGCGATGTTTTTTTATCCATTAAAGGCAAACATTATTTTAAAACAGCTTCAAAAGAAGGTAGGAATTTTTGAGGCAAAGATTTTAGCTGATGCTGAAAAAGGCGCACCACGTGACCCAATTGCGGAAACTGCTTTACGCGATATTGAATCATTGCGTGACGCATTGACCCAAGGAATCGAACATTTTTTTCAATTTTCTTTTTACATCACTATTTACGCCAAGAGTGAGTCTGAACTAGATAAGTATTCTGAACAAGTTGAATCGTTGTTTGGAAGCAAACTCATTTATACAAAATCTGGTTTCTATCAGGCAGAACAGGGATTCAATTCAACCGTTCCTCTTGGAAATGATGAGTTGATGATCAGCTATAACATGAACACCAGTCCGATTGCCGCTTCTTTTCCTTTTATTAGTTCAGATTTGACTTCTGATAACGGAATTTTATACGGGGTGAATCGGCACAATAACTCGCTCATTTTGTTTGATCGTTTTAGTCTTCAAAACGCGAATTCGGTTGTTTTTGCTACTTCTGGTGCAGGAAAATCTTATGCGATCAAGTTAGAGATTTTGCGTTCTCTCATGATGGGGACAGACGTCATCGTCATAGATCCAGAATATGAATATAAAGATCTTTCTGATGCCGTGGGAGGAACATTTATCAACGTCTCTCTTGCTTCTGACGCAAAGGTAAATCCTTTTGATCTTCCTCGTGCTATTGGAGAAGGGACAAAAGTTGATGACATTATTCGAAGTGCGGTTATTACGTTAAAAGGTCTTTTGCGTATCATGATCGGGCAACCCATTGGAGAGGGAGGGAAGTTGGGGTTTACTCCTGAGGAGGATTCATTATTGGATCGTGCTCTTATTGAAACGTACGCTAAAAAAGATATTACTCCGGATATTTTGAGTTTAATGGATGTAGAAATTCCAACGTTGACAGACTTTCAAGACGTTCTAGAAGGTATGGAAGGTTCATCAAATCTTGTTGCGCGTTTGGAAAAATATACAGACGGAACGTTTTCCGGTTTATTGAATTCACCGACAAACGTTGAGATGAAAAATCAACTCGTTGTTTTTTCCGTTCGTGATTTAGAAGATGAATTGCGTCCAGTAGCCCTCTACACCATCATTAACTATATTTGGAACGTGACTCGTTCTGAGCGAAAAAAACGTATTCTCGTGGTTGATGAAGCTTGGTGGCTTATGCAAAACGAGGATTCAGCCAAATTTATTTTTGCGCTTGTCAAACGTGCCCGTAAATATTATTTGGGGGTCACGACGATTACTCAGGATGTGAATGATTTTTTGCGTTCCGCCTATGGACAAGCCATTGTGACAAACTCTGCCATGCAGATTTTATTGAAGCAGTCTCCTTCATCGGTGGACGCGATTCAAACAACATTTCACTTAACAGACGGAGAGAAATATCTTCTTCTTGAATCAGGAGTGGGAGAGGGGATCTTTTTTGCAGGATCAAAACACGCCGCGATTAAAATTGTCGCCTCTTACACAGAAGATCAGATCGTAACCACCAACCCTCAACAGCTGTTGGAGATGGAAGCAGTGAAAAAAGAGTTTGCCGAAAAACAAAGACAAGCACAAGAATCTTTTGTTGAAGGAATACCTGCTCAAACACAAGAGTTAGAACCGTTTGATATAGAAGCAGATGCTCGTGAAGTTGAAGCCCGAGCACAAGAGGAACAAGCAACGCAAGACGCAGCCGCTGCTGTGTTGGCTCAAGAGGCGGAAGGAAAATTGGAGGCTGAAAAAATACGCGATTCACTTTCTCTATGATGACTCGAAGAAAACGTTTAATCATTGCTCTTCTGATTTTGTTGATTTTATTATTGTTCGTGGTTTGGCTCCTCTTTGTTTTATTTTCTAAGCCTGCTCCTGTCCAGGCTCCTGTGACGACGACTCCTGTGCCTGTTGAAGAACCAACGATTTTAACGCCTCGACCGACCATTTCTGATCAAGAATTGGAAACAGAACGAGAAACAAGAACGGTTTCTGCTGATGTCGTTTCTCTTTCAAAATCATTCGTTACACGTTACGGGAGTTATTCAAATGAAGCCAATTTTGCCAATTTAACAGATGTTCTTCCTTTGATGAGCTCTTTATTTGCTCAACAAACCAAAGAATTTATTGAAACTGCAGAGGTTCCTCAAATTTATTATGGCGTAAGCACAACGGTGATTACCGTAAAGGTTGATGAAAAAGATGAAACAGTTGGAACAGCAAAAGTGACGATTACTACTCAACGTGAAGAGGCGATAGACTCGCCTCAAAATACAAGCGTAAAATTTCAAGACATCATCATCACTTTCGTGATGGAAGAAGGATCATGGAAAGTCGATTCGGCCACTTGGCAATAGAAGCTTTGTTTCCCCGTTTCTGCGTTTCTTGCAAACGTGAAGGATTTTTGATGTGTCAAACCTGTTTGGATCACTGGACGCCTGTGTCTGTACCGGCGTTTTGTGCTTTTTGTGGTGTCATGGGATCAACGTGGACCTGTGGAAAATGTCGAAAAGATGTGTATTTGGATGGATTAACCCCCTTTATTTCTTATGGAAATCCTTTATTTCGTGAGCTTCTTTTTTCTTGGAAATATGATGGAGATCAATCAGTACAAGAAATTTTTCTACGTTCTTTAAGAAGAGCTCTTCCATCTTTTTCTTTACCAACAAGTGTTTCTTGTGTGACGTATGTACCGTTACATTCTTCTCGAGAACGTTTCAGGGGGTTTGATCAAGCTCTACAGATTGCTCAATGGGCAGGCGAATTGTTTGATTTACCTATACAAACACTTGTGTATAGGGCGCAGAGAACGGTTCCTCGAGCTAGAACAAAACAAGAAGAAAGACGTGTGGGGGAGATGGATGATGTCTTTAAGCTGATTGATGGAGTAAGTATCCCTGAATATATTCTTTTATGCGATGACGTGTTTACCAGCGGTTCCACCATGGACGCGGTCGCACGTGTGCTTAAAAAACATGGGGCAAAGACCGTTTGGGGATTTGTGTTGGCAAAAGGAGGATAAAGAAAAAATATCCAAACAACATCCGTTTCCAGCCATTTGTGATGATAGTCGTATTTTTTACGGATTATATTGAGAAGATTTAGACAAGTTTTTTTGACAAAAATAAGGATATTTTCTATAGTGTTCACGCTTCATGGCTAACAAGGGTTATTGAAGCGTTTGTTCTTTTGGGAGGTAGTCATGTTGAAGCGTTTGTTCGGTTTGGTTCTGT
>Ga0209417_1004670_pt1 | contig 16094 bp, 9 predicted proteins | sample RifGroF2_FD_184002 | JGI IMG/M metagenome (GOLD analysis project Ga0209417, IMG submission 184002) | Groundwater microbial communities from Rifle, Colorado, USA - Groundwater F2 (SPAdes) (version 2) | ecosystem: Environmental > Aquatic > Deep subsurface > Groundwater | place: Rifle, Colorado... | reverse complement strand
GGGTTTAACTCCAATATGTTTTTATAAAACGCCTTCTTCCCCGCAATTATCGGTATAAATAACTGATTCAATAATCTACTCATACTCGCCTCGATAAAATTCTAATTTCATATTACCCAAGATCCACTCGTGCTTGTCCCTTGGTAATATCCCCAGCATTAGTAACAGCGAGGTGAAGTTTGGTATGAATGGCAACTCCCAGCCCATCGGCATGTGCTTTATGTTCCTGCGCTGTCGCGGATCTATCTGCACCGAGACCATTCAGCAAATCTAATCCATCATCGTCTGTAATGACAAGATCGTATAACGTGGTAGGAGCATCAGAACCTGAGCCGGGTTTAGTGGTGAGGCCTAACAATACTCCATCATAGAAATATTCTGAGACATCGGAGGCGGCACCTGCTGAATCACACTCCCAATTCCAGTGTACTCGCTTATAACCATCGTGAAGTTCTTCTTCGTTAAATTCTTTTTTCGTAGTTGCCATATGTTCACCTCCAAAGTTTAATTACATCTTATCGGATACTGTCCCGTATTTCTGATCAATGCGGGCCATTTCTCTTGTCACCTCTTCAGCAGAAGTCATGTTTCCATTATTGCGATCAACGGATAATGCTCCCTGCCTTTCAGCTAATTCAGATCTGGATTTCTGTATCTGTTCAAATCTCTTTGCCACGAACTCCGGTACTTCAGTCGGGATCCCGGGCTGTAATACCCAAGAAACTTCTTTAATTCGAATGACATCCGGGGCCAATCTCGTGACTTGCTGATCCCCAATTCTTCCGGTTTCCATGACTCCATGGGAGACTATCGTAACCTTGGGAGCTCGGGCAATCATTTCTTTAAACTTTAACTTATTCGTTTCCCGCTCGGCTCTGGCGATCTGCAGCATTTGCTGTTCTTCCGCCATTACCCTTGCTGCCATATCTGCCCGCTTGCTGGGGTCAGTCACCCTCAGCTTGTTAGCTTTCTCATTAATATCCAGCAGGAACTTGTCCCTATCGGTGTTCCACTTCTCAGCATCTTCATCGTATTTCTTCATCCGCTCATTCATCTTAACCACTTGCTCGGTCAGGATGGCTTGATTGGCGGAGAGGTTCTGCAGAATGCTGGCTTGTCCCTTGGCGATGTCCTGCAGTTGTAGTGCTATTTGCAGGGCCTCCTGATTGGACATGGTAGCGAATTCAGGACTTGCTGCAGCTTGAATGGCGGGGTGTTCCCCCACTCCATCCAAGCGAATTGGTGTTTCCATGACTGCGGCTTCTCGGGCGTAATCCCGTTTTGATTCTATCGTCTGTTCAATTGTTTTAGTCCGTTTCGTCATCTTCTACCTTCTTGGTTTTAGTGTAGTCCTGTTTAGGGAAGCTACCAGTTGTTTCTAAGTGATCATCATACAATGTGATGGCTTTCTGAACCTCTTTGAAAGCTCCGATGGTGAAGTTAGCTTCCGCCAGTGCCATTCTGGTAATCTTTCTCTGGTTCTCGTGTAGTTCCAGTACCTCTTTATTGCCGGGATTGAGGTCCTTAAACTTCTCTACCATGAGGAAAGCGCCTTCTTCCAGCTTGGCTTTATCTCGCTTTTCCTCTAGGGCAACTTTTATCGCGTCCTTGCGGTACTCGAGTTTCTGCCTGTAGATCACATCCAGAGTTTCAAATCCGTACATTTTGCCCTTACATAAGGAGCAACCCTCAGGCAAGTAAATTTCAAATCCAAGTCCTCGCGCCAGTCCGATCAAATATTCTGCATTGGCTTTCTGATAGTGATACTCAGTCTTGGTGCCTAGTTCAAAGCCATACAGTTCGATCCGCTCAAAGCCTTCTAACATGGCTGTGGTTAGCATAAATGCTAATGAACTGGTGAGGTAACTCCCATAAGCCTTAGTAATCTCTCCCAAGGGGAGCGCAACGCTCGCGGGAATGTAGTCGTATTGCTTTTGCATGTAAATCGGGAATCCCTTAGCCTCTCTCAGCCATTTCGGGTGATTCGGGTCATTGGGATTATTGGGGCGATTAAAGTTTTCTTCCGGGTGAAGTTGGAACCAGCGGTCAAATCGTCTCATCCACGTCTGAACTGCTGCTTCATTTAAACTCCAGATCTCGGTATCTTTGTCGTCCCATGGTATTTCGTCTCGAGTTGTTTGAGAGAATCCTACTAATGCTACAGTGTTTTTTTCGGTGCGCTTCGATTTTATTCCTTTGTTAAGCGGTGTATACATTACTAACCAATCCTCCGTGATAAGGTAATAGGGGGTCAATTAAGACCCCCTATTGAGATTAAAGTAACTCTGAGTAGTTCAGATAGACTAAGTAGGTGTCAAAGGCACCCGCTGAGCTGATATCTGAAGCGGCTACGCCATGTGCAATGGATGCAGTGATGATACGACCATCGGAATCAGCATATTTCTTTCCACCCCCACTCACAACAGATGCGAGAGAATGGGCAGATTTCGAGCCGATTACGGAAGGTACGGCGGTGGCATTGGTGTGATAGCGGTCTACATCATCGGAGTCCCCGACTGTAACAGTCGTACCCGTAGCATCAACCGCAGTCACGACATCAACGATCACATCGTAAACAAAGGTATCTGCAGGGATTCGGAACAGTTCATGTAGGCCAGTGCCATCAGAGATCGACCACCGCGGGCCCTTAACCATGTACAGCCCAGCTTTCAGGGCTTCAGTTACCTTCTGCCCGGGGGCTACAACAGGGGCTCGGATTGGCACATCAACTTTAGTAGTTGCCATATGAACCTCCTATTAGATTAATCCGGCTTGGGTGTAGAAGATGAAGAACTCCGCCTTACCAACTACCGGGGATGCGGTATCGATAACGGCGCTGATGTCTTGTGCAACATCATAGACACGACCACCATCGGCACCAGTTGAATCCACATACCCACTGACATTGCGTTTCAAGACGTTCACAGTGTCAGAGCTGTATGCAGTTGAAGCGAGGACCGCTTCAGTTAAGTAGCCATCAGTGTCATCGGAATCTCCGACATTAACATTGACGGTAGCAGTGAATGCTTCCAGCACGCGGCCCTTGACCTCAGAGACCAAGCAGCCTATGGGAACATTAAAGATGGGGAAAACCCCAGTGGCCTCAGTGATGACATCGGGAGCACCTGAAGATACCCCAATTGTGACGCGAGCACATTTCACAACTGCAGGATTATCTCCAACGTAGGATTCCCCGACTTGCGGAATGGTAATTTTACTCATAGAACACCTCCTAAGTGATTAAAAGTTTCGGTAGAAACTAGGGAAGTAACCGTTACTTCCCTAGTCATTTAGACGATTAGGAATCCGAGAAGTCGTTGGTGTGTTCAACTACACGAATCCATGCAGCATTGAGAACACCAATTCCGAGGCTCATCTTCCAAGCCAGTGTACCGCGCTGATTCAGCGGGTCTGCCGATCCTGCGGAGCCCAAAGGCTTGCCGATGATCGAAACAGGGCTGATGGATTTGCCAGTTAAGGGGCCTCCACCTTCACCGCCGTTATCAACGAGTGCGGGCAGGGTTCCACCGAAACCAACCACAGCCATGGCTTCCTTACCGATGATTATCATCGTGTAAATATCTTCGGTGCTGTTAATGCCAGCGTCTGCATATTCCTTCGCATTCGAGGACATGTAGAACTTCATCCGAAGAATTCGTCCGATGTAGCCAGTGCGAATAGGATCACTTCCGGGGTCTTCCTGCACGAACATATTCACGAACACAGGATCTTGCATTAAGGTTGCGCCTTTTGTTACTTCACTTTTTAACTGAATTTGTGGTATACTCATTGTATACTCAAAGAGGAGGTGAACAATGATATTAGACCAGTTTGGCGTTCCGATTGATGAGATTTGGGCTGCAGAGTTTCGAGGGTTTTTCTGGGGGGAGGGGTGTTTATCTGTCATGTATATTCCCAAGAAAGATTTATATCGAGTTCTTGCTAAAATCGGTCTTCGTAGTGATGATCGCCCGCTACTTGAGGAAATTCATCGAAGAATTGGGGGAAGTTTATGGGACACTACCACTCAATCTTCAGCGGGCCTTCCATCAACTATGTGGGACGCTTCAAGCCAGAAATCATTGAAAATTGTAGCTGAATTACTTTTAGGTGGGGTGTTACCAGCTAAGAAAGCGAAACAATTAGATTTATGGTTAGAAGCTGTGAGCATCTTTACCACTCGTAAAATTAAATGCGGATGGGGTGGTAAGCAATATACCGATGAACAAAAGACCCGCATGGGAGAGATTAAAAAGGCTCTTTCGGAAGCCAAGAAATTCAGTTTTTAAAGTGCGTGCCAATCATTTCTGTTGGCATCTACGAATTCATTTTTTCGTAGGTCGGACTGTTGCATCTACCTTTCGGTAGTCCTCTCGCTCAGTCTCTGTTGCTGCACGGATTTGGGTCCTGCTTGCAAGGCGTTGGCATCTCAGCGTTCGCCGTAGATCAGAGAGGATTTATACACCTCCGCTTTAAAAGATCAGGATAAAGGTGTGCGGGTGGATGATTACGGGGAAGTAAATGCCATCAGCAGGGAGCATACCATCAGCCTCAGCTGCAGCAATCTGGATCAAGAGATCCTTGTAGGTCAGGTTGTCCTGAGGGGCATCAAGCAGTGCGCGTCCGGCTTTGTCGTGCGAGTAATCGATGGTGCCATTGGCAACCATGTAATCGCGGACAATTCCATCAGCAGACAAGCCAGCTTGCTCACCTAAAATACCTGAAACTTCGGATACAAACGGATCGAATGCCACCATATCAATCTGATCAGTGAATGACACAAAAGCGCCATACCATGACGGAGTGATGGTGATTAGAGACAATGACGGGCTGGCTTGCTCTGCAGGGGTTGTACCCTCAGTCAAAGCGGTAGAAACAGCAGCGAGAGCCCCATACTTGCGGGATTCCCAAGAACCGAATTTACCTAAGCGAGCCTGTTCGAGCCAGCGACCATGAAGCAGACGAGGATACGCCCGCATCTGAAGTCTCCGCTCATAAAAAGTTTTGATACCATCGGCAAAACCGACAGTGTTGACATTAGCCATGAAACACCTCCATAAGAATAGTTGAATTGATTATTCTTTGGGGAGTCCTAGGACACTTTCTGGCAGCTGGCCGCTTTCTAAGAGTTTATAGAATCGATCCTCATCACCATTTGCATATTTCTTGATTGCATCCGTAAGGCCCGATTTAGTGGGCGGTGCGGCATTATGGCTTAGAGTATCTGGGGCATCGGGCAGGTCCTTGTCTTTGGGGCCTTTACCAGATTTAAGTTTGGTAAGTTCGGCTTCCATTGATTGCATTTTCCTGTCCAGTGCTTCCCAACCAGACCTTGCAAGTTCTTCAACGGTGGAGTCAGTGATTAAGTCTGAGGGGTTTATTCCTCGGGCTAAGAAGAATTTTTCATAGTCGCGGGCTTGCTGTAATTCAGCAAGTTTCTGAGCGTATGTATCCTTCTCTCTGGCTGCCTTCTGAAGCTCATCTAACCTGTGATCCTCTTCATATTTCTTGCGGGCTCCCTCATCCATACCGCGGAGTTCGAGCTCCCTGATCTTCTGGTTAAATGCTTCTTCCCGTTGTGCAAGTTCCTTTTGACGGTCAGCATCTCGCTTATCGAAGGTGGATTTCAGTCTGCGGATATCCTCCTCAGCCTTTTTTGTCACAGCTTCGACTTGCTTTTTTACCGCCTCGTCAGTCTGGTTTGGTGTGGGCACCACTCCTTGAGTAGTTCCACTGGCAGTGGCCGCCACATCAGTAGCGCCAGCACCTTCCACCCCAGTAACAGGGGTATTTTCTAAGTTGTCCATTCAGTCCTCCTTAAGAATTAGAATCTATTACATTATAGCAAATTGCGCATAGGTGATGCAAGTTTTACGCGGTTTGCTGGGGTACCATTTGCTCCATTTCGGTTAAGAATTGCGCCCACTCTGGGTGACTAATCTTCATCTTGGCCAAGTATTTAATCGCAGCCGGGGATAGCGGAGCCTGCTCACGTAAGCTCTTAATAAACTCTGCCACCATTAATCCACCTAAGGCTTCCATCATTTCATCTGGCCAGTGGGGTAAGCCTGCGGTTCCGCCTTTACCAAAGCGATATCCGCTTATAAGCTGTTGCACATTGAGGGAACCCCGCATGCCCGTCTTCAGCCAATCATCTCTCAACTTGTAATTCAAATCAATAGAACCACTCGGGAAGGATACATTCAACCCCTCGGAAGAACTGCCTCCAGATGAGGATCCCCCTGAGGAATACCCACCAGACGATGAGCTACTACCGCCAGAGGAATATCCACCAGATGTAGAAGTCGTGGAGTCGGGGTCGTAGAATGATTTCCAAACCGGGTAAACGGTTCCAAACTGATCCTTGAGATCCCATGAACCTTTCAGTCTGGCATAGTCTTCTGGGAAGTCTTTCTTAAAGGCTGCTTTCTCGGCGTAGCTTAATCCCCCATAGTAAGTGCTTAACTTATAGATATCAGCACCAAAACGATCCGTAGTCATGTCAGTCAGGAGAGCCTGTTCGGTTTTGGCTTGAATGCGCAGGTCGAGTTCGGGCCCTGTTGGAGCCTTGAGTCCCATACTGGCATTTGTAGCCTTAACTATCTTGAGGAGCTCATTCAGGCGTTCCTCATTCTTAGGCAACTCGAAGATACTGGAGGCCCCATAGAAGAGGGTTAACTCATCTTCATCGCCGCCCTGTTTTCTGAATTCATCGAACCACGCTGATTTCTCGGTGCCGCTATCTGCATACTGCAGCACATTCCACATCTCATCTACCTTATTTCCGGCGGGAGTATTACCCTGTGTCTGCCGTTCTTCTACTGTTAAAGCATCCAGTCCTGTGGCGGTCTTTAGTATCTGATCATATGACCAGCCAAGGGTTGAATATACACGGTCAGCTAGAATATGCTCGGTCAAATCTGAGGGTGTCGGGGGCTTATTCGCGGCAAAGAATCCGTTCTCAGCCTTAGTTCTCTGATCCCCACTCAGTCCATCTACGGCTGCGAGGTACTCTGCATAATACATTTCGTACCATGCGGTATCGAGTGCCCCAGCAACAGAATCGAACTTCTTGTAGAAGTCTGACATGCCATCCGTAGTTGTTTCTGATTGAAGCTGTGACAGGACTCTCTCGGTTAATTCTCCGCCCGGGACATCTTTAATGAATTTACCCCAGACTTTGTAAGGGAATAACTCAGTGATATCACTATCAATTTCATCTCGGAAAGATTTAGTGAGCAGATCAGCCTGATGAGGTAAATCACTTTCCCACGCTATTAGCCGCTGCTGAAACTCTGCGTAGGATTCCATAGAAGAGTCGTACTGCGGTTTGGATGAGTGTAATGCCTTAAACCACTTCCAGCGATAGTGATCCATCAAGCCCTCAGCAGGTTTATTCACGGGAGACCAAGGAGCGTCATCAATATCTTCATAAAGAGGATTCTTATTCAGGGCATCTAAGCCATTGTAGTATTCCTCATTAATTGGATCCTTGAGCTTGTTAGGCGAACCCAAAGCAAGTTTCTCAAGTTTCGAATCTCGAATCTCACGCAAGCGTTTCGTCTGAGAGTAGTATTCCTCACTTAAGATATCTTTATTAAACCTCGTAAGTAGGGCAACCCTGCGGTCTGCCTGATCTGTTATTTCATTGCCCGCTTCATCTACTACGAATCGAATGGCTTGAGATAAGTTATAAATCTGCCCATCTGGGGTATCATAAGCTGATTCAGCTCTGTCTGCAGCCCGTTGCATTGCATCAGGTGCGAGGTTGAATAAATCAGCACCTACGTTATTGTTAATCATTGCCCGCTGCAGATTGAGTTGATGTCGGAGTTCGAGGAATTCCGCATCTGCTGTAGTCCATGGCTTACCGTATACACCAGTAAAGTAGGCTGGCCACTTCTGACCTAATTGCCCATTCTCCACCTGTTTCACATATTTCAACCATAGCTTATTCTCTTCTCGGTTGGGATCCATGAGCATGTTGCGATACTCGTTAGCAATCGCCCATTGCCTGTCTGGATCTTCCTGTCGAGCCTGAATCATGGAGTTAGCAGCTTTGAGGGCTGCGTATTCCACAAGATAATCTTTCCATGGAACCTCGGCTGCAATTGCATCTCTCATCCACGAGTTCTGGGTGATGTGCATCTTATCCATCAGATTCTTTCTCCACGCAAGAGGAACCAAATCCAAGATAGGTGCAATCGTATTCACAGGTATGGTGTCATTGCCTATGGCATCCCGAACTGCAGGGATTGCCAGAACCATCGGGCTCATGGAGAACCCGAAGTCTACTCCGATAGAATACATCTCACGGAAAGCGGTAGTCATCGGGGAGATTTCATTGGCAGTTGTCTCATCTGAAGCATTGTAAGTAGAGTTTGTATCGAAGCCCATTAAGGGGTTAAGCACATACCGTACTGACATCGGAGCCACGGGATTGAACCAGATATTCGTCCCCGGAATTTTAATGTAGCCCGTATATGAAGGCAGAGGTCTACCTTGTGAAGTAACGAGACCTTCCTGCATCTGGGTGCGTTGTGACATGAGCATGTATTTCTGATACCATGAGGCGATCTTGGGGTGCTCAATGAGCGTCTTTGCCCAGAACTTGGTGGAGCGAGTTGGGAACATCCAGAAGGGGTAAATCATTCGCATGATGTTTTCCCACCGCTTGTAGTAGGTGTAATCGAGCATGGCATCATTGGTTTGGTTCAAGGCTCCATTGATATTTATGCCTCGAAACTCTCCGCCATGAATGGCTACATCTTCCATATCCTGCAGGGTCTTAGCCGATTCCCGCGTCCAATCTCCCATCTTCTGCCAGAAATCATCTGACTGATGCAGGAATAACTGGGAGGTTTCATCCCCCTTGCCAGCATTCTCGAAGGCATCAATAAGGAAATCTCTCCACTTTATCAAGGCTTGGCGGGAGCGAGCGAGTCTCTGCAGGTCATCCTGCATGTAGGTGTACCACTGCTGATACTCAATCGGAAGCACATTGGTAGGTACAGGTACATACTTCTTTGGAGTTGCAGTAGGAATCTTATTCGTCTTCTTGATGGTGTGATCAATCATATCAATCTGAGATTTCAGATTGTTAAAGATTTGCTGCATTACGGATTTATCTGAAGGATCTGTTAATCGATCTATCATATCCTGCATAGACTTGAGCGCGGCGTTAGGAGTTGTAAGGTTAAGTTCAGGTCCCCACTTCTCGAGGTCCTGAGCCTTGATGAGAGTCTGCCATGCAGCATCGTGATCAGGTGTCATCTTAATGACTTCTGGAATATCACCCACATTCTTATCAAACCACCCAGCGAATACCTTACGAACTTCTGGACTTACTTCTACTTCTCGAGGAGTTCCTTTAATCCACTTGTTGTACCATTTCTTGATTTCACCTGCTAACTTCTGGAACAAAGTCTTTACTTCAGGAGTCTCCACAGGTAATGTTTGCTCTGCAATCGTGCGCAGGAGTCCATCATCCAGCGCCTCATGTGCTGCATCGTAAATAGCCTGACGTTCTGGGGTAATGTCCTTAGTGATCCAGCGTTCCCTGTGCATCTGCAGGAACTCATCTCCAGAAACTTTAACAGCTTTACCTTCAGGTAAGTTAGCCAGCCATGGAGATAACACATCCCAATCCTTTGCATCAATATTAGGAATGTAAACATGAACAAGCTCATGTACAGAATCGAGGGGGGTCATACCCTGCTTGATGAAGTTATTGATAACACCACGCCCGAATTCATCGAATCCAGCGGCGGCTCGTTTAACTCCTTGCTTATCCATGTTGAAGAGAGGCTTAGCGCCTGCTGCCCATGCTTTCATTTCATCGGTGAATTTGATGGAATGAACCGTAGTTCTATTAGCTTCATCTCGCAACTTGCGGAAACGAGCAGCGCCCTCAAGGGCCTGTTCTTTAGTGTGGAAATATTGGAAGTTACTTCCACTCCGAACTAAGGTATTGTCAGCACTGAGGACATAATTATTTTGGGGGTTATAGGCTATATAACGAGTAATTAATTCCCCATTAGGTCCACCCTCAAACTCCTGTGGAATCGCCAAAACCTTTGCCTCGGAGAAAAGCTCTTCATGGGCGGTAACAAACTGAACATCTTCAACCTGAACATTAAACTTCTTACCCATCTTGTTAAAGATGTCTGTTAGTTCCTTATCGTATGCATTCTCCATTCCCTCTTTCATTGGGAAATAGGAACCATCGAATTTCTTTGTCCATGCTTCTCGAAGTTGAGTGATGTATTGATGAGCCTCTCCCTCAGTGTAAAAGCCCTGAGCGATTTTATCTCCCTTTGAAGTTACTCCATTCACTATATATCTATCTCCGTAATTCCCTTGAGGAGGTGAAATAGTGTATTTGGGGGGAGTAGAGCTCTCGAAGTCGGTGGATTTAATTTTCTTCCACAATGTCTCAGCCCAGTTGCTGCTTATCTCTGCTTTTTGCAGGTTGCGGATATCCTCGAAACTCTTAATCTTCCCGATGGATTGGTCATAGTCCTGACCATTGTGCTTGTAGATTGTAAATATCTCCCATTCGGGGTCTTCGGGAGTTCCAATCTGTTTCCATTTAACCTGAACATTCCCATAGCGTTCAACCTGCTGCGCTCCGGTTGTCCATGACACACCTTCCAGTCCATCATCCACAGCCTTGCGTATCATTCTCTTTGCTGCCATCTCTGTGTAATTCTTTGAGAATGGATACTTTGGCAGAAGAACTGCTCTGGAGTTTGTAAGGAATGAATCGTCTACAGTAGAGCCAATGCGGAAGGCTTCCAAATCATCAATGAACTGCATTAACTTAGGATCTGATCTGTCAGTTAAGGCCAATACATATTCCCGATATTGTTTAATATCAAATGCAGGAAATGCCGTATCTCCACCCTTAACTCTAGTAATTACATCCGCTAAACTGAGAGGCTTTCCACTCCTCGTAGTCCAATGAGCGGACTGCAGGAATTCATCCCAGTGTGGGGGATTTTTTAACTCCTCTGCCCAATTCTTCCGTAATTCTTCAGCTCCGCGTTCCCATTTATTTTGAGCATATTTATACCAATTCTCAGTGTATCCACCACTATTCAGTAGTGCTAGTTCATCCTCATCTAATTGACTCATTAACCATGACTTAGATGCAGGATCAGAGATGTCGGGGGGCACTGGGCGAGGGTTGGCTAATCTCCATCCATCGTCAAACTCGTTTAAGAGTTGAGTAACTGAATGACGCTCCGCTTCAGTTCCATTTAATATCTCATCTGCATGTTGATTCTTAAGATTAATTAGGGCGGTATCTAATGCATCTTCCCACTGTTCAGTAACTTTATCCGAATACTTTTTATGCAAATCCCACCGTATCTGCTTCATTACATCTCTTGCAGATTCGTGAATATCTGATTGGATCTCATCTATCATCAGGAAATTCATGGGGCCATTCTTAGTCTGTACCGTCACCACGTTCCCGCGTACCCATGCTACATCATTGCCCGAGAAGTGCCCACCAGTTTTGGCGGGGGCATCGGGTACGATGAACTTATGGATAAAGTAGGTATCCTCTGGGCCAGTCTTCAGGGTGTAATCGTAATAACTGTTGCCTGCACCTATGCTCAGGTCATCCACCATGTTTAATTCATTCTGGCGTGCGAAGTCCAGCACCACATCTGGAGTAAGTTCGTGCACTAAACTGGCTCCATCTGGTCCATGCATATCTCCAACCCAGATTCCAGCCTTGAGATCATCTGCGGTAATATCCATTAACCAGTCTACTACACCCGTAATCTCTAACTCTTCCTGCTTGATTCCGGGGATGGCTTTCAATCGATTTAATACTGCCATACCATCAGGGTATGTGCGATCCTTGAGGCCAGTTTGGATAGCATTCTGAAGTGGACTGTACCACACGGGTTCGCCTACTTCGTTATACAATAATCTCGGCATCAAATCTACGCGGTCATCATTGCTGATTCCCGCCCATTGATATAGCCAGAATTCATCTGCAGTCTTACCTGTTCGTTCTGCCCAGCGTTTCGCATAGAAGTCAGTCATCTCCACCAGCAGATCTACCTGTTCGGGAGTCTGTCCGGCTTCGATAAATCCAGCCCTCATTGCAACTCTTGCATCATTCGCCAAAGCGGGAACTTCTTTCATTACTGTCTTGTTAGCCTTAGCATTAAATGCATTCACCACAAGCGAAGTAAAGTTATCAGCGTCTCCGATGAAACCTTCAAACTCCATGTGCTCGAGGACCTTCTTCAGGTTCCTGATTCCTACTCCCTTAAAGCTAATCCTATTTCCAAAGGCTTCCTTCAAGTAATCATGGAGCACCTTAGAAATGCTTAATCCAGTTGTGCCACCTATCTGCTTGGGGTCATACTTCCTAGCAATCTGGCGGACTATCTCTTCATAGTCAGGTCTGGTGAAGTCATTCAAATCCATTACAGTGGCTGTGCCATCAACTCGATAGGGCAGAGTAACCTTAATCTTCTGATCCCCCACAAGGAATTCAGTAAAGTAATCGGACTTCTCCGGGCTGAAATCGATGCCATCTTCCCAATTCGGGAGCATAATCTTACCCTGATTATCCCCGGCTAGGTATATCATTCCATCTTGAGTGATAACAGCTTCCTGAGTCTTTCCTGCAATTGTCCCAAACTCAATGGCATCATTCATATCTGCGCCAATGATCAGGAACGATTTCTCAGGTGCCCCATAACTTCCGTCCTGCAGCTTGTAAGTAAGACCACGCTCATCGAGGATTTTCTTTAATTCCTCTTGGCGTAATAGGTTCTCTGCATCCGATAGGATCTCCCCATTAGGATTATCTACAGATACAATTGCATACTTAGTCCCGCGCAGGGGGGTCTTATTAGGATCAATGAAAGAAATCGGATCATCCCATTTTCCAATAGGTGCATCCCGCTTCCACAGCTTAGCGATGGTAGGATCTGTCAGTACTTCAGCAGCAGTAAATACCTTAGCCTTGGGAGGCTTCGGGAACTTGAGTAACTGCTCTGCTTCTTGGCGAGTTATATGGGTAAAGTTAACCAATGCATCCTTATCAGATACACCACTCTTCCCACTCCGCAATACTCTGCGGAACTCATCCAACCACATCTGAGTTTTGATAGGTCTGGGAGTGTTACCAAAATCATCAGGGATCAGGAACTTAACTTCTGAAAGATTGCCCGCATCATTAAAGCTGAATCCAATGCCTGCTTCTTTATAGTAGGTCAGCCAATCAAAGTTATCGATAGGCTTGCCAGCATCCAGCATCTTTGAGAGTTGTTCAGATACATTTCCTTGAGCCCGTCTCGCGGCTGTGTAATAAGTCTCGAACTGTTTGTATAATACCCTACGCTCTGCGGGTTCTGCGTCCACCCATGGGAAGCGAATCATCAGGGCTTGTTGGGTGCGGTAAGTTGCTTCCGTTAATTCAGCGTTAATCTTAGAGAACTGTATGCCAACTTCCGGGGGTAAGGTGTTTACTTTCTCCCAGAACATGTCGATTGATTTGGCTCTCTCGTCTATCTTGGCTTTCACGGCGGCTCGGTACTCGTCACTCCAATGATCACCAACTACCAGCCTATCACCACCTGCCCGCTTTCCAAACTCTGCTTCAATCATTTCATCGATCTCAGAGTCAGTCGGCATCGAAGTAACGGTTACTTTCTTCGGGGTTGCGGGGGGAGTCTTAACTTCTGCACCCTTCGGGCGTGTGTTATCCACGAACTTCTTAAGGGTATCGATTGCATTTGAATCTTTATCGACTTCTATTCCATTACGCTTCAGAGCTGCGAGAGCGTCTTCTTCTGACACTCCGCCATCTGCAATCTTACCCCGTAAATCAATAGCCTCCTGATCAGGCATACGAGATGCATTTGCATCATCAAACACACTATCAGGGACATCTCGAGTTTGGGAGGACATATCAAAGACTTCATTCTCCATCTGCTCAGCCTTCTTAGCGGCTGCAGCAGCGTGAAACTCATCCATTTCCTTATTAATCTGAGTAAAGAAGTCTGACAGTTCCTGCTTATTTGGGGCTCGATTAGCGGTTTTGCGAATATTTAAAACATAATCTTCGAGTTTACGCTTTATAGGATTAAGGAAATGCTGCCTATCTAATACAGATTTACCCATCAGATCTTCTACCCCATCCGGTACAAGATATGAATACAGGGTAGCATCCTTAAGTTTAATCATCTCTTCCAACTTAACTGTGTTATTGCCAGCCTTATCGAGCAGGGCTGCAGCCAATTTGCGATACTCTGGAGGTGCATTTGCCAGTAACTCAGGATCCAAGAGGCTGCGGAGGATGTTTCTATTCTCCGTTAACTTAGTAGCATACAGGCGCAGGCGGAAGGAATACTCTACATAATTGTTCCAGTCCGAGGTTCCAGCAGATAATACCCTAAACGGGTTCACTCCTATATTCTTAATAAGGTCGACTGCATCTCGAAGCAAGGAACCAAAAATGTTATTCTTGTCCCAGCTCAGCTTGAAGCCTTCCTTCCAAACTTCCTTAGCCTGCCACTTATAGAAATCAGCAAAACTTTTCGGGAACTGCCCATGCTGCAAGCGGAATCCGATAGACGAGGGGTTGGACTCAGGTAGACGAGACATGGATTGAATCAAACCCTCAGGAGGATTATCTCCAACTACATGCAGGACTTCCTGCAAATCATTCCCCCAATGCCCACCCACTGTTACGAATCTGGTAATATTATCTTGGAAGTTACGCACTACCCACGCAGGACGCAGGGAAAGTACGGCACTGTACCACGCTCCCATGAGCCCATTATAAAGGTTATCAATTCCTACAAGAGCTTTTCCTAGTGCATTCGTCTTCAAGGTTGGGAAATTCTTCACCAATAGTGCAATGACTCCATCGTTAAGAATCATGGAGTTACCGAATACGCGAGTTGAATTAATGAATTCCTTACGGAAAGCATCTGCAAATCCCTGAGCGATGGCCTTGGGAATTACATGCTCGAGTGCTTTAACATTTGCTTCAGCCTTGAGAGCCGCCTGAGCTGCTGCTGTGGTGATATCTTCACCCGCAGCCTTAGCTGCACGAACTGCATCATCGAAATACTTGGCTGTAAACACGTTCTGAATATTGGTTGCAACAGCTGTGGCTTTCTTCACCCACTGACTGGGAGGAATAATCTTAGCCAATTCATCCGCACCCTTTAACTGCCGAATTCTAAACGAAGAAGGCATTTGCCCCATAAGAGCTGCCGCCATTTCAGAATCTTTAGTAATAGAGGTTTCAGCCAGCTCAGCAGCTAATTCAATCTGATTCATAAAGTCATCAACGCCAGCAGAGCGTTCTGCCAAGCTACGTGACATATCTCCAGCAACTGACTGCAATCTTAGACTTTTAGATCGAGCCGCCTGTTGTAATAGATACTTCCGAGAGTCTGGGAGTATGTCGAGCATGGCTCGTTGCACTGCCAAATCAACCTCTCCCGGGGCCAAATTATCCAACCTACCAGCTTCAGAAAGCCCTTTATACACATCCATCAAAACACCAGATTCTTTAAGGACCTTGGCAGAGGGGCTGTGCATCAGTAATTGAGTGAGGGAATCAGATTTCCCGATTAGGGCTTTTGCTCCCTTGAAGGGGAGTTCAATTAAACCATCTGCCAAGTTGGTCCAATCAAATACCACAGAACCAACCATCTCAACGCCGGGATTAGCAAATTCCATGCGATGCTTAGTCAGATCCCATTCAGTTAAAGTAGGATCCTCCCCTATGCCCATCTTCTGGATTGCTATCTGCACATTAGCATTCTTAAAGGCTGCATAGGCTTCAGGGTTTCCCTGCCAGTCAAAGGCATACCACGGATTAACACTAAATGGAGATAACTTTTCAGTTGAATAGCCGAGTCTCTCATCGATTTCGAGAGCTTTGGTTATTAGTTCCTTTACCTTGAGTAAGTCCGCATCAGACTGCGACCCGCCTGCTGTAGTTTGTATTTGCTTAAATAATCCAATCGCTTCATTCTTGAGAATGCGGGACTCCTTAAGCATATCGGCTTCTCGCTGAATTGCCGCTGTAGCTTCGGGCCCGCGCA
>Ga0209417_1004669_pt1 | contig 16096 bp, 11 predicted proteins | sample RifGroF2_FD_184002 | JGI IMG/M metagenome (GOLD analysis project Ga0209417, IMG submission 184002) | Groundwater microbial communities from Rifle, Colorado, USA - Groundwater F2 (SPAdes) (version 2) | ecosystem: Environmental > Aquatic > Deep subsurface > Groundwater | place: Rifle, Colorado... | reverse complement strand
CCGACTATCATTGATATCCCTTTAAAAGGGAAAGCCAATGAGCTGGCATTATTCTTTATTGGAGTTACTAATGCGATGCAGAGCTGGGTAGAAAACGCGCGGTTTATTTCCGATGCGGGGCTTATCTTATCTTATCAAGTCTTTGCCAGTTCATAACATCAGTTGAGGCAGTCCGAAAAATTTGCGATAGCTCCTGATGACCGTAATGTAATTTGATAACGGGATACTCGATGTTACAGCATTACTTGCGCAGAAGATGTGTCCACCGGTTCCCATACCGGCAAGGAGACATTTCATAACATGCCTTGCAATGTCAGATTCAGATCCGAAAGAAAGAATGTTGCCGCAATCTAAATTCCCATAGAGAGTAACTCTATCGCCATATATTTTTTTTAACTTTCGCAAATCCATTCCTGCATGCATGTCTATTTCGAGATATCCATCTACCTCACAACCAGTCAAAAAGTCATCTATCACAGGCCATAGATTACCATCACTTGCGTTAACAGCATAACATCCAGCCGCGTGAATTCTCCGAGACAGGGTGCGAATTTCAGGAACAATAAACTCGCGGTAGGCCTGTGGAGAAATCATAAGCGTACTACCCGCAAAATCGCCTCCCACACCAATTTGATTAATTCCAAGCGGAAGATATTTTTCGATTAAGGCTAACGAACGCTGGGTTGCCAAAGTAAAATGCTGACGAGCCACATCAGGAGCAAGTAACATGGTTTGCATAAGATCGACATCTGTCCAAATGCCGTGCGAATAGGCTGGGGCTAAAATAGGAAGCTCAATTCCTCGATGTTGCATTTCTTCTTTTAGAAAAGTATAAATCAAAAAAGCCTCTTGCGGCGGCACATGCTTCTGCTGTGTAAATTTATCATTACGATTTTTTACATTTTTGACAGGATCGTCCGAGGAAGGTTGCTGGGGAATATCAACCTGTCCTTCGGCAGCTGTCGGCAAAGGATTCGGAACGACGTATATCATATCGTGTCCCAACAATTCGGCTAAATCCAGACGGTCAATTGCATTTTGCCTTACAGCCCCTTCAAAACCTTTCTCACGCAGCATATCAGGCCAATTGTCCGGGTCACCAGCATAGAGTCGGCCGAGAAGCCTATCTGCAATTGGCGATAATAGTACGTATTCAAAAATAGGGGTGCGGTCCACTTCTTTGTGGTTCAGCGCCGCTATAATTCTTTCACGTGAACTCATTATCATCGCTAAAATCACTTTCTTATTGTAACAGAGCAACACTATAGAGTTGCTAAAGTTTTTGTATCCTATTCTCCATCAGTGCATCCTGTAATAAGGGGTCATAGCGCGTTGCAGAATTTCTTCGGCATTCCTTCGTGGATTCCAAAGAGTCTCGGCAAATAATGCGACACTTGGCTGGATGGCTTCTTCAAATATTCCATCATCGACCAATGCACTAATAGTCATTGCACCATGTACACACTGCAACATTTCACTGTAAAACCTCATTGCGTGTGGGTAGTTCTTCCACCAAAGAGCATTCACCATATCCCATCCTGGTTGCATTCCATCTAATCGCTTTTTGATAAAACTTGGATCGCGTTCTCCCAAAATAAAGTTTTTATGATTCTCAAACTCATCTTCCCAATTAAGGTAGCTCCATCCTTTAGCAACTATAGCAAATTCTGTCTTGTTACGAAATGTTGCAAGTTGTTTTGAATAGGAGATTGTACGTTCCTGTGTATCAATACCTTGAGGAAGCACTTGCTCTTGTGCAAATTCCTTTTCAGTAAGAGGTTCATATGTATAGGGTATCAGGCCGGCATCTTCCCAGACAATTGTAATTCTATAATCAAGCGGTTTCAAATCCGGATAATTTTTCACGATTGATGTAGCATGAATGCCAAATTGGATATAAAGATCAGGATCAATAGAAAATAGTTCTGAAGAAATATCATTCACCATGTCGCAAGCTATAGCCGCTACTGATCTACCACCAATCTCCAAATTCTGATGTTCAGTGAGAGTTTGAAAATAGATTCCATCCATGCCAAGGCCGCGGTATTCCTTATTGTATGTGCGAATTACGTCCTCTTTTATCTGCTGACGATGTGCTGGGTTAGCCAAGTCATAATCCCTGCCCCATCCCCAGTGAAATCCGAGGATAATCTTGATTCCACGCGAGTGGGCATAATCGATAACTTCTTTGCAGTTGATGGGAACACAATCATTCCAAATCGTCACTATATTCATATTGAGGCGAGCCATATTATTTAGGAATCGCCGATAATCGTAGATGACATATCCCCACGTCCAAATGCCCCGATTCTCAATCAAAGGATATTCACTAACAGTAAAATCCTTCAGATTATCGAAAGGCTCTCGCAATTTCGCTTTGTACATCAGCTTTCTGGGCATACTTTCAGCAGTAAGTACTCGCGAATTAAAATCGTTTACTCCATAGAGTACACCCCGACTATCGCTTCCAGCGATTACCACAAGCCTTGTTCGATCATTCCATGGAGAATTGCAACATTTGATGGTATAGCCTTGAGATTCGTTAGGAATATTTATTTGTTTCTTTTCACTAAGTTCCCGAATCAAGTGATTGTTGGTACAGGTGCCAATAAGTATGATATTATCATCGCTCTGGCCTATTTCATTAGTTGCCAATCTGACTTCTATCACATATGGCAGGTATATCTGCACGATACGCTGTAATTCAATGAGAGCATGTAACTCAACACCACTGTTTGAGCCATATACAATGCTCCATCGTGTCCCTTCATAACGTTTTTTTACACTTGCCATTTCAAAGATTTCTTTCTGGAATTGTTAGCGATATTTATCTGCTATGGTTTTTCAATAGTTTCAGTTGTTTTTTCGTCTGAAACATTATGATGACCAACAACAGTTCCGTCATCATTGACGTTGCGTTTGGCCGATTTCAATGTACGGAAGAGATCGAGCATGTCCCGTATCCCACCCCATATAAACAATACAGCTACAATAATGGTAATAACAGCCATCATCGATATATTAAATGTCCACCAGTAGCCCCATTGAATATCGCTAAATTCAATATCCAACAGTTTATAGCATATTACACCAGTTGCAAAAACCGCAAAGGTGAACAGGGAATAGAACAGAGCTGCAAAATAAATAATTTTGTCGCCTCTGGTAAACTCATTTCCAATTCCCAAAAGCTTCATTATCGATTTTGGCTCACGGGCTTGTACAGTACTGTCCTGCTCTAACTTATATTTGCCACGGTGCAGCATTCTGTCCATATCAAAATCCGGGTCGACTTTAGTCAACAAAGAAGTTACAACATACGACACCGCGGCCAAACCCGCCGTAATAGCTGCAACCTGCATGCCATTAAGCGGAAAGTTTTCAGGCAGTTTTTGCAGCCAATGCCAATTTTCATAATACGTTTTTAATCCGGGCAGGAGGTATGGCCAGAAAACATTAACTGTAAGAACTCCAAGCAATGCCCCGACCGCTCCAACTATCATAGTTGCCCATGCCCCAGCTGTCGTTCCACGCTTCCAGTAGAGACCGCCTATGATCATTGAGCCTGCCCCGCCAATATAAATCCCTCCGGTAAGCTGTGTGAACATCAGAAGATAGTCTTTAAGCGGAAACAGCAGACTGAATATCCAGGCAAAGGCAGCAACGCCTATTACTGATAAACGCAGCAATCTCATATGCTGTTGGTTGGTCAGAGATTTTTTTCTCAATGGCATTACCACATCTTGAATGAAAATGCTTCCCCACGAATGCAAATTAGTATCATCATTAGCAACCGCCGCTGCGACAACGGAAGCAACCATCAGACCTAATACGCCAATTGGCATCATTTGCGCAAGGGCAATTGGAACTACCATTTGTCCGCGCACGTTCTCGTCCGTTACCGTTTTTAGTGTGTTTTGAATATTTCCAGCTAATCCGGCAAAGGCGGGATTTTTCAGAACAACATAGACACATATTGGCGCACATACATACATCAATACCAATATAGTGCCTCTAAATGCCGAAAGAACGCCCGCCATTCTTGCTTCATGAGGGCTTTTTGCCGAACAGTTAAATCCCTGTGTTCCCTGCCATGCTTTATAACCATAAACCAGCATAAGCGCATAAGTCATAAAATAATACGCGTTGAAATCCGTGGCTTTCCCACTTTTAAAGGGATTAAGCATAGAAGCAGACTCATCAGAGGCTTGCAGGGTTTTAATAACTGTTGTCCAGCCGACATTATGCCATAAAATGGCAAGAACAATTATAAAAACTATACAAAAAAACTGTCCCTGGAAAAAATCGGTTATCATTATCGAAATCAGACCACCCATAAAAGTGAAGGCAATTGCAATACCCAGCATTATAAACATTGTAATTGCCAATGTCAGATTCAATTGGAACCCCCATAAATTCACCGTGCTTATAGGGATGCCGCAAAGATATATCAGAAATCGAGAAGTAACCGCAGGGAAAATGCCATAGTTTATAATACCAGAAAGCCATGCTATTATACCGCTGGCTAAACGTACTTTTTTGGAATATCTAATTTCGAAGAACTGAGCCATTGTCATTGCACGCGTTGCACGATAGCGATAAGTTATCCAGCCCGATAATGACAAAATCACCCAGACAGGTCCAACCATTCCTGACCACCACATTGCACTAAACCCTGCGCTATAATACATTTCCCAACTGGCGATAAGCCCAACTGCTCCCATACCAGCGGCCATTTCCGCCATACCAAGCAGATATCTGCCGGCACAACGATTAGCGGCAAGAAAATCAGCAGCGCTCTTTGTGTAACGCATCGACGTAAAAGCGATAAACAAAAGAAGGACAATAACACTAATGACAACAGTCCAGTCTATCAAATGTAAATTCATATTCAATTACCTGTATAGTTTCTATTACTGTAAAAGAGGGGGTGTAACAACGGCCGGCCTCTTTCAATTCTTTATCTTTTCTTTGTTTTTTACATAAAAGTTCTGAGATTTTTGAATGCCAGAAGCAAGTTCTTTAATAACAACTTTCCATTCCCCTGCAAGATCATTATCTGCAATATCATAATTAATCTTTAACTTGCCCTCCTTAGCGCCATAATAACCACTAAACTCGGAAATGTTGCCCCTGGGATCTACAATTTCAAGATAGCACGGAATAACAGCTTTTAGTTGTTCTGAATTAGGGTCTAAAATACTAATGTTTATTTCTATTTGACTGCCTAATAAAGTATTCCCTGTAATATCTAAATTAATTGAATCTATTTTTTGGTTTGTTACCATGAAAACGGAACCGTCGCCGGGTCCTAATTCCACAGGAAATTTGAAGCTTTCAGATTTCTGGATCGGCAGGATTTCTTTATTAGATTTCAAATCATAGACATATCCCTGCTCCCTATTAAGGCAGATGACTGCATTTGATGGCAGTCCCTTTTCCATAACAAGTTTATGATGTCCTACATAATCACCAAACGCGCGATTATCATTTATGGTAAATACGTAATCGGTATTCAGGTATCTTCTTACACGAACAAGGACATCGTCATTATTGGAATCAATATATCTTATGTAGTGCTTATCAAGCTGTTGTCTTAAACTCTTAGCGTTTTTCTGAAGTTGTTCTTTCTCAACGGAAGCATCTTTATTAGAAGGCCGTCTGCAAGTTTTCATTAAAATATCCGGATTTACGCCAAAACATATATTCTCATCAGCGATTATCAAACCGCCGCTTCTTTGGAATTTATTTATCTTTTGAGCTACACTTTCAGTTAAAACAGGGCAATTTATAAGCACCAATACTTTGACATTATCCAGTACGCCATGAACAATATGTTCGTCAAAGATAACCGTTGGCTGTAAGTGCGCATAAGTCAGTATTTCGTATGCATCATTTTCCCAGCCCTCGCCCCAGCCATAATCTCCAACCCCCGCATACATCTGTGAAGTAAAACTCTGCAAAAACGCGACATCGCTATTAATTTCAGGAATCTGAAGCAAAGTTGGCCCTAAAGGTTTAACTACTTTATCTGCAAGTTCTTTAATGACGTTCTTTGTTTCAGGATTCGTATATTCGTAACCCCAATTTTGGCCATTCATATCCGTGATAGAGCCTAATCCATGATACATAACACCGCGAATATTCCTGGCCATCTTGGTCCAAAACGCTTCCCGTAAGCAATCAGGCGGAATTGTTATATAAGCTGCATCAGGTATTTTTCGCTCCCAATCAGCCTTGATGGTAATCCCATCGTCCTTAGGCGCCGCTTCGGAACGATACCAAATCGCCTGTGTCATTTTAAATACGCTCTGGGGCGTTTTAGACAAACTTGCCATTGCGAACAGCTCGTCTGTTGCTTTGCCTATTTTTATTGGATTGGGGTAACAATATGTCCACTGGTCTATCGCATCCACTTCCCCTCCGCTTCCTGATATACTTGGAACCCTTATAGCAGGATCCGTAAATGTCCATATATCGTTTCTGCCAGTCGATTTGAGCCCTTTATGCACTAATGTAGTTAGTTTATTCCAACCATCTCCATCCTGCCAGTACCACTTTAAGTAATTGAGAGTTTCATCGTCGTCTGGAATAATATGCCTAGCAGGAAAATTTTCTAATACTGTATAGCCGATGCCAAATTTATTGTTGATATTTTTTGGAATGTCTTTTCCACTGTAGGCTTTATAGGCTTTCAAATCATGAGGGTGAAAACACATATTAGCATGGTCTCTTATTTCTGTGTTTATATTTGCTCCAACCAAAGAAGGGTAAGCTCCATAAGTTTGTGCTATTGAAGCGCCGACATTATAATAATACTTCTGAATATCCTCAAAAAATCCGCATACATTATCTGCACCATTACCTGAATAATTTTTTCCAGCCCTGTCAACACGATAATAAGGAGATAAGCTTGGATTATAACGGTGAGGCTCTATTATTGCGACAATCCCGAAATTCTCCACTAAGGCCTCATTTAAATTCGCATATATAGCATCCAATTGAGGCGAATTTTCAGCAACCAATGGTTTTTTAGCGTTAAATATTTTCTGGCTGTCATCGGGCAGTTTTGGCAAAAAAAGAAATGTATGGGTAAAGCCAAGATTTTTAGCCAATTTAAAATCAGGTGTCGCCCATAAAACTACAGGCATCTCATAAGACAAATTTCTTTTTACTACAAAGACAGGTGTTTCATATTCAGTCTTACCTTCAAAACTTTGACCATCAGCAGTAACCGATATGCCATAAATATATTTGTCAGGTCTCATGTTTGTATCTACTGGCATATGGAATGTCTTAATTTCTTTATTTTGAAAGCTGGGCAGGCATAGGCTCTTTATTTCATTATTGTCGCATTTGGATTTGAAGGAAACATTAGACAAATCCTGGCCGGTATCATTCGTAATGTCAATTGGTACCTCTGCATTTTTTTCCATGCGCATAAAAACGGTACGCTTGGTGCCTGAATCGCTTAACCTGAAAAGAAATCCTCCTGATTGAGAGTTTGGGTCAGTATTCGTAATAAGATTTTCTTTTAAACAAGAATTTGCGTCAGAAAACGCGTTTAAGCCGGATATGCAAATAATTATAATTGCAAAGTATTGTCTCATATTACAAATCCTTTTCTATTTATTCTAATTATGCCGAGCCATTAAAGCTATACTTGAATTTTCCTATTTGAAATTCCTATGCAGATTGACGTTTATATCCAAACATTGTGGAAGATAATGCTTAATAAAAGTGCGACCCCAGCGATAAGATGGACGAAATGCCTCTGCCATTTTACACCCCGCCTGAAGCCCTCTGTATCTTGCCGGTACTTCCTGAAAAACATCCAATCCGTAACCAAACATGTGTTCCATCCATGAATTTTGACTCTCGTGATTGGCTACCATTTTTAATTTGGTATCAAATACGTTGGCAGTATCGACATATATTTGAGGTTCGAAATTAACGCCCGCGGCTGTGTCCATAAAATAAACATGCGGTATTTTATCACATGGCGGCGAATCCGTACCAATCAGTGGTATTGGCGCCATGTGGATACATTCATCAACAATTATCCCAGAGATAGAATGATCCGGGTTATAATCTTGCCGCCAATGACAAAATACAACGTCCGGCCTTGCAATTCGAAATGCCTCAATAAATTTAAGTCTTGTCTCACGAGAATCAATAAGAAATTCGTCATCGAAGCCCAGCCATATTAGTTCCGCACCGATTACGGCCGCAGCGTTTTTTGCCTCCTTGTGCCGAATTTCGGCTATCTCTTTTTTGGAGAGTGTCGCCGAACCAACATTTCCATTTGTTGCAACACAAAAAAATACTTTTGCACCCTGTTTGGCATAAAGAGCGGCTGTACCGCCGGCTAAATTTTCGATGTCGTCCGGATGTGCGCCTACAAAAAGGATATTCATTGGCATAATTTCCCTTCTATGGTGATACTTTATATAGTACTTCAATCCTAACTGGTTTCCATATTCCACCCGCATGCGGTAAGCTACTAAACACACGAACTGCAATTAAGTTTTTTTGCGACCATTTAATCTCATCTGTAATATCAACGGCAAAAGGCTGGTTCCAACCCGCTGGCCCTTCATTATGCTCACCTACATATTTGCCATTCACCCAAATCCAGGCAGATTCGCAAACACTATCAAAACACAACTCTACGGCTGCATAATTAGGTTTCTCTTGGAACTCAACAGACTTCCTATACCATGCTACGCCACTGTAGTCGTAGCCACTTTTCTGCCAGAAATCTTCGATATCAACTAACCCCCATTCTGACTCATTAACTTCAAGGGCAAACCAATTTTTATAATGTCCATAATCATTAGTATCTGTCCTGAATAGCCACTTATCCTTTGGGACTTGTATAGTGGATTTTACTGCCACCTCATAATCAAAATCAACTCGTTCACGGATAAGCGTTTTATCGCTATGAAAAGGCCAAAGCGCTTTTACCGCTACGTTTTTTACCGTTGCATTCTCATCGCTCTGGGCTATTTTTACAAGTTCGAGTGTTTTTGGATTGTATGGTTTTTTGTTCACCAGATTTGATATGGCTAAATTCCTCACCATCTCATCTTTATTCTTCAAAGCATCTTCCGTAACGATAAGGCTTTGTTCCGGAAAATTATCAAATAGTTTCTGCAGAGCCGTTCTGCTTACAATCGAATCGCTGTTATTATAAATACTTTCTAATTTTTCTTCATTTCCAGAAAAGTACTCTATCAGGATTCTTGCAGAAGTCCGCCGAATAACTAAATCGTCATCTTTCAAAAGCTCTTCTAAAAAACTTATATTTTCGATGTTGTTATTTTTCAAAGAATTTACAATACTTAATCTCTCGTTTATTTTACTGCCCTCATTCAACCCTGCATTTGAAACAAATGCAAAGCATAGTATTGCCAACAGCCACGATAGACATCTAATTTTGCACATTGACGTTTCTTTCTTTAATAATAATCCAAAATCATTAAACCGATGGCTCATTGTAAATATCAAGGCGCGGTTACAGTAATATCGTGCATATTGTTATCGCAAGGTTTCTCTGGAAATAACACGATTGTATTTATTGTATATAATATGTATAATGCAGTCAATTGAATTTTATTTTTTTAAAATAAGGCATTACTTGTCATATCAACTATAAGTTTTGTAATATGTGTTGCTATAAGAACTTATGCGATGCAAAAAAATGATTGGCGTAGCGTCAATATGTTAGGATCTCATTGTAAGGTACATATTGTTATTGACATGTTAGTATGCACGCAGTATAATGCAGCTACTTTGGGTATCATTCTTTAAGTACCTAAAAGTTTAGAGAAATTTTGTAAAAATGAGAGATTGGTTATGAAGAAGTATAAAGTGAAGTTGTTTTGTGCTTTAATTGCATTAGTTTCTATTTCTAATTTTGCTTTTTCCCTTGATCGTGGTCATTCCATATTGCTTGAAAAGGGATTTCAGATTCAGGGATTGTGTTCGCCGCAGATGTGGGGTGGCGGTTGGCCTCCTGTTCCGCCAGTTCAGAAACCCAATATGGCTCGCTTCTTGGAATCCAATTTCACCGGCCTGAATTTGCTGGGCAACCCTTATCCGGAACTGTATTTTGATGAGAAACCTGATATTCAGTGGGGACGTTGGGCCAATTACAATCCAAGTCTGCGTCCTGAAGAATTGCCATATTTGCCGACAATGGTGGGATTTCAATATAGCGATGAAGAGAATATTGGCGACCCCAATGTTCTGGAAGATGCGAACAATTGGTTCAGAGCTACTCAGTTAAATTACCCTAATGTTATCTCATTTGCAAACCAGTATGGAAGCCAGAATACATTGGCAGAATTACAGAATTTTATGGTATATTGCAAGCCTGATATGGTGTGCTTTGATGCCTATCCTTTCGAAGGGCCATATCTAAGTACTTATAGCGGTGCATGGTACTACAGTAATCTTGCCGCATATCGAACTTTGGGATTAGGCGGTCATGATGGTACCGGTGCTGAGCCAATTCCTTATGCAATGTATTTAGAGACATATGCGCGAGCAGGCCATACTCCATCCGAGTCCGAGATGCGTTTAAATATGTTCTCTGCACTGACTTTTGGCTATAAATTTGTGCAGGCATTTGTATATACATCTGCCTGGGATGGCGGTCCTATGCCTTCTATACTGTTCACAAGCCTTGATGATCAGAATCCCACGGCGAAGTTCTATGAAATGGCTGAAATTAATCGTGAAGCCAGGAATTTGGGTTCGACTTTAGTTCGATTGCTAAGTAAGGATTTGGGAGTTATTAAGGGTATCCATGCGATAGATGGCGGCACAGAGGAAAATAATGTTCCAGTTAAAGTGTGGATTGCTAATGATCCCAACAATGATCCGTATATTACCAATATCACAGCGACATATATTGAAAGTCCTACCACTCGTGGAGATGTTTTTGTCGGTTATTTTAAGCCGCTGGTAGAGTCGGATGATGGGCCGGATTATGAAAACGAGATTTACTTTATGCTATTCAATGGCCAATGCGATCCTATTGCGGATTCTAATCAAACTCGACAGAATATTCGAATTAATTTTGATTTTGGCAGTAGCGGCATAACAAGCCTTCAACGTTTAAATCGAGATACCGGCAACGTTGAAACTGTCACATTGGCTAATGATGGAGGCTCTAAATATCATCTTGATTTGACATTGCCTGGTGGTACAGCAGACCTGTTTAAGTTTAATACGGGTGCTTTATTTGTTCGCAAGCCCGGAGTGAATTGTGGAGTTGGAGCAGACTTAAATGGTGACTGTGTAGTGAATTTATTAGATTTTGTGATATTGGCGGAAAATTGGCACAGATGTATGGATCCGGCCATTACTAATTGTGAAAAACCTTGGTTTTACAGGCATGTTCAGTAGTCTGGAAAAACAGTAAAGCCAGCTTTAAAACCTTATTTTAGGCTTTAAAATGTCAGTTTTTTTAAAAAACTCAGGTTATCCTGTAAATCATAGCGATAATTTTTCGTTTTGTATAAAAAAGTCTTGACTTGTATATATGTGTTATGTACAATAAGTACATATAGGTGAAAGGATTTGGGAGTTGACCGTGAGTAAAATTGAAACATTTAAAGAGCAGCCCGATGGGTTATTGTATGAAAAGATTGCAAATCACCTACGCGATAAAATACTGAATGGCAGCTTGCTGCCTGGCCAGAGCGTTAGTTCTGAAAGCGAATTTTGCAAAAAGTTTTCCATGAGTCGTGGGCCCGTCAGGCAGGCAATGGATTTGCTTGTTAAAGAACGACTTATTGTGCGAAAGCCAGGAAGAGGGACATTTGTTAGAGAGCTAATAAATAATTATGGGAAAGAAAAAACCGATGTTATTAATATCGGGGTTTTTATTGATGACTCATCAGAGATGCAATGGTCTGGATTTACTTCTGAAATAATTGAAGGTTTGAGTGCGGCGGCCAGGGATTCCTGGCCTGAATGCCGATTGTCTTTTCAATTTCATGAAAACCCTCACGAAGTAGGCGCTGAACTTCTGAACAGAGAAGAGTTTAGCGGTATTATATTTGTGCCTACCGGCGTGGAGTGTATGAACTTTTTAGCCAGCCCCTCTTTGGTTAGGAAAAAACCTGTTGTGAGTTTTTTCCGTCAAATTGATACATCGAATATTAGTCAGTTTTATGTTGACCACGAAGAGGGTTCATTTCAGGCAACGGATTACCTCTTGCGCAGCGGCCATGAACGAATAGGGCTGGTTGTTATTGCGCCTATTCAGTCGCGTGTTGACTCGAGGCTGCGTTTTGAGGGGTATCGCAGAGCGCTGAACCAGCAAGGTATAAAATTTGACGCCGCTCTTGTTGCAGAGACAGGAATGACAGCAGCAGGGGTCAGGTCTGCATTAAATAAAATGTTAAATGACAAGTCTCGTCCTACAGCATTACTTATAGGTGGTCAGGCTTTATTTGGTCCCTGTGTTAAGCTGCTTGATGCAATGAAAATAAAAATTCCCAGTGATATGTCAGTAATTGCATTTGACGATTGCATTGAATCAGAGATGCATGAGCCGCCAATATCGGTAGTTAAACAACCTTTTATCAGAGGAGCTCGCCTGGCTGTTGAACGATTAATTGCTGAAATTGAAAAAATGGCCGTTGATACTATAAAAGTTTCATTGAAACCGGAATTGATTATAAGGGATTCCTGTTCCTTGTCGGGAAAGAGGCAAGAAAAGCAGAATCGTTTTTAACTGGAGGTTGGGTTAATGTTTTTAAAATCATCAAAAAAACGTATTTTGGGGTTCACATTGGTTGAGCTTCTGGTGGTGATATCAATTATAGCATTGCTTTTAGCGATTTTGATGCCATCGCTTTCCAAGGCAAGAAAGTCTGCCCAGAAAGTAGTTTGTCTGTCAAATATGAAATCTGTCGGCGTTGTATGGAATGCATACGCAGGGGACAATAGCGATGTTATTGTGCCTGTCAATGTTGAACAGGAGTGGTTTGACCGGATGCCTAAGTATATTTTCAGGGACATCAGTCTGTTTAGGGCGAGATGGCCCGAAAAACCTGCCGCAAACATTTTTATGTGTCCTGCCAATGCGGTTACGTATGTATATAATTACACCGTTTATGCGACTAATTACGCATTGAATGACCGTTGCGGCGTCCAATGGAGCGACCGCTCTGTTCAGTATTTTCCAACTAAGAGAACAAATATTATGCGCCCCAGCGAAAAAATTATTTTTTCAGACGCAAAAGTGATTTCCGCCACCGGGGTTGAATACAAGTATACCAATACATGGTCAGATCCGGCAAAGGCCTATATAGGTGTGGATTATTGGATAGGCAGATTCCATGGGAAAGATGGTTCGAATTTTATGTGGGCTGATGGCCATTCTTCCTTTGAGAACTACAGTAAGTGGGATGCGCGGAAGTCGGCGGGAGCAAAGTTGTGGTCGCTAACTATAAAATAAAATGGTGATTAATTTGAGAAGAATGAAGAAATTGATAGTTGTTTGGTTTGTGTTGTTGAGTTCCTCTTACGCTGCTTTTGGAGAAGTGGTATTCAGAGACGATTTCGACACAAATTTGGATGCCTGGACGTTGTTAAATACTCCCAGTACCGGCGGAACCGTTAATGTTGGATTGAGCGGCGGCAAACTAATTGTTTCTATGACCAATAATGCCCGATGGAGGGGTCAGGGCATACAAAGCGCTGAACAATATACATTGCCCGGAGAGGGGGAGCTTGTAGTAGATTTTTATGGTATCAATGAAGGGACATATCACAGTTATCCTTTTGAGGCAGTATGCGCTTATCCAAATGCCGGTGGATGTTTTAACGGATGGAATACCAATTGGATAGCTTTTAAGGGATGGGATGCGTATTTCGGCGACTGGGTGCAAACCTCGCTTGGCGGCTATACAGACCTCGCGGGAGCTAACGCAACAACACTCAAGCATACGATTGTTGCAATTGATGCTAATGATATCAATATTTATATTGCAGATGATTATTATGAGAATTTATCAAATCCCGCGGCTCTTTATACTACGGCTACGTCAAATATCTTTACTTCGGAGCAATTAGCGAATGGATTGTATGTCTGTGTTACGGCGGCAAGATATACCGAGTGGTATACCGGGACTTGTACAGAGAGCTTTGATGGAGTACAGGTTTCTCGTATTGGACATATTCCAGTTGATTGTAATGAAGCTATACAAATGGGATATGGTATTTCTGGAGACATTGACCATGATTGTAAAGTTGATTTAGCGGATTTGGGAAAAATGGTTCAGGTGTGGTTAATTTGTGAGGACTCAAATGATATCTTATGCGATGGACTATAGTCCACAGGAGAATTAATTATGTTTCTATATTTTGATATGAAAGGAGCAGGAAAATGAAGACAAGTTTTGTGATTGTTGGTTTGGCGATGCTTATCTATTCTGGGATTGTTTTTGGTGAGGTATTGCTTGATGAGAAATTCGACACAAATTTGAATGCCTGGACATTATTGAACACTCCCGGTGCCGGTGGGACAGTTAATGTTGGATTGAGTGACGGCAAGCTGAATGTTTCTTTGACCAATAATGATCGATGGCGGACGCAAGGCGTACAAAGTATTGCACGATACCCTGTGCCTACGGAAGCAGGAAAGAAGCTTGTAGTAGATTTTTATGGTGTGAGCACTTTTGGAATCGATGGAATCGACACTCATAGTTATCCCTGGTCGGCGGTATGTTTTCTTTCAAATGTTTCTGCGGGATGTTTTATGAGTTGGAATCCCAATTGGATTGCGGTCAAGGGATGGGATGCATCTTATGGCGACTGGGTGCAATCATCAGCTATCGGCTATGCGGATCTGGCGGGGGATAACGCAACAACACTCAAGCACACAATCATAACAATTGATGATGCTAATATCAATGTTTATATCGAAGATGATTATTATGAGAATCTGTCAAATCCCACATCCTTATATACCACGACTGCGTCAAGTATCTTTAGTCCCGAAGAATTAGAGATGGGACTGTATGTTGTTGTCGGGGCAGCAAGATATACCTCCTGGTACACGGGAACTTGTACGGAAAGCTTTGACGGAGTAAGGGTTTCTCATATCGGGTATATTCCGGCAGATTGTAATGAAGTGAATTCAATGGGTTATGGATTTAAAGGCGATGTAAATAGGGATTGTTTCGTTGATTTTAAGGATTTGTCGGAGTTAGCCCAATTATGGTTAATCTGCGTAGACCCGAAAGACATATTGTGTAATCATCCATGGGAAAATTAATTATATCTCTATATTTTGAAAGGAGAAGGAAAATGAAAGTGAAATATTTTTATTGTTTGATTGCCGCCAGCTTGCTTGTTCTGATTTGCGCAAATACTAATTGGGGCGGTGTTGCTCTTGATGAAAAATTCGATACTGATTTGAGTAAATGGATAGTGTTAGATGAACCTAATCATCCTGAATTGGGTCAGACAGTGAACGTAGAGTTGACAGGGGGCGGGAGCCTCCAAGTTGATTGTAACAATAATGACAGATTTCGTTATCAGGGCGTACAGAGTAAAGAGCGGTACACTTTACCTGTGGGTGGGAAGCTTGTAGTAGATTTTTATGGTAACAATAGCGATGCAGGTATCTCGTGGCTGTACCCTGGTTCGACTCACAGCCATCCTTTTTGGACGGTAGCTTCCTTTGATAGTAACACCGGATACGTTTCAACTTGGCGTGCCAGTTACTTTTCTATTAAAGGCAAGGATGCATATTTTGGCGACTGGGTAATGTGGGAGGGGCAATCGGGTGAAGTGCCTGGCGGTTATGTAGATATCGAAGTGCTTAACACAGCAGTACCTCCTGTTCCTTATACAATTTCATTGACAGCGCAGGGTTTCAAGCATGTGATTATGGCGATTGACGCTAATAATATCAATGTTTATATCGAAGATGATTACTATGAGAATTTGTCAAGTCCTACCGCGCTATACTCTGTGACTACGTCGAGTGTCTTTACTACTGCGGAATTAGCAAATGGATTGTATGTCTATGCTTTGGCGGCAAGATATACAGATTGGTATCACAGTACAGTAG
>Ga0209417_1004665_pt1 | contig 16107 bp, 12 predicted proteins | sample RifGroF2_FD_184002 | JGI IMG/M metagenome (GOLD analysis project Ga0209417, IMG submission 184002) | Groundwater microbial communities from Rifle, Colorado, USA - Groundwater F2 (SPAdes) (version 2) | ecosystem: Environmental > Aquatic > Deep subsurface > Groundwater | place: Rifle, Colorado... | reverse complement strand
TTGATCGTTGGGATCCAGCGTAAGGGTTTGATTTAACATCTTCTCTGCAAGCTCATATTGATTCGTATTATAATATGCGTTACCAAGCATCTTGTATGCTGCAATGGATTTTCCATCTATTCTAATGGCCTGTTTACACTCAGAAGCAACTTTCCCCCAATCGGCGCTCCTTGAATATATATCAGCCAGAAGCAAATGAATATTTATATAATTGTGATTCGGATACGCCTCGTTAAATGCCTGAAGTATATTTCTTGCACTGGTGGAATCCCCCAAGTCAATGTATGTGCTGGCCAGATTATGAGTATAGATGGGATTATCGGGCTTTAGAATTACAGCCTTCTGAAATGATTCTCTAGCATCTTTTGGTTGTTTTTCCCTTTTATAAACGGCACCAAGATTGTTGTGATAATCTGCTACAGAAGGATCGAGGTCAATTAGTTTCTTATAATAAGGTATTAATTCATCCATTTTCCCCAAGGAAAGATAAAGTTTTGCCAGGTTATCCAGGTAAATCGGTTCTTTCGGATTTATCTCTACTGCCTTTTTGAATGCGTTGATTGCCTCTTCATGCATACCTTTTTTACTGAGTATCGCCCCAAGATTATTATAATAACCAGGCTCTGTGGGATTAAGCGCAACGGTTTTCCTTGAAAAATAGAGGGCCTTTTCCAAATCACCTTTTTGTAAAAAAGCGTTGGCTAAACGGTCGGCATGATTTAACTCTTCGGGTCTGATTAAATATGCCCGGTACAGTTCTTCTACCGCCTGATCCAGATTCCCCTTGTTAAGATATAAAGAAGCGAGATTACTATGAAAAGGGGCCTGGAATGGGTCTGCTTCAATGGCTTTTTTATAATAATTAATAGCCGTCTTTCGATTGCAATGTTCTGCCAAAAATTGCTGAATCATACCCAGATGAAAAAACCCCAGGTAGTGCTGTGGAATTAATTTTAAAGAATTATTGGCCTCAACGTATGCCTTTTGTAGCCATGCCTCATCTTTTGTCTTAAATGCCATTTGTATATATGTCCTGCAGAGTTCATCGCGATAGAAGGTCTCGTATGGATTGAGGCGTATAGCATGTTTCATGAAAAACAAACCCTTTTCTGTTATAGCAGGTAAATTTTCCCTTTCGTAATCTAAAATCCTTCTTCCGTATTCAAAATAGGCATCAGCTCTGTAGAATCGAAGGACAAAGACCGTAGAAAAACCTATTGCTATTAATGCAATTCCACAACCTATCCATTTGCAAAAGACAGGAATTTGGGCAGATACCATCTTCCTGCCTTCCCAACCTCTCAACTTCCTATCCTCATAACCTTCCTTAATTCTTGATCCTCCTCCATCGGTACTTAACAATCCTTCTGTTTCATTTATTTTTATTATAGAAATACACAGCCCCACCATTACCCAGAAGAGTGTTACAATAGGTGTATTTCCGAAACTGAATTCATTTTGGATAAGGTAGCATAGTATTCCAGATGATATTCCTAATATAAGCACTTTATTCTCATTACTTAACCGTTTATAATTTTTCCCAACATATATACCAAAGGCAGCCAATATCCAGATATAGGTTCCTAGACCAAATATACCACGAGTAACAGTAGTATCGAGGATATCATTATGAATTCTATCCTGTCTCGGGAATGGAAATCCTTTATCACTTTCCACCAAAGAAAACACCTTTGCTAAATTTTTTTGATAAACGATACCTATGGTATCAGGCCCAATTCCTAATGCGGGATAATCCTTAATAATCCTTGTAGCAGCCAAATATTGAAAAACGCGTGAAAATGAGGAACCGGTAACAGAAAACTTATTGGCAATCCACGGTCTTGGGTGGGTTTGTTTGCTGTCAGAAACCGACCCTTGTGTCGAGAACTCCGTAGTCCTTGTATCACTCGCAAAGTGCTTGATGACAGATGTTTCGTGTCTCACATTGAAGAATGTTCCAATGAGAACAAATGAAACAACCAGGACTAAAAATTTATATCTCTCTGTAGTTTGTTTTTTGAAGATTACAATAAGGAGCGGAGACAACCCTCCAAGGAGTGCCACAAAACATGCGCGGGTATTGGTAAGCCAAAAAGTGGTATATATGATTGCAGATAATACAAAAAAAATCCATGTGATATATAAGTTTTTCAAACTAGATATTTCTTTTTGTTGCGAGGAATTACTAAAAAATAGTACAATGGCTAATGGTAAAGTCATAACAAGGTAGGCCGAGAAGAATACAGGGTTCCCGAAGGTAGAAAATACTCGCCGCGCCTCAAAACTACTCCACTTGAATATATCAAATCCAAGGTGCTGTGCAATCCCATAAATTGAAGAGAGCGTGACACCGGCTACAATTGCAAATACTGATAAATAAAGCCTCTTTTGTGTAGTTACAAAATTAACTGTTGCGTAAAAAATAAGTATATAACATAAAGTAGCGGTCAGGCTCTCAAATCGCTTATAGGTGCCAAAAAGGCTCATAATGGGGTTTATAGAAATGATTGATGAAATGATGAAGATAAATATATAGGCAAGGATGGGGATATCTATTGCGGTATGAGAAAATTTAAAACCGTGTTTAAAGACAAGTGCAATCGACCATACAACCAGGATGGCGATTGTTAAAAGGTATAAGGCCATTACCTTGCTAAGGTCGAAAACACTATAAAGGCGTATATCAAAGAAAAGCGGGACGGCAACAACAACGGCAAGTAATAAACCTACAATTAATTTATCACTATAAAAAGTTATATTTCCAGAGATACTCTTCATACTTACAATCAAATTTTAATTCTCATGGATTTATAATAGTAGATCTAAATCATAAGAAAGCATATTCTAACTGAGTTGTTATTTTTGTTACCTATACAGACAAATGGCATTGGCAGTATTTTCAGACCCACAAGTTATTCTTTATCAAAGGTACTGGCTTTCCTTAACCATTTTTCGATATTTACTTCACATCTCCAAAATTGACATTTACTACATAAAGGAATTGTATTGTACAGACCTTCCAAATGTGCCCTTCTTATTTTTTGTAATGCATCACCCTGCCATATTTCCGCAAGGGTGTTTTCCTTAATATCACCAATGATACCTTTTCCCTGATAATCCACACAACAGGTGGTAACCCTTCCATCCCAAAGAATTACGGGATTGTACCATAAAAACGTGCAAGGAGATCTATTTATACCGTTAGGTGAATTGTTTGGGTTAAAAGAACTCGAACCATTTAGTGTTCCATCCCACGTATGGAATTCACCTATTTCGACAAAATCCGCAATGTCTTTCCATTTATTCATAAATGGTTTGATCTCGGATTGTGTATCTGGTGACTGAAGAATCTTTACAACAACAAGAGGCAACTTTGAACGAAGTCTCTTTTTGAGTACAACCAGTCTTTTAACGTTTTCCTCGACTACCTCAAGCATTTGACTATTTTTAATTTTTTTGTAAGTCTCTTTTGTAAAAGCATCCATGCTTATATGGATCGTATCAAGACCTGATTTCATTAATTCTAGAGATTTTGTTTCAGTCAGCAATATACCGTTGGTATAAAAATTAATCTTATATGCAGCCTTTTCCTCTTTTGCATATTTAATCATTTTTGGTAATTCAGGGTGTAACAAAGGCTCCCCATCTTTATTCAGTGTTATTATGAGCCTTCTCCCAGAAAGAACGCTTTCGTCAATAATTTTCTCAAACAGTGCAACATCCATATATCCTAATGGTCTATTTAGTTCCCTTGGACACATGGAGCATCTAAGGTTACAGTAATTGGTCGGTTCAATGTTAAAACGAATCGGAAAATCAAAGGAAATTTTCCTCTGTAACGCAAATCTTCGAATTAATTTGATTTTCTTAAGTTGCTCAAAAAGTTTAATACTAACCATTGTAAATTTTTATATTTTTCACAATACCCTATTACAAATAAATGTATTCCTCACATCCGGCTATTAATTATTTTACTCTATAAATGAGAGCAGTTCCTTGATTCGGGACTGAATCGTAATGTACCAGTTCAACAAATGAAGATTTTTGATACGTGCCAAACAATTTTTCAGACAGAAAAGCAGAGATAAAGATATGCGTAATTTTCATCCCCCTCAGCGTTTTATAAGATTCCGGATCAATTATGGAATATGTAGCTTTCTGTAATTGATTTACTTTTTCTGTAATAGGCTTATCTAAATTCAAAAATTTAAATTGAACATCCATATAATAATTTCGGAAGGGAAGCGACTTTCTCTCAGATACAACAGAAACCCAAAATGAAGTTACCCAACTTGGGACTGAATTTTCTTTCGCTTCGTCAAATGGGGCATAGATAAAGGTATTCTGGTAACGGGTATTTTCTCTCATCCATACTAGCGCATTGTAATCACTCTTTGTAATAAATTCAGGATATCGTTTTGTTTTCTTATACTCATAACTAATGAAGAAAAATGTCAGACAGATAATAGAAAAAATTGCGAAGTTTTGCAATAAACGAATTTTGATATATCGTCCAAAGAGGTGAAACAAGTGATCAATAACAACTGCAATAGCTATAGGCCATATAATAACCCCTGCCTGCCAGGAAGAGATGTAATTCGCAGGATTCTGGAGAAAGCTTTTGTATGTATAATATGCGCCAAAACTAGGAACCGCCATCGGTTTTAATTCAAACCAAGAAGGCGATAGAATCTGGTATATTCGCCAATATTCAACAAAAAATAGAACCGCAAGAAAGCATGTCCATAGATACACATTAATAACTTTCCTTTTTGTTGCAATCAGAATAATACCACCCAACACTAGGATAAGCACCACATATCCATTCCAGTACGGTAAACTACTCAGTACAGTTGTTGCATCGTTTTCGTATAGTTTGGAAGGATAGGATTCTTGTAGCCTTAAAACGTAAGGGAAAATTGGAATGAGAATGATTCCTAACGTAATAAATAAATTAATATAATCCTTTTTTAAATCTTTATTTCTTGATACTAAAAATGTAGCGAAAAAAAGTACAAAGGGCGGTAAATGATATATGAAAATATTTGGGTGTGATAACATGCAAAATGACAAATAAATTCCGGAGAACACAGCAAATACTCTTCGCTTGCTCTCCATTGCATGCATAAGAAACACCATGAATACTGCGGCAAAATAAAAAGCTATATTCTCAGGCAAATTTCCATCGTTAAAAAAAGACAGGTAAGCGCGGGTTAGCGTTAAGATACCTGCAAAGAATAAGACAATCTCATTTTGAATGATAAAACTTGCAAGAAAATAAATCGCCATACAAAAGAATGCGCCGGAGATTACCGTTATAGCCATGATTTCAGGAATCAAAACACTACTTTTTAATTTTGAAACAACTGCTATTAATATGTGGAAAATAGGGCCAGAATTTAACTGTAAGCATGATTGATCGAGAAATGGATTAACGAAAGGATACTTCCCTTCTTTTAAGATCATCAAGGTATTGTATCCGTCTGATTGGCAATCGACATCTGTCAATACATAGCTATTTGACCAAGTTGCAGACAATACAATGAAAGCAAATAATAAAACAGCAATAGGGGGCAACAACCTTGTTAACCGGAATTGGCATGCATTGCGTTCAAAGAAACCTTTTAACACTCGCCATTTCCTGAACAAAAGACTTCCCGCAATTGTAAAAACAACTCCGATGTATATGTATGGATTCAATGGACAGCCTGCTCTTATCATCAATGCCCAGACACTAGCAATGAGTCCATAACCGATACATAAACCAAAGGTAAAAAAGAATGAACCGTCTCTATTTCTAAAAATATTTAGTGCCAAGCCAAGACCGAGAGGAAGTGAAATGAATAAAATAATAACAAACGTAATGAGAAATGTTCCAGAGTTCCTTGCGGGTGAAATTACAAAGTGCCACAGAATAAATGCAACCTCGATGGAGCATATAGAGATGAAAAAATATTTGACTATGGAATGGTGTACGTCTTTTGAATATACTCCGGCGTGTTCTTGTTCAATTAGCGAATGAGACACTTTTATATTACCTCACGTATTCTAATTAACATCAATTCTTTTGCCTTATGTAGCTTTGAATTTAATCTCTACCGAAGTATGACCAAATTGTTGAAATCTATTTGTTTTTACTTTTACATCGCAAGGATTGCAATGTCCAAAAACATCACATGAACGGAATTTATCTTCTATCTCAAAATTTTCATCAAGGATATTTCCTATAGGTTTTCTCCCTTCATAAAGGTCACTGTGGCACCGGTAAATGTCTCCTGCACTCCCAATAATAAGCTCTGTAGTCTTACAGAACACATGTTTGTTAAATTTTTTATCAACAGCATCTTTATAACAATAAGTACCGTACATTTTCCCATTATGTTCACCAAGAAATTCCTTAGTACGGAAATCTATTCCTAAAGAGGCACAATATTCTCTAGCCTTCGATACTTTTGTCTCCTGCGATGGATGCATTACACCCCAAATCCCAACACTAAAACCGTTATTCTGTAATTTCAGTACTTTTCTAACCAAAGGATCGAGTTGCATGGTTTCGGGGTGATAACTCACCCTAATAGAAGCATAAGGAGATTTTCTTTTAATCCTATTAGGATTTACGCTATGCATAAATTCGTCTTCATCAAATTGTAAGTTAGTCAAGATATCAATATTTAATTCCGGTTTCACGTTATTCAAAATATAAATAAAATCCTTGTGCAGGCTTGGTTCTCCCCCCTGAAGTGATATAGGAAGGTCATCCCTCGAAATAATTCTGTTTAATCCTCTTACCCATTCTTTTCCAGAAAGATGTTTTTTTATAAAATTGCCTTCCTCAAAATAATTAATGCAATAACTACACTTGAGATTACAGGTGAGAGACAAAAAAGCGGCAATATAATTATAAGATTGAGGAATACTGATTGGATTCATAAGTTTAACAGCACTTAAACGTATAATTAAATATATAGTACCACTCTATTAATTGGAAATTTATTATATTTTTCTTTCTGAACAAATTCTGTTTCCCATAATAACTTAATAATTGTCCATATAACTCCAATTACATTTTTAATTCTAAAAGCCTTGGATCTTCTGCCAACTTGCTTCTTTAGATATATTGGAACTTCTATAAAGGAGTGTCCACTTCTTATTAGTCTAACCAGCACGGATGATATAAAAGCAAAACTGCTTGTCTTTAAAGGAATATTTTTTAAAAATTCACTCTTAAGTATTGCCGGACCTGTATAGTAATGTAAATCACATTTAAAAAGTAGATTCATTATGAATATATAAAGACTAGAAACTATCCTTCTTGTCCTGGGACGTACTTCTGTATTAATTACATAAGGAACTATTATATCCGCATCACCAATCAATTTAAACATGTCTGACATGGATCGTTCATGAATTTCATTATCACCTGGCAAAACACTTATATAGCCCATACTTGCAAGTTCTACTCCTTTATTATAGCTATAGCCAAAACCACGATTAATACCATTATGAATTGCTTTTACATTGAGATTTTCTGCTGCTAGTTTATCAATTATCTCCCCTGTCCTGTCAATGCTACCATCGTCAAAAAGCAGGATTTCATAATCATCAAAATTATTATTTATTGCTATTAAAATGTTTTTTACCGTATTTTCTATGTTTTCCTCTTCATTAAAAGATGGAACTATAACCGTTACTGTTTTACCACTTGCCATATTTAAGATTGCCTTCCGCTATAAATATGTTCTTCTTCAGAAGCAGAAGCATATTTAATCAATTTATTTAGTACACTCGGAATAACTCTTGATAATAGCAAAATCATTTTATCAGACAATGATATTACCAATTCACCACTTGAAGACACTGCTGTTTTTATTATTTTTTGCGAAACCTTCTTTGGGTGTGCAACTTTACCAGGATTTCTGTGTGTCTTTGGGGCACTTCCCAGGGAATTGCTAAAAATTTCGGTTTGAGTTGAACCGGGAGCAACACAAAGCACCTTAATACCAAACCGTTTAAGTTCTAGATTAAGCGCTTGTGACCATGTCCGCATGCCAGATTTGGATGCACAATAGATACTCCTAAAAGGAACTCCATAAAAGGCGCCGCTTGAACAAATGTTTATGATTCTCCCCCTGTTACTTTTTTTTAATAAATCTAAAAACAACCTTGTGATGTGTAACGGAGCCAAAAGATTTGTATTCAAAACATATTGATAATCTTCAATATCCATGCCCTCAAAAGGTGAGAAATGAGAAATCCCCGCATTATTAACGAGAATATCCAGTCTTGTTAATTTATCATTAAAAGCCTCTTTTACTTTTTCACAATTGTCTCTATTGGAAAGGTCCATTGTAAATGGAATAAATTGCCCCATTAACCCTTGAGTATCGGTTACTATAGATTGTAATTTTTCAATATTCCTGCCAACTCCAAACACGGTAACTCCAAGCTCGACAAGCTGTATTGACAATTCCTTCCCAATCCCTGATGATGCCCCCGTTACCAATGCAATGGCACCAGAATAAAATTGCCGAATATCTTCTCCAAAATAATTTATCACTTAATTGAGTTCCTGTAATACCTTTACTATCTCATCTTTATAACGTCTTTTTGATTCAAATCCTAATAAATTTGATGCCTTTGTATGATCTGACAAAATACCTCTTCGATAATCCAATATATTTTCAGGATTTATAGCACCCAAGAATTCATTTTTCATTATTTTCGAAATACCTTGCGCCATAAAAGCCATAATATATGTGGGAATAAATGGAAGCTTTATTGGCGGTCGAGATGCATAATATTCAGTTATAGCCTGCAAGATGTTATATATTGTAAGAGGTTCATTTGAAGTAATAGTGATTTTTTCACCAGATATTTTTTTATCAAGTCTTGACATTGCCAATAATATTGCAGCCACAAGATCATCAATATGAATGAGCGAATACGGAGCATTTCCTGGCGCAATCACAAATGCACGCCCTTTCTTCGCCATCCTAAAAATGTCATTCCATTTATAAGACATCCCATGACCATAAATTGATGTGGGGCGTAAAATTAAATAATTCAGTTTATCTGCTATATCCATCTCTTCAATACTTTTTTCGGCAAGTATTTTTGACTCAACATAAGGAGCGCCTTTTTCCCTATACTCCACACTATCATACGTTATACCAAACGGATTAGGCTCTAAGACTCCTGTGGTAGAAATAACTATTGCCTTTGGAACCTCCATTTCATTGCATGCTTTAATAAAATTAACAGCGCCACCTACATTTATCTTGATATAAGTTTCTCTACCCAAATAATTTTTTTGAGGCAATAATGCAGCACTGTGAATTGCAACATCTGCCTTTTTCATCGAAGAACATAATTTTTTAAAATCTGTAACATCTCCCTTTATAAATTGAAATGAATGAGTATCATCAAGGAAATTTAACGGTGAAGATATATCATAACCAACAACATTACAACCCCTGTCAATTAAAGCGGGAATAATATTTTTGCCCAACGACCCGGCACTTCCCGTTATAAATACTTTCTCCATGCTTTACCTTGTTAATATTGCATTTTTCATAACTCCCAAGCCTTCGATAAGACGGAGGGTAAACTCCTCGAACGATCTGATTTTGGATATTCTTTTGATTATATAGCTTGGTCTAAAATAAAACTTTTTCACTGCTCGTGAATGTAACTGTTTCAGGCGTTCACTTCTGAGTTTTGTTGAGCTTGGAATATGGTAACCTGCCGTATCATAACCAAAACTACCCTCTTTTATAATGCCTCCTTTAATTTTTTGTTCGCGGATTACCGTACCAAATAATGGGTTGGCGCTATTAAATGATGCGTAATCAATTTTACAATTAACTGCAAAATCAATCGTCTTCAATATTGAATCTTCATCTTCCTCTTCGAACCCTAAAACAAAATCACCGCATACATCAATTTTGAGTTCTTTACAATTTTCCAAAAATTTAAGAAGTATCTCTTTAGTAATAGGTCTCCCATATTTCTTTAAAAGAGAAAAATCATGCGAATCAATGCCTGTCACAAGCGTGTGACAGCCTGTGGCTTTCATAAGTTCCAAGTAGTCTCTATCTGCTAAAGCAGGATATGTATAAGCCGACCATGAAATTTTATAGTTCTTTTTCAATATACCTTCTAATATTTTCCTTGTATTTTCCTTGGGATTTCCAAATGAATCATCCCCAAAATGTATCTCTTTATAACCATCGGCATATACCTGATCAATTTCTGCAAGCACATTTTCCGCAGGTCGGTATGTTACTGTTGTCCTTGACGACGTACAATATGAGCAGCAGAAGGGACAACCAAATTGAGTATAAACAGCTGCGTACCTGAAATGTTTTACAAATGGCCACCTATATGAAATATTGTCAAACAGATGATGTCTCGGTAAGTATGTTTTAACCTCTACGTTTTTCTTGCTACCCTGCGCACCTTCAATCATAGCGAAAGAACTAAATTTTTTAGCACGATAATTTACAATATCGTATGTAAAGGGATTGAGAAAAACTTCATCAATTTGCTTCAAAAGCATATCAAAGAAATACTTTTCCCTAACCGCATCTCCAAAAGCAACGACATGAACTCTCGAAAATTCTTTTTTTATTCTCGATAAAAATTCATAATCTTTATCCCAGACCACCGAAGACACTGCAACAACAACGAGTGTGGGTTTATATTCTCCAATAGCATCAAATACCTGTTCGGTAGAAAGCCCGTTTATTGCTGCATCAACAAACCGAGCATCCCAATCAGGAGGAATTATTGATGAAAATTGAATATGCCCCCTCGGTTTCCACACATAAGATGCCTTTGATAAAGTACTACAAACAGTATCCCTGAAAAGCCCTTTAGGCCCAGGTGGATTTACCAATAAAACCCTTTCATTCATTTCTTCAACCTCTGTACTAACCTTTCTTCAATAATCGTTTATAATTTCTCAAGGTAAAGTATATCGTTTGCCAAAAACTCCTCCTTTCAGCCCTTACGTGAACTAAAAAATATACAAAACCAAACCACACGGTAAATAATCTATTAGGTGGAAGTTTAATAACGTATTTTATAATCTTAAAGGTCCACGTCCATAGAACCGCTGTTTGAAAAAATTTCTGTAGATTTTCAAGTTGTCTGATATTCAAATGGTTAACCAGGTTAGATTTTGAAAAAAAAGAAGGTGTTAAATCGTTCACAGTAAAATCCCGTGATATGCAGCCAATATCCATTGCATAATTTGTAAGTTTTGTTCCCGGCAAGGGCATAAATGTGGAACACCAGGGATAGTCTGTCTTAATATCTATATTTATTTTAACTGTAGAAAATGCATCTTCAAGGGTTTCTCCCGGTAAGCCTATTATATTAAATGTCCTAAATTTTATTCCTGCACTATGCAATAATTCAGCCGCCTTATAAATTTGTGAATTTAGAATTTTCTTGCCTAACATTTTATTACGAATATCTTCGTTACCTGATTCTATCCCAAAGCTGACAAGAATACACCCATTGTCGGCAAGGCATTGCACATATTTCTCATCCTTGCAGATAACATCAGCTCTAACAAGACACAAAAAAGGAAGGCCAATCTGATTTTTAAATTTTGGAAGGAACTCATACAACCATTTTTTATCTAACCCAAATACATCATCTGAAAAATAAATTGCCTTTGTATTGTAAGTATCCCGTAATATTTTTGCCTCCTCGATTACTTTGTCAATATTTCTTGTTCGTATATACTTGCCCTTTCCACTATAAAGCTCACGCATTGAGTCATTAAAACAAAAAGTACAATGCCAGGGACATCCTCGAGAAGTTATTAAGTTTCGTTCCTTTATATCAATCTTACCCTTCAAGTCAGAATAAAGCTCACGATCGGGAAATGGATATTCATCCAAATCGTTGTCTAATGCCCTAACTTCGTTTCTATATACATGTCCGTTTCTCGAAATCCATAAATTATTAATATCGAGAAAATCCTTTCCCTTGTCTAAGCGATTCATGAATTCCAAGCAAGCAGTTTCACCCTCTCCTCTTACAATAACATCTACTCCCGTTTCTTCGACAAAGTTTGGGAAAAACGTAGGATGGGGGCCTCCAAAGATATTCGGAATACCAAATTCTTTTTTAACCTGCTTTGCCATATTCCATGCCCAGTAATGACTCCCGCTCATGATAGAAAATGCCACAAAATCAGGCCTGTACTGAGAAATCGTCTGTTCAAAATCACTCAATTTGTTGCCTATGTGCAATAATACCTCATGCCCATGTTTTTTCAACATTGAAGAGATGTACATGGGACCTAAATATTCATATTCTAAATCTTGTAAGAATAATAATTTTGCCATTAGCGTATAATCTATCTACTCCTTAGTGATTCCTTTATTGCTTCTATGATACTTTTAGAAGAAATACCATAAAAACTCCTCATCCCGCTATTATTCTTAATTGCATGAATAAATTCATTTTGTATACCAAGTTTTTTCAGTTAGTTGTACTCATACCCTGATGTACCCCGGTCTTGAATCTGTAATCCATTCTTCTACCATTTTATCAAAATCAGTATTTTCTTCTTCATAAGGATCAAATACTTTCATATTTATCAATTGCATAACTTTTTTATCGTCTTTGCCACAGCAGTGCGAAGATCCCAAAAATTTAAAGTAATTATTTACTCCGGTTGCAACGAATTTAACATTTAAGTTTTGCATTACCACATCATTTCGTATCTGTTCAATGGCACGAAAAACAAGAAAATTTACGATTGAATACACAACTGGTTTCAAACCTGTCATTGCCATACCTGCAGCAATACTAACGGTTCCTTGCTCCATCATGCCCATATTAAAAATTTTGCCAGGAAATTCTTCCTTAAATTTATCAGTAACTCCAAACCCCATATCACAAACAAGTAAAACTATTCTTTTATCCCTCCTTGCGTAAGGAATAATGTTATTTATAATATCTCTTCTGTAATTCTTAACGTTATCACTCATAACGATTACCCATTCCCAATTCATCTTCCGTAGGAATTCGGAAATGAAATTTAGGTATATTCTCCATACATTTTAACCCATACCCCTTAATAGTATTTGCTACTAATACTTGTGGTGCACAGAGATTCTTCTGATCATTTATCCATTTTTCAATAACAGAAATGATATTCTTAATATTATGTCCATTACAGGTTTTTACCTCAAACCCGAAAGCTTTCATTTTTCTTCGCAAGTCATTCTTTCTTTCTTCCAAAGTTAATACATTCTTTAAAAAATCCATAGCTTGTAATGTATTGTGATCGATGATTACTGTTAAATTATCCAATTTATGTTTGGCTGCAAATTGAATCGATTCCCAATTGGATCCTTCCTGCATCTCACCGTCACCAACAATACAATAAACCCTGTACGTTTTATTTTGTAGTTTTGCTCCGAAAGCAACACCAACAGCTATTGGTAACCCATGACCAAGCGAACCACAACTTGCTTCTAAACCACTTTCCACACGACGTTCCAAGCATCCCGATAAGAAACTTCCTTTATAGAAACGCTCCCAATCATTACGTTTAATATACCCTATATCGGCAAGAACTGCATAAAGACCATAACATCCGTGCGCTTTGGAAAATATAAGCCGATCTCTTTCTTCCCATTGTGGGTAATTTGAAAGACGCATTATCCTATAATAAAGTGCTACCAGAACATCAACACAGGAAAGTGAAGGAGCAATATGACCCGCTCCGTTTCGAACTGCAATCTCTATTAAATCTTTACGTATTTGATTTGCCTTTTCACACAGTCGACCACGTAACATCATCCATCATTTACCCAAAATTAATTAATCAAGCTAAATAAAATTTACATGTTCAGGTTGGTGTTTTATATCCCATAAATATCTGTTTACCTCATCCATCCTGCAGTTCCGTCTGCACTGGTTTGTATCAAGTTCCTTTTCGACCCACCGAACAGACTCGATTCTTTTCCTACCTTCCCAAATCTCTTTAAAGGTATTTTTGTTGATGTTACCATAGTTAAATCGCTCATCACAGAGATAGGCACTGCATCCCCATACCGTTCCCCCTGCATCTATATATGACCAAAAAGGAAGTGCAAGACAATGTCTATAATTTCTCCTACCTTCATCCCATTTCTTCATTGTATTAATACGGAATATTACACTGAATTTATCATCCTTAAAACTATTCAATTTATCAGATAAATGCAGATATTCACTATACTTTATATCCTTATATTTAGTAGTTTTACTTAATGGATGTTGTGAATAAGGTTTTATTACCAAATAATCCATACCTATTTCTTTAGCCTCTTGCGCTAAAAGAATTACTTCATGATAGTTTTCAGGAAGGAGTATAAGCTGCATACCCAAGGCACATTTATAACCCTTATCTTGTTTTATCCTCGCTGCATAAGACATATTTTTTATTACCCTATCAAAATTATCAGGAGTGGTCTGATGTATCTCTGCATACGTTTCTCTTGTTGCTCCATTTATACTTACTTTTATCCAAGTAATATTCCCGAGTGTACTTTCAATAATCCCTTCCTTCAAAAGAACTCCGTTTGTAGTTATAGCCACATCAATACCTACCTTCTTTGTATAATTAATTATATCAACAACTTCCTTATGCAAAAGCGGTTCGCCTTCTCCAGCATACATAATACTCTTTAGTCCAAGTGACGCCATTTCGGACAATCTATCTTTGAGTAACTCTTTATCAAGAAATCGTGTTTGATATTCCATGAAATCTAAAGCACAATAGATGCATCGGTGATTGCAAGTGCCTGATGGAGATATTTCAGCATATATCGGATAAACATTTTCCCCTCTCAACCAATCATTCACCCTAGAAACATGATACATTAATTTATGGCTATCTATTCGATATTTGTCCATTAATCAACAGAATATTGTTAAATTTTTAGCTAGTGTGGTGCGTCTAACGCTTCTTTACATTTGGCGATCTTTGACATTATCCGTTCAACCGATGCGCTCCACACAAAGACGCGCGGATTTTGATTGTGATTTTCAATATATTGTGTGATAGCCGTAATTAATTCTGGCACGTTTTTAAAAGATCCTCGACGTATGCGTTTCCTTGTAATTTCGCCGAACCAGCGTTCCACCATATTGAGCCAAGAGCTGGATGTCGGAACAAAGTGAAAATGGAACCGTGGATGGCGTTTCAGCCATTTCTGAACGCGTTGATGCTTGTGTGTTCCATAATTGTCGACGATAAGGTGCAAGTCCAGATATGGAGGAGTCTTGACGTTGATGAGTTGTAAAAAGCGAATAAATTCTTGATGCCGATGGCGAGGCATACAGTCGCCGATAACTTGACCATCGAGCATGCTTAAAGCGGCGAATAACGTCGTAGTCCCATGTCGCGTGTAATCGTGCGTTTGACGGGCCGGAATCCCCTGACGCAAGGGCGTTGGCGGACGAGTGCGTTCCAACGCCTGAATCTGGCTTTTCTCGTCGACACATAAAACGATTGCTTTGTCTGGGGGATTTAAATAAAGACCAACGACATCGTGCAGTTTCTCGATAAATTGTTTGTCCTGGCTGAGCTTGAAAGTTTCGACAAGATGCGGTTTCAAATTGTGTCTGTGCCATATGCGACGAACACTGGCCTCGCTCAGTCCTTGGGCTTTGGCCATTGTTCGCGTGCTCCAATGGGTCGCATCGGCAGGAGTTGTATGAAGAGTTGCCTCGACAACAGCATTGATTTTGTGTTGCGTAATTCTCGGAAATCGGCCAGGGCGCGGAGCATCTTTTTCTAGACCGGCCAGACGAAGCGAAAGGAACCGTTGACGCCAAAGTTGAACGGTTGGACGGGAAATTTGAAGAGTCTGTGCGATGTCTTGACTCAAAACCCCGTCGGCGGCCATACAGATAATTTGAGCGCGCTGGATCATTCGCAACGGGAATTTTCGTCCGCCGGCCCAAGCGTTGAGGGTTGAGCGCTCTTCGGAAGATAGCTGAATAGGTTCCGCTTTCTTCATTAATTAACATTATAATGGAATCCTTTTACGGTGTAAAGTCATAAGTAAACTTATTTAAGACGCACCACACTAG
>Ga0209417_1004664_pt1 | contig 16107 bp, 16 predicted proteins | sample RifGroF2_FD_184002 | JGI IMG/M metagenome (GOLD analysis project Ga0209417, IMG submission 184002) | Groundwater microbial communities from Rifle, Colorado, USA - Groundwater F2 (SPAdes) (version 2) | ecosystem: Environmental > Aquatic > Deep subsurface > Groundwater | place: Rifle, Colorado... | reverse complement strand
AGCGATTGTTTCTATTCCCACAGGACCGCCGTCATATTTTTCTATAAGAAGCTTTAAGATTTCTCTGTCCGTAATATCAAGACCGGATTTGTCAACTTTTAACAAATCCATAGCATCGTTGGCAACCTCAGACGTGATAACTCCGTCTGCTTTTACCTGAGCATAATCCCTAATTCTTTTAAGCATCCTGTTAGCAATTCTAGGGGTTCCTCTTGAGCGGGAAGCTACAGTATAAGCCCCATCCTCGGTTATTTGAGCATTCAAAATACCTGCTGTTCTTTTTACAATAAAAGTTAATTCTTCTTTTGTATAAAATTCAAGCCTGTGTACAATCCCGAATCTGTCTCTCAAAGGCCCTGAAAGAGAACCCGCTTTTGTAGTCGCCCCAATAAGAGTGAATTTCGGGACAGGAACTCTTAATGTCTTTGCGGTATGACCTTTTCCAATCATTCTATCAATAGAAAAGTCTTCCATTGCAGGATAAAGAATCTCTTCTGCGATTTTATTAAGCCTGTGAATCTCGTCTATAAAAAGAAATTCATTGGGCTTTAGGCTCATTAGTATCCCTATTAAATCTCTAGGTCTTTCAAGAGCCGGAGCAGCTGTTGTTTTAATTCTTGAACCCATTTCATTAGCAATTACAGCCGCTAAAGTTGTTTTTCCAAGTCCCGGTGAACCGTAAAAAAGCAGATGGTCAAGCGGTTCGCTTCTTTTTTGAGCGGCTTCCAGACTGATTTTAAGCGTTTCTTTAAGCTGGGACTGTCCTATGTATTCATCAAGCGTTTTAGGTCTTATATTATTTTCAAAATTCTTGTCAAATTCGTTTTCAGCCGGCAGTACAGCTTCTCGCGATGAAGTTTTTTTATTATTAAGTGAATCAGGTTTTTGGAGGCTTTCGCCCTCAGATATAATAGCCAAATTCTTATCCTTTAATTATAATTTGATTATTAATATTATATCTGAAAATTTTGATAGTGGTATAAAACTTAGTGATGATTAATTTGTCACCCTGAACTTGTTTCAGGGTCTGAGATTCCGAAACAAGTTCGGAATGACATTTCTTAGCATTAAAAAAAATAATAAACTCCGGAATATTGATCCGAAGTTTATCTTAAAAATTATATTTATTATTTTAATTAAACTTTGCCTAATACTTCAACTTTAACTCTTGATACACCGGAGGAAAGCATTCCTATTTCATTTGCAGCCACTTTTGAAAGGTCAATAATCCTGCCTCTGACAAAAGGACCTCTATCCGTGATTTTAACAATACATTTTTTACCGTTATACATGTTTGTTACCTGAACCACAGTTCCAAAAGGAAGATTTTTATGAGCGGCTGTAAATTGATTTTTATTGAAAGTGCTTCCGTCAGCAGCACGTCTGCCATGAAAATTTCCGCCGTACCAGGAAGCAAAACCTGTTTGCATAAAATCACCGTATTTTTGAACAAACGTTTCAGGTGTTTTCTTGATTGAACCTGTAAGCAATTGAAAATCTCTTACGATTCTTGCAACTCCTAATGAATCTCTTATATTATTTACCCATATAAATGCAAGCTCTGATGGAGTCATGCCATATTCTTTGGCAATACTTGAATCTACGGTAAATAATACCTTATTATTGATTCTAATAATACCTGACCCGCTTTTAAAATCAGGAATTATATTTTCGGGATTTTCACCCGATTTAATAATACTGTTCAAATTTTCTGCAACTATTTTAGCTCTTTGCTCTGTTGATAAACCACCGGCAGGGTTGGTAATTCTTAATACCTCATTTTCGCCTATATAAACAGAAACCGGTGTATATTCACCTTTTTTCTCCTTACTGAAAACATATCTTGCTTTAATAAAATTACCTACAGGGTTATCATTTTGGGTTGAATGATAAATCGCCGATTTCTCATTATCTTTTGTTGTTTCTGTAGAACTTGTTGCTACTGAATAAGAATAGCCTGTCAAAAATACAGTTAAAAGTGTTAAAGTTATTGCTAAACAGATACTCTTTCGACTTTTCATATTTTTTAAACTCTCTTTTTGTAACCTTGATTCTCTTATTAAATTTGGTGATAAAGAACTGTCAAGTTCAACCGACCATAATTCAAAAAATAGTAAACCCCAAGCCCTGCAAGAAAAATCTTGCTTTTGTTTTTATATACAAAAAGAGGTCTTACACTTTTTTTTGAATTTGAATTTCCCTGATTGTAAAAGGGAAAAAACCACAGATTGTTTTTATAATAATAATAACTAAATAAAAACGCTTAACATTCTGTTACAAATCTATTTTTTAAAAAACAATATGCAGGTGTAGATAAGTATTATTAAAAACTATACAGATTTTATACAAATAATTTATCAGTAATAAGTGGATTTTTAAATAAAAATTATCTATTTTTCGTCATTGCGAGCGAAGAGAAGCAATCAAAAATATATAAACGCGCTTTTGTATTGCTTCGTCACTTTGTTCCTCACAATGACAGCAACTTTCAAAAAGTATTTACAAGTTATAAATTACTAAAAGCTATATTCTCTATACTTTTGCAAGTTTATCCTGCACAAAGGCTTGGAGATTAGGGTCTTTAATTCTTGACAAAAGTATATTTTTATCTATTTGTCCGGTTTTTCCTATTTTTGCAAGCGCAGAAATAGCCTCACAAACAACAGACTCGTTTTCATCCTGCTTTAAAGCCACCCTGATTAGGTAAGGAGCGCTGTCTTCCAGTCCAAGTTCATTAATTACAGTCAATGCCGCAAGTTTTCTCTTTGTATCATTTGTATTAAGCTCTTTATAGAGGTTATGAATTTGTTTATCCCAAAAATCTTCTTCTTCATAAATCAACAAATGATAAATTTCATCGAGTTCGGCAAGAATATCTCGTTCTTCGTCATAAGTGTACTGAGAATTTTCCATGAACATTGAAAATTTCTGTCTTGCTTTAATTAAAAGTTGCGCGTATTTGCCATCAAGCGAATCTTCAATATCTTCAGCATCTTCCGTATCTTTTTTTACCAGATTTATAAGGCTTTCCATACATTCAAAGATTTTAAAATCAAGAATAACTCCCATTGGCCAGATTTCAGGAATCCCTGTAATTATATTATCCAACGCCTCGAGTGCTAACAATTTTGTTTTTTCATCTTTTGCCAAAAATAAAGTATGTATGTCAGTTAACATCGCTATTTCACCTGCAATAAGTTCTGCCATGCCTGAACTGGACATAGCTTCCAGTATAGCTGTTGTGGCTTCCCGATTGCCATAATTTGCAAGGAACTGCGCTGCTTCTATCTTTTCCCACTCATCATCTGATTTAAGAGTATTTAAATAAAAGTCATAAGACTCTTTATGTTCCAGATTGCCTAATGCTTGCGCGGCATTATTTCTAAGGGGCAAATAATATTTTTTCGAAGCTTCGAACAAAGCTTCAGCCGCTTCAGGCTCATTTACATGACAAAAATATCTTGCCGCATAAGTTTGTTCCTCAACAGTTCCGTTTTTTAGAATCTCTATCATTTTATGATTCAATTCCGGCGATGAAAAATTGCTTAAAGCTTCGGCTATATAGTCATCCCAGTCACCTTCATGTTTTTTAAAAAGCTTAAATACGTTTTCCAAATTATCTTTATTTATTGCCTGAGCCAGTCTTTGTCCCGCTTTTTCTTTTATATAGCTAAAAAGAACGTCAGTATTTTCCATTAAACACTGCCATGCTTCGATATCGGAATTATTAATAATATTTTCAGCAGCCTTGCGGGCTTTTTCATTATTTTTACCCAGCAACTCGGATGTGGTCGAATTTGGTAAATTCATTAAGATACTCCGTTAATTAATAACAATATTTTTAAATTTTACCACTATTAAAGAATAAGGAATATGAAAATTTTTATTAAAAACTTACTCCCAAATATATAAACATGTGGTTAATAAGACCTGAAAAAACTTCATGATAACATTGCCGGAGTCATCGAATAAAGCGGTATAAAAAATGTTTAGAGAAGAAATAAAGCAACTGGGAGAAGCGGGGATAAATTTGTTTAAAGCCTTCTGGTACATTTCCAGAGGGAAAATAAACTGGGAAGAAGTTGCGCATCAAATAGTAAAGACTGGTTTCGGCTCGTTATTTATAGTAGCGATAACATCTTCTTTTATTGGTCTTGTTTTATCTTTACAGCTTTCAATTCAATTAAGACAATTCGGGGCTGAACATTTTGTAGGCGCGCTTATTTCAGGTACAGCAATAAGAGAATTGGGTCCGATAATCTCTGCTGTAGTTGTAGCAGGAAGAGTAGGCACTGCTGTCGCGGCAGAAATAGGCAGTATGAGGTCATCAGAACAAATAGACGCCTTGATTGTATTCGGAATAGACCCTGTAAAATATTTAATAGTTCCAAGATTGTTATCTTCAGCAATAATTACTCCATTATTGTCAACGGTTTCAACTTTTCTAATTATTATTGCCGGAATGTTCCTTGCAAAAATATCTGTTGATCTTAATTATGATGTTTATCTGGATGCAGTAAGAGTTGTCAATACTACTCATGATGTTTTTGTAATGTTGCTAAAAGCGTGCATTTTCGGGATTACAATAGCCATTGTCGCAACTACTGCAGGTCTTCAAGTAAAAGGCGGCGCGGAAGCTGTGGGAGATGCTACTACAAAAACCGTGGTTTGGAGTTATGTCCTTATTTTTATCTTTAACTATTTTCTTAGTTCTTATTTCTTTAGGGTTTAATATGAATAATTTTGACAAAAAAGAACCTATAGTAAGCTTTAGAGACGTCTGTGTTTCTTTTAACAGCACGCAAATATTAAAGGATCTTTCTTTTGATATATATCCCGAAGAAATTGTTACTATAGCCGGACCTTCCGGTTCGGGAAAAAGTACGATTTTAAGACTTTTAGGAAAGCTTATTTATATGGATTCAGGAGAAATTATCATCAACGCCCAAAAACTGGGAATGTCATTTCAAAGAAGCGCTCTTTTTAATTCAATGACTATCTGGAAAAATGTAGCGCTGGCTCTTGAAGAAACAACTAATTTAAGCAAAAAAAAAATAAACAAAAAAGTACAAGCAGCTCTTGAACTGGTTTCTCTTGCTCATACAGAAAAAATGTATCCCGATGAACTCTCGGGCGGAATGCAAAAAAGGATAAGTATAGCCAGAGCTCTTGTGGTTTCCCCTGAAATAATTCTTTATGATGAACCAAGCACCGGGCTTGATCCGGGAATAGCATCAAAACTGGAGGATGACATGATTAGACTCCGCGATAAAACAGGGGTCACATCGATAGTTGTAACACATGACTTTGACACAATTAAAAAAGTATCGGACAGAGTATTAATTCTTTACGATGGAAAAATAAGATGGGAAGGAACTAAAAACGAATTTTTGACTGATGAATCACCTTATCCGAGAAGTTTTAGAGAAAGAACTTCTATTGAAGATCTTTTGCCCCCGACTTGAATTTGTTTTTGGGGTAAGAACGATAATGAAGTAACCCTATGCAAGCATACGGGGTCTATAAAATGTCATGCTGAAACAAGTTTTCAGCATCTGTACAGACCCTGAAACAAGTTCAGGGTACGACCCAGAGGGTCGGGGTATTCTTAGAATAAATATAAAAATGGAGAAAATTGGCGATGCTGCAAAAATCGGACAAAGGAAACTATCTGTTTAAGGCGGGAGTTTATATAATTTTAACTCTGGGATTATTAATATTTTCAATTTTATGGCTTCGATTTTTTTCAATAATGCCTGATAAAACAATAACAGCAAAATTTAGTGAATGTGGACCAATTACTAAAGGAATACCTGTGTTTTATCACGGTGTTAACGTTGGAAAAGTTGATGCAGTAGATTTTTCTGATGATTTTAGATATACAATGATCAAAATTTTAATTTACAGAAAAAAAATGGCATTGCCAAAAAATGTTTATGCAGAAATTAAAACAGAAGGACTTACCGGTCAAAAATACGTAGAAATTTTATATCCCGATAACCCGTCTAAAGAAATCCTTCAAGACGGCGATATAATTGAGGGAAGGCTTACTGCTTTTGCTCAAATAATTAAAGCTGTAAATCAAGCAGTTAAAAATGAACGGATTGAAAAAGTTTTTGGAGAAATTAAAAAGACAGCTACAAATGCTTCTGACGCAAGTAAAAAAATGGTTCGCGTACTTAAGCTTCTTGAAGAAATAATAAATTCTAATCGTAGTGATATTAGAACATTTTTTAATGGCGCTGCTATAAGCGCCGGTAATATTAAAGTAGCAAGCGCATCGATAAGAAGTATTTCTACTGCTCCGGAGTTACAGGCAAATATAAATTCTTCCGTCTCTTACATACCAAAAAACACAACAAAACTCAATAATATAGCTACTAAAATCAGTAAAATTACTGATGATATAGATAAAATTACAGGAAATCCTAAATTTCAGGACGGCTTCGTCAAAACATTTGACGGAACAGGAAATATTGCTGAAAGCCTTGCTAAAGGAGATTTGAATTGTTTAATCAAAAAAACTCTGCAAGATACAGACAGAACTATTAACAGATATGACTGTATCGGAGGAAGTTTTAGTGAAATGATGAGCGAAAGATTCCTGTTCATGAGGCTTATGTTCGGAAAACCCGGAAAAAGTTTCCAAAAATGCGCTAATTTGCAGTGTATTGAAGAAGAACTTTACAAACCATGCCCATGTCCCACATATTCCTGCCCAAATAGATAACTCGAGTTACTCAAATGTCATTGCGAGGCGTTAAACGTCTTTAAAATCATTGATTTTTCTTACGAAGCAATCTTCTAAAACGGCGTGTTGTCATTTAGAAGATTGCTTCGTTATGTTAATTTTAACTTATAATCAATGTTCTATGCCTCGCAATGACAATTAAACGATTAATATTAAAAACTTAACATGAATTTACATAACTACTTTTTTCATAAAAAAAACGCAATTTCTTTCCAAAATCTGTTTTTAATTAATTAAGGATTAATTATGTTATGGGAAAGATTTAGGAAAAAGATGACAGATTTAAACACAAATCAATATTTATATAAACAGCCTTATCTTCAAAATCAGCCTACTTATGGGGATGGCAAGGGCGGTTTTCCGACAAGCATTGATGATAAAAGATTAGACTCTGTTAAAGACAATCTTAAAACAGGCAATCCTGTTGGAAAAGTTGTTGGAGGCGTTACAGCTTCGGATAAAAAAAGTAAATGGGATATGCCTATTACTCTTGCACTTGGGTCTGTTTTTACTTTAGGTATAAATAAATTATTGAGTATCTTAAGTCAGGGAGAAACATATAAAAGTACTTTATTGGAAAAATATACCGAAAAAATTGATAATTTTTCAAGAAAAGCTGCGGAAAAATTTCCTGTATTAAAGTTTGATCGGATAAAAAATGCTTATCATAAATTGCCTGATACGAATTTTATAAAGCAAATTATAGGTGCTCCGTCTGAAAAAGCGGTTTGGAGTATGGCGCAACAGCAGTCTATGCCGTTTAAAAACATGGCGGTAAAGGATATGCTTAATGAAGCTATTGAGATTGCTAAACAAGATCCTAAAATTGTTAAAAAACTTACAGAAGATTTACACTCAGAAGTTGAAGGAGCATGTGAGCAGGCTTATAAAAAAGCTGTTGAACTGGCAGGAAAAAATCCGTCAGCCAAATTTTCAATGCTTAAAAATAATGCTGATTCTTTAATAAATATGGGTAGCCATACACCGCTTTCAAGGTTTTTAATACGTGCTCATAAAGATGCCGATCAGATGTTTAATATGGGGATTAGTTCGTTTAAAAAAAATGGAATGGGCGCCAAAGGAATGATGCTTGGCATGTTTCTTATGAATGCCTATTTTTTGGGAAAAACTTTTAAAGATACGCTGGATGCTCCAAAAGGAGAAAAAATCAGTACGCTTGCACATGGGCTTATAGTTGATTTTATAGCAGGATGGATGCTAATGATACCCGCACAACAGTTTATGTATAAAGCTATCGGAAGTTTAAAAAATCTTACGGGAAAAGGTTTGACCGGCGCAATTAAAGCACCTTTCAGAGGGCTTGGCAAGCTGTTAAGCATTGGTCTTAACATGCCGGAGGCAAAAACAGGATTTGGAAAAGTTTTTAACGGCATTAAAGGATTCGGCGGTGGAATTGGAAGATTTGCTCTTGTGATGATGGTACTATTCCCATTAATAAATAAAATAGGAGGATTCATCTCACACAGCATTTTCGGCAAGCCTAATGCGCTTCTTGCAAAAGAAAAAGCAGAAGCAGAATCGGGAAAAACAGAAAATACAGAAACTTTAAATAATACTGATGCTTTAAAACAAGCTCTTGAACAACATAAAGCCGGCATGCTTACCGTAGCCGCAAAAAATCAACAAAATACATTCGGAAGTATTAATCCAATGATAGAAAAACACTTGAAAGCAAAAGAAGCTGCTTCTGTCGTAAAACCTGAGCCGACTCAGGAAATTCCTGCAAAACAGCAGTATGTGCCTTCGGATACAAGTAAAATTCAACATGAAAATATTGAAAAGAAAGCCAAATTTGATGCAACACTGGCTAAAACTGACAGTGTTATTGCGGATGCACAAAAGGCTTTAGGTTCTGTTTAAATCATTCTTATGTAATTCCGAATTGGCTGCAAAACAAGGCGAATTTGAGAGTTGTAGTTTTATGCCCCTATCTGGTGTTTCGGAATCTATCCAACATTGAACAGACAACTTAGGTGTTTCTCCCTGCTTCGGCATAGTTCCCTAAGTTTTTGCTTTTATGGGAGATTTATTCCAACATTTTTAATATTGCAAATGAAGCTTATGAATTATATCTTGCTCAATTCGGTAATGAAAAAATTAAGCTGTTAAAAATCATACTATAGAACTTTTTACGGGATGGCTCAAAACTCGACTATACAATAAAAAGACCCTTCGACATATTTGTCAAAAGGTCTTCTTGTACTATAGAACTGGGGCTGTTGGACAAATTTCGAACTTTTTTATTAAAACTTGCAGCATAATCATAAATAAAAAAATTTAGATGTTTGGATGTAATTTTTAACCAGCTGGAGGTTACAAAACCTGTTATTATAAATAAAAAATGAATAAAAAGAAAAAGTCGAATATTGTACATATTAAATAAGGAAAACTATGAAAAACAAAATACAATTAAATAAATTAATAATATTTCTACTGATTACAGGAATTATTTCCTGTATCAGCAATATTTGTATAGCAAAAAGCAACTGCTTGGAAAAAAAAGTAACTGCCAAATTTGATTTTGAGACATATAAAAACCCATGTTTAAATAAATATCTTGATGCCGCATGGAATAATTATTTTTGTAAAGAATTTCCTCAAGAATTAATTAATAAATTTAAACTATCGAAAAAAAATATAGGCATTATTGTAACTGATTTAAACAATGACAATAAGTTTGATGTAATTGCTACTACAGAGGGAATCCCTTATTATTGCGGAAAAATGGGAGAAGAACGTCCTGTAGTCGTCTTATTATTCAATTGTATTACTAATAACTACCAAACAATTTTTGTAGAAACGCATCAAATTGATAATTCGCCCGTAATCATAACGAATACAATTACAAACTGTTTAAAAGATATTATTATAAACAAAAAATTGCGACTTAAATTTGATGGTGAAAAATACAAGATATGTAATTGAGGCAATCCAGTGAATAAGATAAATAAAAGATTTTTAATCTTGATAACTTCTATTTTGATAATTTTATCATCGGTTTCTGCTATTGCATCAAATATAATTACAAGGAATTTCTCCTATCAGGCTTTTTTAGATGCTCTTGCAAAAAGTGAGTCTGGCGGAAGATATTATATTGAAAATAGCGGTCATTATCTAGGCAAATATCAGATGGGGGAAGCTGCTTTGAATGATTTAGGGTATTTTCAAAGCACGGACAACATATTTGATAATAATTATATTGGAAAATGGACCGGAAAAAATGGAGTAACAAGCAAAAATGCATTTTTAAAAAATCCAAAAGCTCAAGAAGCGGCTATTCGTGAATATATGAAAATTCTATGGGGTTATTTAAAAAGTAATAATTCAATTAATTACAATGGAAACATAATAAATAGAATAAAAATAACAAAATCCGGTTTGTTAGGGGCTTCTTTTTTAGTTGGTGCAGCAGATGTTAAAACTTATTTAATAACAGACGGTAAAGTTGTTTCCAAAGATGGTAACGGAGTAAGTTTAGAAACTTATTTGAAAAAATTTGCCGGCTATCATACTTCTTTTAACAATGGTTTGGAAAAGTAAAATTTATATTATTGAGGATTTTAAACTTTTTGATTATCTCGCAAGCGGCAGCCTGGAGCATGGAAATATCATCCCTAAAAACGAAACTGGAAGCGCATAAAACAGCCGATTTAAAATATATGGATAAAGGATGCGAACTTCTTGAATTGGCACATCAGGCTTATCTTTTAGCGCAAAAAGGAGATTATAAAAACAATTCAAATATTCTTTTTAAAGTATTAGACACACCTACACTAAAAGAGGGTAAACTAAGCTATACATACACAAAACCCTTCAACTTATTTGCTGAAGGGTTAAAGTGTACCGTAGACCTGGGATCACAGTTATGACAGCATTATTCTCTTTTTACGTTTTAAATAACAGCGACTTTACAGGGAAATTATTAAAATATTGCCTTTATTTTAATTTTTAATGCAGACACAGTATGGCTTTTAGCCCTAAATTCCCTAAAAAATTAACAGGGATTTTTTTTAAAGAGCAGGGAATTATTTTTAACTATCACTGAAAAAATAACTAATTCAGGGATGACCTTTCTTGTTCACACAAGTAGCCTAGAGCATTTATGAAACTTCAAAAGTGGATAGTCGACTAAACGATTTTTTCAATAATGAAGGTGTCGAAAAGTCTTATTTGCTAACAACTATCAAAGATGAAAGCCTGAGAAATACTTTTGCAGAAACGATTATTGATATTCCGTTTACTGTAAAGCAAACAAAACAGGCTGTATGCAAAATTATCAATGAAGATAAAACATCTGCTCAGGCTGTAGAAGAAATTTTAAATCGACCTAAATTACCAAAAATGCAACAGCAAAAAAAAACCGTTCCTATGGAAGAGTTTCAAAAACTCAAAACTGAGTATGAAAAACTTTTGCAAAAAATTGCAGAATTTGAACAAAAACCTCCAGAAAAAACTGTTCCAAAAACAGAAAATAACAGGGTACAGCAAACTTTAAATTTAGGTCATCAAAATTACACCTAAGCCAAAGGTATTGAGTATTAAACATGGACTTTATACCCTTCGCAAAGGCTGACATGTAGAACATTAAGAATAGGAGAACACAAAATGTTAAAAAATGTAAGTATTTCAAACAATAATAAGGAATTACAAAAAATGCAAAATTCTAACTATGAAAACGAGAAGTCAAAACTTAAATATTTTGACTATCTTAAAGAATCACAAGGTTATTCAGAACCGACAATAAACGCTCACAAAAAAGCCATTTACCGATATGAAGAATTTTCAGACTTTGAAGATTTTGGAATGTTCAATAAAAAAAGAGCTGTAGAATACAAAAATTGGCTTGAAGCAAAGAAAGACCCACGAACCGACAAACAGATTTCATTAACTACGGTTTATCACTATGTCCGGAATTTAAGAGAATTTTTCAACTGGCTTTCAAAACAGCCGGATTACAAAACAAAAATTTTGCTTACTGATATTGATTATTTGAAATTGCCAAAAGCAAAAGCAAGGATTGCAACAGCTTCAAAGCGTGAGCATTTCCCAACTTTTGAACAGGTCAAAAAAGTTGTTGATTCAATCGAAATAAAATCAGAAATTGACCTGAGAGATAGAGCTTTATTATCTTTTACCCTGTTATCCGGAATGAGAGATAAAGCAATAATAACTTTACCGGTAGGCTGTTTTGATAAAGATAAATTTTTAATTAATCAAGACCCTAAGCTTGGAGTTCAAACAAAGTTCAGTAAAACGATACGCTCTTATTTATTCCGCTTTGATGAAACTATGGTTAAATATTTCCTTGAATGGTACGAGCATTTAAGAACTGATAAAGTTTTTGGCAATACAGACCCGATATTTCCACGAAATAAAATTGAAAACGCTGAAAATTCCCTGAGCTTTGTTTCCAATGAAATTGACGATAAATTTTGGCAAAGTGCAACAAGCATAAGAGATATTTTTAAACAAAGGTTTGAACATGCCGGAATAGAATATTTTTCACCTCATACATTCAGGCATTTAGCTGTTAAATTAGCCCTGCAAAAGTGCAGGAATGGGCATGAAATAAAAGCCGTAAGTCAAAACTTCGGTCATGAGTATGTAAATACAGTAATGATGACTTACGGAACTTTAAACGCTGTTCAAATGTATGATACTCTTTCCGGCATGAGTTTTTCGGAAAGTTCAGATAACTCTGATAACTTGGCAGAACAAATTCAGGAACTTTTGAAAAAGAATCGAAAAGGCAATTTCTAATCTTCCGCAATCTATTTTTTAAGCTCTGCTTTTTAGCAGGGCTTTTTTATTTTTCCAACAAAGCCTGAGCTTTTCCGAAAGTAATTTTATTAATAATAGGCTGATGACTGCCTTCTTTAACAATTCCACCATGCCGGATAATTCCTTTATAGAAATCATTTGAAAGTATTTTTGCGATTGAATTATAAGCAAAATCTTTGTCGTGTTTAGATTTATAGCCTGATTCTTTTAAAGCTCTCTGAACTTTGGAAATTGTTTTTAATTCCATAAATTTTGAGAAAATAAATTTTATTAATTCAGCGTTTTCTTCATCAATTATTATTTCTGCTTTATCGTTCCACTTATAACCCAAAGGGGCATTACCGCAAGCTTTTAAGCCGCTTTTTGCTTTTGTTTTCCTGCCTTTTGCAAGCTTTAAAGAAATGCTCATGCGTTCGTACTGGTCAAGAGCTTCCATAATTGAGTTTACAAGATAATCATTCGGGTCTTTGGAATATATTGAATAATTCGGCTGTTCTATACTTACAACATCTGCATTAACCTTTTTAAATTCCTTCTGAATAAGAGCTTTAACAGTATCACACCTCCAAAGTCTTGAAGTATTGAGAACAATAACTTTATTAATTCCGTTAAAAGTTGTTATTAATTCGGTTAAGCCTTCCCTGTTTATTTCTGTTCCTGAAATTCCTTCATCCTTGAAAATCTCTATAAGTTCAAGATTATTGTCTTTGCAATATTTTTTAATTGTCTGTTCCTGAGTTTTTAAACCATAGCCTTTATCAACCTGAGTTGAAGTACTTACTCTTATGTATCCGAAAACTTTTTCCATAATCCTAAACCTGCATTTCTTTTATTCAAAGTAATATTTGACCGCTTTATTATAATAACAGGTTTTTGATATTTTTTCAACATTATACATAATAATTAAAAATATTATTGCTAAAGCTTAATGCTTATAGTATTTTATAGATTTTGTTCTCTTACTTTTGTTTAGGGAATTTCCAGAAGATAAAAATACTCATCTTGAATTTTATTGAATATATGTAATAATATAAATGTACAACTTAGGTGTTTCTCCCTGCTTCGGCATAGTTCCCTAAGTTTTTGCTTTTATTGGGGATTTATTCCAATATTCCTGAAATTTGCTTATATTCATTAGAAATTCGCTTGATTCTATAGACATGTATAATAATAATTCCTCAATATCAGCATAGCAGTTGTTTAATCCTGCCGGATGATTAAATACAGGTTCATGGTGAAAAACTCTATTTCTGAGCTTTAAAATGGGTTTTAATTTACTGAAAACCTTGTTAATTCGTTTATGGCGTTTGGATGTCGGATTCTTTTTTGCTATAAAACCGTCATAATTAGGGAAAACTTCATCAAAAATAGCAGGCTTCTTCATCCAAATAGCAGGATTGTATTTGCTATCGCATAAATAAACCCAAAACCCGAAATTTAATTCAGCAATAAGTTTTCCGTTTGTTAAAGGCATTTTTACCGGCTGACCGTTTTTGTAAACAGGTTTAGTCAACTTTTGAGAAGCCTTTACAATCAAGTCATATTCATCTTTAAGTAATATATTTTGAGTATCAGCTTCTTTTATTAACCAATCCGGCATGATATTTTTATTAATAGCATTATTCAGCCTGTTTCTTAATGTTACTTCCAGTAATGCTAAAGCCGGATACAAAGCTTCCGCCAATTCTATATTATGCAAATATGTTTGAACTATATTTTCAATAGAATCCGCAGGTGAAAGCCTGTAAGCTTCCAGTCTTTCACTACTTATTGAATTTATTATTTCAGTTTTATCAAATCTGTCGGACAAAAATTAAATCCTATATTTCTTTTAATAAATGTATTATAGTATAAACAGGAAAACGGTAAGATGCTTGCTTATTTGCCATGAATTTTTTCAAACCGGCATGTTTGTAAGATTTTTCATTTCCTTTTCAATAAAATTTCGTGGTCTTTCTTCTGTTACTTTTTCCAGTAATGCTTTAGCTTCCAATAAAACATCTTTATAATTATCAAATTCGTTAGTTTCCTTATAAAGAGTTGCTAATGCACATAAAATTCCGGCAGTATCATTATAAAATCCGATTTTTTTACTTGCATTTAAAGCTTTTTTTAATACATTAATTCTTTTATTAGAGTTAATATCTAAGTCATTCTCTCCTAACGGTATTATTATTAGTTTGCAACAATACATCAAACTTTCGTAATCTTTATTTTGTTCAAAAACTTTAATTGCTTCATAGTAATATTTTATTGATAATTCGTATTTTTCAGAATATTCATAATATAAACTACCCAAAGTCCATAATAATTGTGCTTTCAGTGTATTTAAAGAGTTATTTGTATCATATTTTTTAATAAAATCAAGCAATTCATTTATTCTAAATATAGCTTTATTATATGAACCTATTTTAACTAAAAATGATGAATAGCTTAAAAGTAATAGTGGATTATTGGGAAAAGTATTCTCTAAGCCATTAATGTAAACTTCTTCTGCCTCCGTATAATGTCCTAATTTTATGAATTTATCAACAGCATCAAAAACTATTTTTGTAGAACTTAATAAAGGTTTAAAAACATCATACATTTTATCTTTTTCGGTTATATCAAGAAAGATTTTCTCATTTTTTAACGAAACTGGTTCAAAAAAAGCAAGTTTTTGTTTTTTTATATATTTAATCAAATCATTTTTAAATAATAATTTCCAAGTCTCTTCCCTTTCATACAATCTATATAAAAAGTTTTTTTCGCTTTCTATTTTCTTTCTAAAAGCTAATACTTTTCGGAGTTGAATTCCAGGGTCTTCCATCATACAGGAAGGAATATCTTTGAAATAAAGCCAAATATCTTTATTTAACTTATTAGCCAACTCAAATTCTTCTTCGAACCCAGAAGAATATTTTCCTGATGAAGAACCCCATCTTTTCCATAATATACAAACTATTAAATCTGAATCTTTTAAATCTTCATTAATAAGATTTTGAGGTCTACCTTTACCAATCAGTGTATCTTCCCATCCAACAGGTATAAGAAGGTGATTTTTTGAAAATTCAGGTTCGTTGTTAAGTTCATTGATAATTTCTCTAAATACTTCACGCTCGTTTTTTAAATCACTTGGAGAAGCAATAAATATTCTTAATTTTTTCTTTTTAAGATTTTTCATACTTTTCATACCTGCAATTTTAGCCCTTTACTTTTTCCGCAATGCCTCTTCCTAAATCCTCAAACCATATAGGTCAGCTGCAATCCAAGTTATAACGACTAACCCAATAAGTCTTTAGGGGTTAAATTTAATGCTAAAGCAATTTTCTCAATATTTGTAAGAGTAATATTTTTTTCTGCTCGTTCAATCATTCCAATATAAGTTCGGTGAACACCTGCTTTTTCTGCAAATGCTTCTTGCGAAAGACCTTGTTTAAGCCTTTCTTCTCTAACTTTATTTCCAAATTTTACTAATATATCTTTTTTCATAGGATTATTTTAAAATCTTGCATACTATAGTTCTACATACTATAATTAGCATAATTGGTTAATTTTAATTAAATTTAGGATAA
>Ga0209417_1004663_pt1 | contig 16110 bp, 13 predicted proteins | sample RifGroF2_FD_184002 | JGI IMG/M metagenome (GOLD analysis project Ga0209417, IMG submission 184002) | Groundwater microbial communities from Rifle, Colorado, USA - Groundwater F2 (SPAdes) (version 2) | ecosystem: Environmental > Aquatic > Deep subsurface > Groundwater | place: Rifle, Colorado... | reverse complement strand
CTTCACAAAATGAAAACTCAATCCCTTGAGGTATACGGCTTTTATTTCTTCAATATCTTTTCGGTTATCCTCACAAAGAATGATATCGGTAATACCGGCACGTTTGGCAGCCAGGATTTTTTCCTTAATTCCCCCTACCGGCAACACTTTTCCGCGTAAGGTAATTTCACCTGTCATAGCCAGATTCTTACGTACTTTGCGTTTGGTAAATGCCGACGCGAGAGCAGTAACCATGGTGATACCTGCTGATGGACCGTCTTTGGGTATAGCACCTTCCGGCACGTGAACATGCACGTTCCATTCATCAAAGAGTAATGGATCAATACCCAGTTTATCGGCGTGCGATTTGATATATTCAAGCGCCAGCATGGCCGACTCCTTCATCACATCGCCCAGATTACCTGTGAGTGTAAGTTTAGGAGCTTTGCTCTTGCTAAGGCTCGACTCTATATACAAAATCTCTCCGCCTACCTGCGTCCATGCCAATCCTGTTACCACACCGGCATAATCATTTCCCTGATACTTGTCTTTACTGTAACGTGAGGCTCCAAGATAAGTTTTCAATTCATCCACAGTCACTTCCACATTATATTTTTCGCCTGTAGCCACCATTTTTGCAATTTTCCGCATCAGTGAAGCGATCTGACGATCAAGCGAACGAACACCCGATTCGCGGGTATAGGATTCAATAAGTCTCTCCAACACGTCTTTTTTCAGGGTGACATGTTCATGTTTCAAACCGTGGTTTTCGAGTTCCTTATCAATAAGGTGACGTTTAGCGATCTCCACTTTCTCTTCCTGGGTATAACCACTCACCTCAATCAACTCCATACGGTCGAGCAAAGGCCGTGGAATGGTATTCAGGTTATTGGCAGTAGCAATAAACATCACTTTCGACAGGTCGAAATCCACATCTAAATAATTGTCGTGAAAAGCGGTATTTTGTTCCGGATCGAGTACTTCGAGCAATGCTGATGAAGGATCCCCTTTGTAATCAGCAGTCACCTTATCTATTTCATCAAGCACAAAAACCGGGTTAGCCGACTCGGCTTTCTGAATATTCTGCATGATACGTCCCGGCAATGCGCCGATATAGGTTCTGCGGTGACCCCGTATTTCAGCTTCGTCGTGCAGTCCACCCAACGAAACACGTACATACTTACGGTTCAACGCTTTGGCTATCGATTTGCCGAGAGAAGTCTTTCCAACTCCCGGAGGGCCATACAGACAAATGATAGGCGATTTCATATCGCCTTTCAGTTTCAATACCGCCAGATGTTCAATGATACGATCCTTCACCTTTTCCATGCCAAAATGATCAGCATTCAACACCTTCATCGCATGCTTCAGATTAAAATTGTCCTTTGTATATTCATTCCAGGGCAAATCGAGCATGGTTTCAATATAATTCAGCTGAGTAGAGTAATCAGGAGAATGCTGGCTGGTACGTTCCAGTTTTTTGAGTTCTTTTTCAAAAATCTTTTGTACCGCCTCGCCCCATTTCTTTTTGTCGGCACGCTGTCTGAAGTCAGCAATATCCTGTTCGGGAGAACCGCCACCCAATTCATTTTGAATGGTTTTCATCTGCTGTTGCAGAAAATACTCGCGTTGTTGCTGATCAATACCTGCTTTCGCCTTATTTTGAATCGTCATTTTCATCTCGAGCAACTGCGATTCTTTGTTGAGCAACTCAAGTAACTGATAACCGCGTTCGAGGACATCATCGGTTTCGAGCAAATGAATTTTATCCTTCACCTGTAAACCAAAATTCACACAGATATAGTTGATCAGGAAAACGGGATTTTCGATATTACGTATTGCAAAAGTGGTTTCGGGCGGCAATATGCCCGAATTGGCTACCATGTCGGATGCCAAATCCTTGATAGATGACACAAGCGCCGGGAAAATACCGTCTTTATTATCGGGAAGTACATCTTCGAGCAGACTTACGCGTGCCTTCATGTAAGGCTTCATGGTTACCAGATCGCCCAGGGCAAAGCGGCGTTTTCCTTCGAGGATAACAGTAGTGGTTCCGTCCGGCATTTCAAGAATACGTACCACCTGGGCCACTGTACCCACATTATACAACTGATCTATGGTTGGGTCTTCAAGTTTACGGTCGATCTGTGTACAAACACCTATCAGCGACTCGTTTTCGTGAGCGTGCCGCACTAGTTTCAATGATTTGGGACGGGCAACCGATACAGGAAGTAAAACTCCCGGCAATATCACCATATTTCTTAAGGGAAGGATGGGAAGCGCCGTTCCCGGATCTAATTGTATATCAGAGGAACGTTCATCCAATGAAATAATCGGAAAAACCTCCGACGAACCCATCATGTCCTCTGAAAAATTATTGTCAAATCGTCTGCTCATTATATATTCAATATTTTTTCTGCCATATTGACATTTAAATTAATACCTTATATTACTACCGGGAGAAATGAATAATTTTCAATGCCTTTATTTTCAGCATCTTAAAAATAATCAACTACAACAGCAGCCTCTATAGTCAATTGATGTGCCAAAGATAGTTATTAATGACAGCACTGCAATGACAGACAAATACACTTAAATCCTGCATTATTTGTTAAAACGTGAAATTTGAATTAAATTTGCGTAAAATTCAGGAATATTTTTCCGAACCACAAAAGATAAACTAAGAGTTAAGAACTAAGAACTAAAGTGTACTCATCACTTATCACTTATCACTTTTCGTTATTCGCTAATAGTTATTCGCTATTCGCACCTTTTGTGATTATATAAAAACAGTTAATAAAACAAACACTAATAAAGTATATCATGAAAAAATATTTAATGACCATTCTCGCCATTGGTCTGCTGACCGCCTGTAACACCGGCAACAAATTTAAATTGGAAGGTACCATTGAAGGTGGTGACGGAGAGATGGTTTATCTGGAACATACGGGTTTAATGAAAAGCACTGTCATCGACTCCACACGCATCAACAGCGATGGGGAATTCCATTTTCGTGCCAGCCGACCGGCATATCCTGATTTTTATAAATTGACCTTAGGCACGAAACAAATTCATTTTGCTGTTGATTCTACTGAAACTATCCGTATTGAGAGTTCTTTCGATAATTTCTCAAGTGATTACACCATCAGCGGATCAGAATCGAACACCGATATTCAACTTTTACGCAAATCTGTCATTGAAATTCAGAAAAAAGCCAACCAACTAATCCGGGGAATGAATGAAGCCGACCGGAACAAACTTATGGATGAAATTATTACCATGGTGGAAGCACACAAGAAAATGGCACGCCCGATTATCCTGAAAAATCCAAAATCGACAGCCGCCTATTTTGCAATTTTTCAAAAGATCAACAACACCTATATTTTTTCGCCCTACGTAAAGGAAGACCGTCCCTACTGCGCTGCGGTGGCTACTTCCTATAATACATTTATGCCGGCATACGACAGATCTAAAAATCTGTACAGCTTAGTAATGGACGCCATCAAGATAGAACGACAGGCACGTCGTCAGGAGAACTGGCAGGAGATTGTGAAAGAAATTGGCACAGGATTTATTGACATTGAACTGGCCGACAAACAAGGTACCCTGCGCAAGCTTTCCGACCTTAAAGGTAAAGTTGTTTTGGTTGATTTTTCGGCCTACGAATCACGTGAAAGTGTACAATACACCTTTGCACTCCGCGAGCTGTACAACAAATACTCAGCACGGGGATTTGAAATTTATCAGATCGCACTCGACCGCAACAAACTTCTTTGGCAGGAAGCTGTGGCCAACATTCCCTGGATATGTGTACGTGATGATAACGGTCCTAATACTGTGCATGCAGCCACCTACAACGTGACTTCTCTGCCAAGCTATTTCCTCATCAGCCGTAATGGCGACATCATCGGAAGGGATATGGATTTGCAAACACTCGAACGGGAGATTGAGAAACAGCTGTAAACGTATAAAATAGCGAATAACGAAGAACGAATAGCGAATAGCTAATAACGAAGAACGAATGTTGATTTGTTCAATTTATATTTCTTCATTTTGTTCTCATTCCTATTCCCTATTCGCTATTCGCTATTCGTTCTTCGTTATTCGCTATTTCCCTGTTTCACAAAAAATAAAAAAAATGTCAAAGGATTTCATCATAAAAGCTGCTATAGCAACCGGTTTTGATGCCTGCGGCATTGCCCGTGCTGAAGCATTGACGGAAGATGCTGAATTTATGCAGTCATGGCTCGCTGAAGGTAAACATGGTGACATGGAATATCTTGCCCGTAATTTCGAAAAGAGAACCGACCCGCGGGTACTGGTTCCGGGCTGTAAATCGGTGGTAGTGGTGCTTCTGAATTATTACCCTGAGCAGAAACAAAGTGATGAATTACCGAAAATTGCCAAATATGCCTATTCCGCTGTGGATTATCACACAGTAATGAAAACAAAGTTACAGGCACTGGAAAATAAGATTATTGCGGAATATGGTGATGATTGTGTGGCAAAGGATTACCAGCACAGTTTCTCCGATTCGGCCCCTGTACTCGAAAAGCGATGGGCACAGAAAGCCGGTTTAGGCTGGTTGGGAAGGCATTCTCAACTTATTCACCCCAATGCAGGTTCGTATTTTTTCATCGGCATCCTTATGTTGAATATCGACATTGAACCTTCCGAAGCTCCTTTCCCCTTTCGTTGTGGTACCTGCACAAAATGCATTGATGCCTGCCCAACCGGCGCCCTGTCGTCCGAAGGAATGGATGCCCGCAAATGCATCTCTTACCTCACCCTCGAAAGCAAGTCCGAGATTCCGGATGATTTAAAAAACAAACTCTCGGGATGCATCGTAGGATGCGACATCTGCAATGATGTTTGTCCGTGGAACAAACGTTTCGCAAAGCCACATCAACACAAAGAGTTATCACCCACAGAGGAAATTTTTCACTGGACGCGTGACGACTGGAAAACGGTGACTAAAGAACAATTCGATGAGGTATTCCGGAAATCGGCCGTAAAACGCGCCAAACTCGACCGGATAAAAAAAAATCTGTAAAGGCCTGTGTTTAGCATGAACTAAAATATAGATTTTATTTTTTGTTTTTTGCCAATGATGCAAACACCCCGGCGAAACATAAAACGGTAAATATTGCAAATACCAGTTTTGTACTGAGAATAAACTGAGGTAGATTTTCAATTGATATCTTAGCATCCCCCAAAAACGAATGTATCACCAGTGACGCAATGGCCATACTGAACATCATGCCGGTATTTCGCATGGTCGAAACTGTTGCCGAGGCAGTACCAAAAGCCTTTTTATCCACCGAACTCATCACCACATTGGTATTCGGCGACGAAAACATACCGAAACCTATGCCTAATATTATCAACCCTGAAATGATATACATGTTGGTGGTATCGGCATCAATAAAACTCAGGGTCAACAAACCCATTGCGCTGATTGCCATACCCACTGCCGCCAAAACCCGGGGATTCATTTTATCGGAGAGTCGTCCGGAGAAGGAAGCCACCAGGGCCATCATCACAGGTTGCGCCACCAGAATGAGACCGGCTTCCCTTGCCTCCATCCCCTTCACATACTGCAAATACAAACTCAGCATGAACGACATGGCAAAAGTAGCAGCATAGTTGATCAGAGCTGACAAATTAGCAAGTGCAAAAATTCGGTTCCCGGTAAACAACCTGATGTTCAAAACCGGTGAAGCTATTTTCAATTCAACTTTGGCGAAAATATACAAACCTGTCAATCCTCCCAGGGTAAGCAATATGGCAGATGTCTCCGGCAGATTTGAGAATCCATACATCAGCATCGAAACAGCCAGCATATAGATGATTGTTCCGATAAAGTCGAATTTCTCCCTGACAGGCTCCGACCACTCATGACGCAATTTCCAGAGAATCATCAGGACAATCAGAGCACTTGTAACAGCATTGATTACAAACAAAGCTCTCCAGCTCAGCGTATCGGTAATAAGACCTCCAATCATCGGAGCCAGCGATGAACCAACATAAACCGACGAAACATTCAGTCCTATCACCTTCCCTCTCTGATGCGCAGGAAAAGCCGAGATAACAAGCGCCATCGTGGTACCGGTCATCATGGCAGCGGCTATTCCCTGCAGAAATCTCATTGCAATAAGCATGGCAGCATTGGTTGCAAAGGCACATAAAAGTGTTGCCACAGCAAAGAAGATGTTTCCGAACAAAAACATTTTCGTTCGACCCCAAGTGTCGCCCAAACGACCGAATGGTACAAGAAAAACAGCCGAAGCCAGCAGATACGACATGGTCACCCAGCTTAATCCCACTGCAGACATGGAGAAATCTGATCCGATTTTCTTCAACGCAACATTCACCGCCGCTCCCATAAAAGGATTGAAGAAATGCGATGCCATGGCTACAATCAGCAAGAAGTTTTTATTCATTTCCCTGGTGGGACTTTGGGTTGAGATCATATTAAACGATTAATTATAAAGCGGTAAAACTTACATCACGAAAACTTCCCCTTACGCAAAAAAGACAAAACATGTTTAATCACCCTCTTATTATACAGAAGTCCCACGTGCGACGACTTCACAAAAACAACATCTTTTTCAATGCCCATCTTTGTCATTTCAGGGATTATCACGCCATCATTATCACCCTTCACAAAGATATTGTAACCATGTTGAGCATTATAGCTGCCTGCAATCAGTCCGACCTCACAGGTGGGCACGGGATATTTTCCTGCACCCGTTTCAGGGTTGGTTGTCAGGTTATTGATATTAGGCCCGACAATAAATTTCAGAAAAGTAAACTGAGCAAAAAAATCGGCCACAGGAGAGCCGTTATTGGGCGGAGCTATCATCACAATGCGGTGAATGAACGGAAAAGCGGTCAATGAGTCCATCTGTTCGTACATGGCACGAACCACCAGAGCACCCATCGAGTGTGTTACAAAACAAACAGTATCATAGTTTTCCTTCTGAACTTTCTCAAACACTTCTTTCCCCACTACCTCAACATCTTTTACCATACTCTGATAAATATAGTTTTCCGTCACATAACCTTCTTTATCAATGGCTTTCTGTATATTCGTCATCTCAAAGCCCGGCCCGGCATAGCCATGAATAAGATATACCTTGAGTGAAGCATTAGCCGTAATTACCGACAACGCGATCAAAATCAGCAAGATGATTGATTTAATATTCACAAGTTTTTATTTTTGATATTTTTAACCATATAAGTCATATAAGTTACATATAAGTTTTTCTTCTCTTAAGCTTATATGTAACTTATATGACTTATATGGTTAAAAATCATTCAATTGCCTCTATTCCCTGCTCTTTAAGCTTTTCCAAGCCGTCTTTCATCGCTTTAACCTGTTCGGGAGCGTGACCCTGCCAAAGGGTAACTTCGCCCACAACTTTAAAAGGAAAAGCAGAACGGTATGACTTTGTGGGATTACCCGGGAATTTCTTGTCCGTCAAATTTGGATCATCCTCCAGCGTACCGGTCGGTTCAACTAAATAAATCCTTTCACGATCATCTCCCAGAGCCAGTTCAGCGCCCCAGATAGCAGCATCAAGAGTTGCTGTGAGATAGATATATTTTGCGCTTTTTTGTTGACCGTAGTTGGAGTTTTGACCCACCTCGATCAGGTCGCCAATTTTCAAATCCGCTTTGGTGCCATGAAAATACGTTTGTAGGAAAGGACTTTGAACGGGCTGCTGTGTTTTATTATTATCGTCGTTATTCATTGGTGCTTATATTAATGATTAATATTGTTCCTGCAAAGATAAGCACCTGTTTATATTTTGACAACACTATACGGCAAATTTGAAACAAATCCTATAGCGAGAGATAAAAAAAGACTATCAGACATTTATCGACACAACTTTCCCCCATTAGCAGAAAAAGTGACGAATAAATGATCTGATAGTCTAATTGAGAATTAAACAAACACAAAAATTATTATAACCTTATCGAAACACCCAATTCAAGCGCTGAGATTCCGTAACCTAATTCGGCATATGCTCCGATTTTCTTGTTGAATTTATAGCGGGCGCCCAGAAAAGCTGAATATCCGATGCCACTGGCACTGCTTGCACCTCCTACATAAGGAGCGATATCATCATCTCCGTAAAACTTACTTGAAACAACATTGTAACCCAGCAACAACCCTGCGTATGTATCCAGTTTCTTAACCAACTGATAGTGAAAAACGCCACGGGCACCTAAAATCAGGTAAGAGTATTTATAACCCCAAATATCATTAATATAAGTCGATTCCCATTTATTGGCGGTGTAACCGAGGTAACCCCCTACGCCGATTGAGGCTTTTCCACCTAATAGTCCGTCGACGACACCTTTTTCGTAAGAGGCCGAGATAGGTGGTATACTACTTGAATATCCATTTCCACCGTAGTAGCTTCCCAAACCGATACCCAGATTAACCACCTGTTCACCTTTTGAAATGATGGTTTTTGCACTGACACTCATCAGCGCTCCGCTTGTAAATAAAACAGCAAGCGTAAAAAAGATTTTTTTTATCATGATAATAATTGTAATGAGCTGCAAAAGTATATAATTACCATCGCTACAAGTCTTCATGACATTTGCATTCCGTAAAAAAGATATTTGCTCCCGATAAAAATTAATCCGTTTCAACTACGTTTTTTTGCTCCGGATAAATTTACGGCCCATCAATGCCGGTTATCAAAACATTTCTCCAGATCAACGATTTAAACACTCATGCTGGTTTAAAGCGACTTGACTGTTTGCACAGCGTAAAATATCTTTGCACAGGGTAAAAATGCAGGTTTTTTATTTGTATTTATGCCCGATTTCAGAGTTTCATCCGGCGGTAGTATTATCTTTGCATCCTTTATCAAAGCAACAACATGTCGTATCAGAATCACAAGACAAATCATCTTTATAAACCGTTTTTGAAATACAAACGGGCGATTATCTACAGTTTACTTTTAATGTTTACCGCCGCAGGGCATTATTACTTCATGCAAATGCCGATGGAGCTGTTCAGGACTGTTCGATGGTCGGTTATCTCGATGCTGAGTTGTTTGTGTTTGGGGGGATCGGTTATGCTGATGGCCAGGAAAAACGGGGGACGCGCACGTACATTATTTTCGTTTGCGATGTTTATGATCGGTCTTACCAGTTTACTTTCCCTCATCAAAGGATTAACCACCGGATATGCAGGCGTGGTGGAATATAAATTTCTATCGCTCCCCATGCTTATTTACGGAAGCGTCTATGCTTTTATTTTCCTCTTATATCCCATTGAAGCTTTCCGCCCCGGTTGGCTTACCATATGGCGAACGCTACTGCTTTTCCTGACAACTATAATTGTTCCTTTGATCTACCAACTTGTGATAAAGCTGCATGATTTACCTTTGCAGTCGCCCGACAGCCTGATGATTCTGAGCCACGACTTCTGGAATCACAATGTGTGGGTTCCATTGCTTATTCTCGCCTATCCAGTTTTCAGTCTGGTGATTATGCTGCGCTACAGGAAGAATTATAAAAAATGGTGCGAAGACAATTATGCTTCGATGGAGAACATTGATATAAAATGGCTGGGCGATTATATCTTCAGCAATTTTGTGATCACACTTTCTTGTTATGTGGTTGTATTGAGCGACAATGTTCGCAGCGTCCTTATGCACAACATCATTTTCCTCATCTTCTTTTTCTATGGATTCTATCGGGTATTGTTTCAGAAGAGTCCTTATCCCGAAGGTTATTTCAAGGTAAGCATGAACGAAACGAAAGCTGAAATCAGTGAACTAATGAATAACAGCAACAGATGTCGGACCGGAGATGAGCAGACCGACACAGTAGCTACCGGTGAGAACGACCTGAATCAAAGATATCAGTTTACTGATAAGTTGCCCGAATACAAAACGAAACTGGAACAATGGATGCTGACCGAGAAGCCCTATTTGCGCAAAGACTTCAAGCTAACTGACGCAATGGAGATACTACCGCTGAACCGCAGCTACCTCTCCCGCCTGTTCAACGAAGGCTATGGCGAAACTTTCTATCAGTTTGTAATGCGCTACCGCATCGCTGAAAGTAAGCATCTGCTATTGACCCGCCCCGACTTAAACATCACCTGCATTGCCGATCTGTCAGGGTTCAGTTCGCCATCGGTATTCAGCAGGGCATTTGTGCAGGAAGTGAGCTGTACACCGCTGCAATGGCGGGAGAAGGAAATGATGGGGAAAAATGAATAATTACGTAAAATTACACATACAATAGGGTGATAAGTATTCAAGACAAACCGGCTGCTAATGAAAATTATTTTCTAACATTTGATTTTTCAATAATTCCATAATTAACGAACCTATCAGTGGTTGTCAGTTTTGCTTTAGCAATTTCACCTGCATTATTTTGAATGTCAATGTATGTCGATATATTAACCCATTCTTCATTACTTTTCAAAACAATAATCGAATCATTATACTGCAAATGAATTGTACCGTTTGTCTCAACTTGTGTTATTTTAAAATTTTCCTGCTGATATGGTAATTTGTAGATTCCTAAAAGCCTTGTACTTACACCACTTCCGGCAACACCCCAATAACTTATTCCGTTTCCATAAATTACTTTTAATGAATTGCTTAACTCAAAACCTATACTACCCGACAAAATTCCATTTACAGAGTCAAAACTAAAAGTCGGGGTATCCACACCCGGTCCTTCCACATAGTTACCTTCTATTAATTCTCCATAAGTGTTGATATGATGTTCTATAAAAACACATTTATCAGAATCAATTTCCCAGTCATCCTGATTACAACCCGAAACAAAAAACACACATATGCTGATTATTGCGATGAGGGGCGTAGTCATGTAACTTCTTAATTCTTTCTTACTCATGATTTAATCTGTTTATGTTATTAAATTCACATAGTTCATAATTAGTGCTTCTTCCTCCTGATTGTTCATGTTTCAATATACCTTTGTTTATAAGGTCTTTTATATCTCTCAGAGCCGTATCCGGAGAACATTTTGATATCTTCGCCCACTTTGATGTTTTTAATTTACCGTCAAAACCGTCAAACAGCATATTAATCATCAATCGTTGACGGCTATTTAGTTCGGTATGCTTATGTTTATCCCAAAACTCCGTCTTATAAAGTACTTTTTCAATTGTTTTTCCGGTACTCTCCAATGCCCTGTTTAAACAATTAAGAAACCATGTCAACCATTCTGTGATATCTCCGTCGTTGTGCTGAACTTTTTGCAAAATCCCATAATAAACTTTTCTTTCTTGTAATATCTGATTTGAAAGGCTGTAGTATCTTTGAGTACTGTTGTCCGACTTTGCCAAACATAAATCTGAAATTGCTCTTGCTATACGACCATTTCCATCGTCAAAGGGATGAATAATTATGAACCAAAAATGGGCAATAGCCGATTTCATTACTGCATCCAGATTTGAATCCTTATTAAACCACTCCAGGAATCTATCCATTTCAGCTTTCACCTGCGATGCAGGTGGTGCCTGAAAATGAACTTTTTCTTTTCCCATCGGACCCGAAACGACTTGCATCTCTCCGCTTCTGTAGCGTGCAGTTTCAATTTTATACATACCACTTCTTCCTGAAGGAAACAGTGCTGCGTGCCACCCAAACAGACGCTCATCATCAAGCGGATTAATGTAGTTTTGAGTAGCGTCAAGCATCATTTCAACAACTCCGTCAACATATCTGTCGGAATAAACCATTCCGGCATAATCTAATCCTAACTTTCTGGCAATTGATGAGCGTACCTGATCGTAATTAAGAATTTCCCCTTCAATTTCTGATGATTTTAGCACGTCAAGAGTCAAAGTCGAAAGCATTGTTTCTTCCTTCAATGAAAAGCCAAGCGTACTGATTTGTCCGAAAATCTTTCCCTGCAAGTGTCTAACCTTTCCAAGTAGTGCCAGAATTTCTTTTTCATTCCATGTGAAATTTGGCCAATTGCTGTATTGATAGATATATTTTGCCATTTTGTTTCAATTATGCGGCAAATATACACATTATTCTCCGCATATTTAATGGAATAATCATCTTTATTTGCCGCATCTTATATATCGAAGGCAACACCATCCTATGCAGTTTTTAAGTCCTTGTCTTTTATGTTTAATTTTTAATTAATTCTTCCTGGTATGATAATAAATTCCTTTTCATAATAAAATACTTTCTTGAGAGCAAATACGCATAAGTATTTATTGCTGAGAAAAGCAAATCCAGATTTTCCTCATCATATGAAACCCCACCAAAGTAATCCAACTTTGCAGACGAAAATTGTGCTAATTTTTCTTTAAGTTCCAAAGTTATTTCATTTTTTAGTAAAGAATCCAATAATAACAGATTTAACTCCGATTTTAGCAATGCTTCGTCTGGTTCAATTTCTTTAAAATTCGATTTTATCTTGTCAAATGGTGTTGTTAAGCTTACAAATTGCAATCGGTTGATAAGATTGGTATAGATGCCGTATTTTGAATCGAAGTTTTTGTCAAATTCAAAAAATTCAATATAGAGTTTCTCTAAAGTATCCGGTTTATTTTGTTGCTGTTCCTTACTTTTAAAAAATTCATATATTTTGTAATCATTTAGTTTAATAAGCTCATTTAGTTTTTCTAATTCCGGCTTTAGTTCTTCTATGAGCTTGCCCGATTTTTTACTTTTATATTTTATTCCATTGTAATCAAAGGTTTTCACTAACAATTCTTTATTGGATATGCTTTTTAGCGTTTCAATATCATTTTGCAGGGCAAAAGCCGTATAAACCAGGTCTACCTTTTCATCTGAAAACAATTCATCCATAGTAAGTATACCATTATTTGATTCGCCATTGCTTAAATCAAAAATCTGCGGATTCTTGTTATCATAATAACCGTTGTAGATATTTGAGAAAGAGTTGATTAGTGTATCATTCTTAAACTCATCCAAAAATGATGTACTCGCTATTTCTTTTATTTCGCCCTCATAACTAATCGTTTCGAATAGTTTGTCTGAGATTTGTTTCTGCAGTTTGGTAATATCAGTAAAAATACTGTTTGCGAGCAAATCTGATGTATTTGTCTTTGAAAAACCTGTCTTTATTAATCTTGATCCTTTCTTCGGTTGTTGGATGCGACGACCATTGATCCTTAATCACCAGTCTGGATTTATTGTATTTATTTTGCTCCTCCAATTTTATATCCGGCAACTGATTTGTTAAAGTCAGACCATTTATATCAGCAATAAAATTAATTACCGCCGATTGGTCATGAAACACATTTACGCTCTTAATATTATCCGAGATTTTACTATTATAAAAATTCAAGACATTATTAAACGATGTATCTGCCAGTCCCATTCGTAACAATGACTTTTTTAATGGTTCGTAGCCGGTTACGCTGGCTGCAATTTCGTCTGCATGAAACTCCATTTCACGCGAAAGTCCCAAATAATTTTTATTTACTACTATGTATGTTTTTTTTAGAATCCATTGAATTCCCTTGTTTATTTTTCCAGCCAGGACTACAAATAATGAAAAATACCCACTCATATTCGCCCATTTTTTTACAAGTTCTTCATAAGATTCATTATCAAAAAGCATATTAAAAATCACCTGATTTACATTGTATACATAACTACCAACCTTCATCGTTTTTTGCGAGAAATGTCCAAACTCGTGCGACAATATAGCCTTTAACTCTTCTTTTGTAATGGTATTTACTAATCCCAGTCCTATCAATAAGTTCTTTTTCACAGGTAAAAACATGCTCCAGAAACTTGAATCATAGAATACAGATGCATTTACTTCCGATGATATATATACTTTTTTAGGAAAGCTTGTGCCAACTTCATTCGCAATTTCCCTTATCAGACCGAACAACTCAGGTTCCTGATTTTCTGTCACTTCGAGTAAATGGCTACGGTCTGTTTTATGCGACTTAAAAATAAATTTGAGTAAGAATATCAGAATGAGAATTCCAAAACTGGCCAAACCCAATCCAAATGCCAGGGTTATAAACATCGGTTTAGTTGCAAATAACGCAAGCCCGCCAACAACACATAATCCGGTTAAAAGAAAAGCCAATATCAGAATTATCAAATAAGTAAATATGAAAAAAATAATTGCTAAGATTGATTTTGTAGCCTGAATTTTAAATTCTCTGGTTAGTTGAATTTCTCTTTTTATCATTTTATAGCTGAGATTTCATTGTTTTTTAATTGTAAAATAATGCAGGAAGTTATAGGTTGGGATTTGTTTTATTCTGCTTGGCCCCATATTGTCCAAGTGTTTTTATCTCTATCAAATAAATAGAGTTGCTTGGTTAAGAGTCGCTCTCCGTTTTTAAATAACTCCATTACAAATTTTCTTAATTTACTTATTTTGTCTTTGTCCGAAACTGGAACCATCATAATCATATCTTTTGCAGGAATAGCAACAACTAAATTGTCATGTAATTGGCCAGCACACCAATGCCAAATACCGTCTAAACACAATGAACCTGCTTCGTGGTTTCCATCTGCAATAAGTCCATAACCACCAAAAACCGTCTCATTAAAAGAAAATTCAACGTCTCTGTCAAGATTTGTAATTGCGAGGTCGTGAAGTTGGTCTAATTTTAGGTCTGCCGGCATATCCCTATTTAAGATTAGGCTAAAATTATCACCTTCATCGACTGCATAATATATTGCCAAGTTTCCAAGCCAAGCCATATTTACCGGACTATCTTCAGCTGATAGTTCAATTTCATTGGTCGAGTTAGGAACTTCTTTTCCGGGTTCATAAACAACTTTTATCCAAGGATATATTTTGTCCTTAATATTTTCAAAATTCATACCGCGTGTTATGGCCAGTTTATTATTAATCCGGTTACAAATGAAATCATATTACAGGTCAATGAACTTAAAAATGATTTAAATATATTTACTCTCAATATAACTCCAATTATTAACGTCTCAATCAACACGGCAAAGGATTCTCCAATTATAACATACCAAATCTTTTGGTCGACGTAATTCGGAAGAATAAACCATAAATATGGTAAAGTTGTCATACTTGCAATTAGCCCTGTAACTATTAATCGATACATGCTTGAATTTTCCAATTTAACAACTAAACGGAAAAACAAGCAAAGGACAACCGTCTCAATGGAAACAGTCAGAAATAAGCTTTTTAAAAACAACAATTCATAATCCATAAGCTATGACTTTAATATTTTTAGCATTATCATAAATCGTATCGCAGTAAATAATACTAAAGCGGAAGTCAAAACAAAAAATAACACAATAAAATCATTTTTCAGCCACAAGTTTTTCCCAAGTATTGTTGGTAATGAACCAATAAACATAGCAACTGTAGTTAAACCAAACGACAGCCCCTTATTATTTGGAAGCACGTTAAGCATTGCAATCAATGTTACTGGCATCGTAAAATTGAAAACAAATGCTCCTAATATTCCCAAAAATGGAATGGTTGAATAAAATGCAAGAAGTGGTGAAGATATTACCAAACCACCAATCCCAACTTTTAATAATCCAAATTTGTCGGCTAATATTCCACCAAAAACTTTACCTAACGCTAAAGATGAGACTAATGCAAAAAGTAAGGCTTTATTTTCTTTCCATGGAAACTCTATAGATAAACCAATTAATGAACGAACAATAATCGGAACCATTATTAACACAATTAATAGAATACTATAACTTATGCTACTTGATAATCTGTTTGCAATGTCACGCTTAAAAGGTGGTGTTTTAATGTTGTAAATTAATCCACATATAATCAACAATAACACAGGCAACAACCAATTGTAGAAATCTAACTTTGAGAGAGAAAGCAACGAACCAATTGCAAGTCCAAGTGCTCCCGGGGCAACAAAAATGCCAATATAAGTAGCTTTTTTTTTATTCAACGACAAGACAAGACTTCCTCCACCAACATGATACAAAGCATTTCCGATACTTACAATTGATATAGCTATCAACGGATTATCCAAAAAAATGTATGCAGTAGCAATTAGTATTAATCCAATAATTGCGACCACCTTTGGATTTAAGTATTTATCAATTAAGTATCCAAATGGAGCTTGCAATACAAAAGCAAATGCGTTGTATAAAAGCA
>Ga0209417_1004661_pt1 | contig 16111 bp, 13 predicted proteins | sample RifGroF2_FD_184002 | JGI IMG/M metagenome (GOLD analysis project Ga0209417, IMG submission 184002) | Groundwater microbial communities from Rifle, Colorado, USA - Groundwater F2 (SPAdes) (version 2) | ecosystem: Environmental > Aquatic > Deep subsurface > Groundwater | place: Rifle, Colorado... | reverse complement strand
GAATCAACCGACCTGAAAACCTGGTCGGTTCCTGCCGGTTCGGATGGACAGAATAAAATGATGCTGGTTCCCGGAGAAAGCGTTTACGGAACTAATGGTTTTTGGGCGCCCCAAATCCTTAAAGAAAACAATCAGTACTACCTGACATATACCGCTGATGAACATGTGGCAATTGCATCTTCTTCAACTTTAACAGGCCCGTACACGCAAAACATTATTAGCCAGATTGACCCTTCAGCGAAAAATATCGATTCATATCTTTTCAAAGATGATGATGGTAAATATTATCTGTATCATGTACGCTTCAACAATGGAAATTTTATTTGGGTTGCTGAGTTTGATTTTGCGACAGGAAAAATTAAATCCTCAACGCTTAAACGATGTTTTACTAACACACAAGCGTGGGAAAAAACTCCTGCATATGTATCAAATCCTATTATGGAAGGTCCGACTGTCATAAAAATGAATGGTAAATACTACCTGTTTTATTCTGCTAATCATTTCCAAAGCATTGATTATGCTGTAGGATATGCAACAGCAACATCACCCTATGGACCATGGACTAAGAACCAGAACAACCCGATTATACATCGTTCGATTGTTGGAGAAAATGGATCGGGTCACGGGGATTTATTTTTTGATAAAAACAAAGATCCTTATTACGTATATCATGTCCATTATTCAAGTCAAACAGTTTCTCCCAGAAGAACACGGATCATCCCGCTTGATTTCAATATTGATTGCAATGCTCCTGACAAAATAAACATTAAAGTGAAAGATACTCAGAAAAAAATTGTTCCATTATTAAAATAAGACTCAACGTTACACAACTCTTAACTGTTTTTTTCTATCATCTACCATCTACTAATTTCCCAATCTTACATTCACTATGTCAATTTAAACACTGATTCCTCATGTCACTTGAAATTTTTTGATTATTTTTGTGCTCAATTTCATTCGTTTAATGATAATTTAGTCAACACTTTATCCCGGGGAGAGATTTCCGGATAATTTTTAGTATAAAAAAGATGATCAGAACAGTAATTTCAGATGCCCTCAAAAAAACCGATTTCGGATCGGAATTAAATCTAAAGGGTTGGGTGAGAACCCGCCGCGGTAACAAAAACGTAAGTTTTATCGCTTTGAACGACGGTTCAACTATTCATAATATCCAAATCGTAGTTGATAATGAGAAATTCGGGGAAGAATACCTGAAACCCATTACTACAGGTGCTTGTATCAGTGTTACAGGAAAGCTGGTTGAGTCTGTGGGTAAAGGACAATCTGTTGAAGTCCATGCCACAGCCATCGAAATCTATGGTACGGCTGATCCTGAAACATATCCTTTGCAGAAAAAAGGTCATACGCTGGAGTTTCTTCGCGAAATAGCTCACCTGCGTCCGAGAACAAATACTTTCGGAGCGGTTTTCCGCATCCGTCACCATATGGCTATGGCTATTCACTCTTTCTTTCATGAAAGAGGATTCTTTTATTTTCATACGCCTATCCTTACAGGTTCCGACTGCGAAGGTGCCGGACAGATGTTTCAGGTAACCACCATGAACCTGTATGACCTGAAAAAAGATGAAACCGGATCGATAAAATATGACACCGACTTCTTTGGGAAACAAACAAGTCTCACCGTTTCGGGTCAGCTTGAAGGTGAACTTGCTGCCATGGCGCTGGGAGCCATCTATACTTTCGGTCCGACTTTCCGTGCCGAAAACTCCAACACTCCGCGACATCTTGCCGAGTTCTGGATGATTGAGCCGGAAGTGGCCTTTAATGAAATTGAAGAAAACATGCAACTGGCGCAGGACTTTATACAGTATTGTATCCGCTGGGCGCTGGAGAAATGTCAGGATGATTTGAATTTCCTTTGTGAAATGTATGATAAAGAATTGATAGAAAGGTTAAACTTTGTTATCAATAACGACTTCAAACGCCTGACCTACACCGAAGGGATTAAGATTCTTGAAGAGGCGGTTGCCAAAGGGGTGAAGTTCGAGTTCCCGGTTGGCTGGGGTACCGATTTGCAATCGGAACATGAAAGATATTTAGTGGAACAACATTTCAAAAAACCGGTGATTCTGACTGATTATCCGAAAGAAATCAAATCCTTCTACATGAAACAAAACGATGATGGTAAGACGGTTCGCGCTATGGACGTGTTGTTCCCGAAAATCGGTGAGATCATCGGAGGATCACAGCGTGAAGAAGATTATACCAGGCTGAAAACACGTGCCGCTGAAATGGGGGTGCCTGAGAAAGATATATGGTGGTATATGGATACCCGCCGCTTCGGTACTGCACCACATTCAGGTTTTGGTCTCGGATTCGAACGTTTATTGTTATTTGTAACCGGAATGGGGAATATCCGTGATGTAATTCCATTCCCACGTACACCGAACAATGCAGAGTTTTAATTGTTATAACCACTGCTATTATTTAAAGAATAAATCAATTTAAACCACAAAAGGCACAAAAGAAAGACTAAGGAATCACAAAAGAACGAATTACTAATAGTGAATAGCAGAAGATGAAAGTGATATACATATGTACATATTTAATTCTCAGTTTTAAACTCTTAGTTTTTAGTTTTTAGTCATAGTCTATCTTTTGTGATTCCTTAGTCTTTCTTTTGTGCCTTTTGTGGTGAAAGAATTTAAAACACTATTGCAAATATAAACTCCCATATAGATATGGAAAAACACAAAACAACCGAATTGGAAAGTGTGGTCATCCGCTTTACCGGAGACTCCGGAGACGGTATGCAACTCACCGGTACCTTATTTTCCAATTTGTCGGCCATTCTTGGTAACGAGATTTCTACTTTTCCCGATTTCCCTTCAGAAATACGTGCTCCGCAAGGAACTTTGGGAGGCGTTTCGGGTTTTCAGGTTCACTTAGGCTCAGGAAGGATTTACACCCCCGGGGATGATGCTGATGTGTTGGTAGCCATGAATCCAGCCGCATTGAAAGTCAACGCAAAAGGAATAAAAAAACATGGTGTGCTCATTTTTGACGCTGATTCTTTCACTGCCAAAGACCTTGAAAAAGCCGAATTCAAAACAGATAACCCTTTTGATGAGCTGAAACTTTCCGACACAATTCAATTGGTACCTGTACCGCTGACATCTATTACCCAGGAAAGTTTGAAAGACTTTGGAATGGACAACAAATCTGTCTCCCGAAGTAAAAATATGTTTGCATTGGGTCTGATTTGCTGGTTATTTAATCGTCCTATTGAACAGGCCATCCATTTCCTGAACGATAAATTTGCAAAAAAACAAGATATTCTTCATGCCAATCTAAAGGTACTTACCGATGGATTCAATTACGGCAACAACATACACCTCGCTTTATCGACTTATCTGGTTGACAAATCGGATGAGACACCAAAAGGTAAATACACCAGTATCAGCGGGAATAAGGCTACTGCCTGGGGATTGATTGCCGCAGCAAAAAAAGCCGGACTAGAACTTTTCCTTGGAAGTTATCCTATCACCCCCGCATCGGACATCATGCATGAATTGGCCCTTAGAAAAGATTTGGGAGTTAAAGTGGTACAGGCAGAAGATGAAATTGCCGGCATTACAACGGCTTTGGGTGCATCATTTGCAGGAGCACTGGCAGCTACAAATACTTCCGGTCCCGGTCTCGCATTGAAAACAGAGGCGATAGGACTGGCTGTAATGGCAGAACTTCCTGTTGTTATCGTGGATGTTATGCGTGGCGGCCCTTCAACAGGATTGCCCACAAAAACGGAACAAACCGATTTACTGCAGGCATTGTACGGTCGTAACGGCGAAAGTCCTGCCGTAGTGATGGCTGCCTCTACTCCGGCAAACTCTTTCCATTATGCGTTTATGGCATCCAAAATTGCTCTGGAACATATGACGCCTGTTATCCTGCTTACTGATGCTTTCATTGGTAATGGAACATCTTTATGGAAATTACCGAAATTAGCTGATCTGCCTGCCATTAACCCACATTATGTAAAACCGGGAATGGAAGGAGCAAAAGTAACTGCCCGCGACCCGAAAACACACATCCGTTATTGGAGTGTTCCCGGAATGGAAGGTTTTGAACATCGTAACGGAGGTCTCGAAAAAGACTATACGACCGGTGCGATATCTACTGATCCCGAAAATCACGAGAAAATGGTGGCTGCACGTCAGGCAAAAATTGATTACATCTCTAATGTTATTCCCGAACTCGAAGTGGAAGGTAATCCTGAAGCCGATTTATTAGTCATCGGATGGGGAACTACTCACGGTCACCTGATCAGTGCAGTCAATAATATCAATAAAAATGGTGGGAAAGTGGCGCTGGCGCATTTCAATTACATTAACCCGCTTCCCAAAAATACTGCTAAGATCATTAAATCTTATAAAAAGATTGTGGTTTGCGAGTTGAACAGTGGTCAATTTGCCACCTATCTCCGGTCGAAAGTCCCGGCTGAATATCTACAATATAATAAGGTTCAGGGACAACCATTTACAGTTGCAGAACTGGAACAACACATCAGTTCACTTTTAAAATAATACATCATGGAACCAATCGAAGTTAAACAATATACGGCTAAAGATTTTAAAAGCGATCAATATGTTCGCTGGTGCCCTGCTTGTGGCGACTATGCTGTTTTAAGCTCTTTACAGAAAGTTATGGCTGAACTGGCTGTTTCTCCTACCGATACTGCAGTTATTTCGGGAATCGGATGCTCATCCCGTTTGCCCTATTACACCAGCGGCTTCGGATTTCATACCATTCATGGCCGTGGCGCTGCTGTTGCTACCGGTGTGAAGGTGGCTAATCCAAAACTCACGGTATGGCAGATTACCGGCGATGGCGACTGTCTGGCTATCGGAGGTAACCATTTTATCCATAGTGTACGCCGCAACATCGACATTAACGTTCTGCTTTTCAATAATCAAATATACGGACTAACTAAAGGACAGTTTTCGCCGACAACAAAAAAAGGATATGTTACCAAATCATCTCCCTATGGAACGGTAGAACAACCTTTCCGTCCGGGCGAGCTTACCCTCGGTGCCAGAGGTACTTTCTTCGGAAGATTGCTGGATGTGGATTTGAAATCATCACAGATGACCATGCTGGCTGCTGCTAAACACAAAGGAACTTCTGTAATTGAATGCCTTGTTAACTGTATTATCTTCAACGATGGCGCCCACGGGTGGCTGTCGGAGAAAACCACCCGCGAGGACAGAATCATTGTGCTGGAACACGGCAAAAAAATGATCTTTGGAAAAGAAAATAATAAAGGTCTGGCATTGGATGGTTTTAATCTTAAAGTGGTTACCATCGGAGAAAATGGCATCACCGAAGATGATATTCTGACTCATGATGCACAAACACAGGACACGACTTTGCACTTAAAACTCATCAACATGGAAGCCCCTGAATTTCCTATTGCACTGGGTGTGATCAGGGATGTTCCTGCTGAAACTTATAACGACGCACTCGTTGCTCAAATCGCCAAAGAACAGGAAAAAGCCTCTATCAAAACTTTTGACGACCTGATTGACTCTTTGGAGCAGTGGGAGGTGTAGTAAAATTAATCCGCTTAACTTTATAGCCGAGTTCCGTCAGGAACCCGGCTATTTTTTCGCGAAAATCTCCCTGTATAAGTATTTCTCCATCGCGGGAAGAACCTCCTGAACTACACTTCACTTTAAGTATCCTGGCGAGCTCCTTTAACTCATCATCAGTTCCCTGAAATTCGGAAATTAATGTTGCAGGTTTACCGTTTCGCTTGTCCATTTCCACACGCAGTGGATCCTTCTGTTTGCCGGGCTTTTGTTCCTGAACAAGCGGAATCTCTTTTCCTTCCGGCAAATCACTCTTCAATGCGTTTAATTTATCTCTCCAATCCATGACTTAGTCTTTTAAATACTTCCCAAATAATAATTCCGCCGGTTACGCTCACATTTAATGAGTGCTTTGTTCCGTATTGCGGAATCTCTATGCAACCGTCACACATGTCTATAACACTCTGCTGTACGCCCTTTACCTCGTTTCCGAAAACAACCGCAACTTTTATATCAGTCCCAAATTGCAACTCCGGTAGCATAATGCTTCCTTCTACCTGTTCGACGGCATACACGGTATAACCCTCAGCATTCAGCTCTTCTATCGACCTATGTGTATCCTCATAGTACTTCCAGGCAACCGTATCTTCAGCTCCCAGAGCCGTTTTGTGAATCTCCGGATGAGGTGGTGTTGAGGTAATTCCACACAGATAAACAGCCTCAACAAGAAAAGCATCAGCAGTTCGAAAAATTGACCCTACATTGTGTAAACTCCGTACATTGTCGAGCACAACTACCAAAGGAGTTTTTTGCTTTTGTTGGAATTCGATTGGAGTCAGGCGCTCCAGTTCTGTTATTTTTAGTTTTCTCATTATTTTATAACCATATAAGTCATATAAGTTTTAATATATTGGGTCGTATTGATATAGTTATATTTTCAATCATTTAAGCTAAAAACTTACATGTAACTTATATGACTTATATGGTAAATATTAATTTATTATTCTACCAACTGCATAATCAATCAACGTATCCCTCCCTTTGGCAACATCCACAGAATCCAACACAACATAAACATCCGGTTCAATTCCGAATTCAATGTGTCGCATATTCCCATCGAGCATCGGACTGGAAGAAAAACGAACCATCCAACCGTTTGGAAGTTCATTCGATAATGGCAACCCTCCTCCTCCACCGCTCACATCTCCTACAACAATGGCGTTCGGAGCATCTTTCATACGGCAGACAAACATATTTGTGGCACTATAGGAAGATCTGTTGGCCAAAACAACCACAGGTAATTGCCATTGAATAGCTTTGTTTGCAACGGTTCTCATTGGCTGAGGTGCCGAGAAATCAGAATGTCCGGGACCAGTTTTATGCTGCATGTATAAACTCACGGTATCCCGCTGAAAGAAATAGGAAGCCAGTCGGTTCGATAGCTCTGCCGAACCACCACCATTATTTCTGACATCAATTATTAAACCCTTACAATCCTTGAAATATTGTTTTATATAAAAAAAGTTTTTGTCGGAGAAACTATCAGAAAAACTCGAATAATAGATATAGCCGACCTCACCATTCGCTATTTTATTATATCTCAACCCATTCACACTCCGGTAATGTTCTCCTAGATAATGTTCTTTGTAAATCAGATTGGAACTAAAATTCGGTTGATAATCGGTAAACCACTTCCAATAACGACTCCTGTCAAATCCTGAATACAAATTCACATGACCATCTTTGAGCGTAGCCAGCATTTCCGCCATAGCATCAAAGAATGTAAGTTCACCGACTGTATCAGTTGCTAATCTGAAGTTATAGACGGTATAGACTGAATCCCAATCAATATCTTTAATATCCAGATAACAGTATTTTGTATCCACTATCTTCCACAATGTTTCAAAGTTTTCGCGATAGGTGTTCTCAGGAAGGTCAGGCTCTTCAATACATGAAGAGAACAATGACATCCCAAAAAGAATCACTAAATATTTCTTTTTCATGTTTTAATGTTTTGGACTGATGTAAATCTCCGGAACTTTTACTTTTCTTCCAGAAAAGCCAATCATATCGTAAGTTATTCCTGTCAAAAAGGCAAATTCGGAATAATGGTAAATCTGATGGTCTGCTCTGTATTTCAAATCATGTTTACGTACTCCGAACGACCATGTTAAATGCTTAAAAGGAATATCGATAGTGATGTGTTGCTTCAAACCCTGTTTATTATGCAAAGAACTGAAGTGTATGGCGTCAATATACGCTTTAGTAGAATACATTTCATAATAACTGAATCCCGGATAGGGAACAAACATACAACCTATCACCGGGAACTCAAAATCAGCGTTCAGTTGGATAGTTCTTCGTTTGGTATTAATATAATATCTGCCTCCAATGGTCATATTCAGGTTTGTGGCCAGGTCAATATTGACAGGATTATTCACATTTCGGGAGTTCATTTTGTAGGCAAAATCCACGTCAACATTAGCTCCTCCAAGCAACAGAATATCTTCGAAATTCCTGTAATAATACTGCACTCCCCATGAAGCTCCAGCTCCCATTCTGGCAACTGTGGCTGTCGAACGCGGATTAGTCGTCATTGCGACCAAACCGGCAATTCGGATGTTAGAGGATAATATCGGATGCTGAGGATTAAAAAAACGGCCCGAAGAGTATTCATAACGGATCCCTACACCTGAATACTCCAATACTGATAGGTAAGGATCCACCATTTCAATGCCGGCAATCCCAATATGATGGTAAACATTGGTCAAACCATATAATTTTGGTTGTTGTGACTGAGCAGAGACATTCGGAAAGCATAAAAGTAACACTAATGTTACTACAGATGTTTTTGCAACAGCCTGCATATTACTGAAATGTAACAGTTGCAGATTTTTTGACATGCTTTCTTTCAGTTATGTTGTATTTAGTATCAGGAGAAAATTAATCGTTTAGCACACAAAAATAACATTTTTTTATCATTTCAACTCAAAAACTGACGAGGAAGCATGACACAGGAGAAGATTAAAAGCAGAAAGTAAACTGTCCTGAGTTTATTGCTTTGCAAATAATCATTCTGAATCAAGGTGTCCGACTGAATTCTTGTTATTTAATCTGATTTATTTATGAAAATAATTATCTTTGCAGTTTATTGATTTACACATAAATATGACAAAATTGGTTTTTGCAACAAATAATGCTCATAAACTGGAAGAAGTACGGGCAGTTTTGGGTACTACCGTTGAAGTGCTGAGTCTGAAAGACATTAATTGTTTCGATGAAATCCCTGAAACTGCCGATACCCTCGAAGGCAATGCGCTGATTAAGGCAATGCACATCTATGAAAAATATGGATATGATTGTTTTGCTGATGATACCGGACTTGAAGTCGATGCTCTGGGAGGTGAACCCGGGGTGTACTCTGCAAGATATGCAGGGGAAGAACAAGATGCAAAAAAAAATATGCAGAAATTATTGAGATCATTAGGAACAACAACCAACAGAAAAGCCTGTTTCCGAACCGTCATTGCATTAATAGAAAAAGGAACGGTTAATTATTTTGAAGGAAAAATTGACGGTAATATTACCACTTCTGAATCAGGAAGCACTGGTTTCGGTTACGATCCGGTTTTTGTTCCGGATGGTTTTTCACAAACTTTTGCAGAGTTAGGCAGCGAACTGAAAAATAAAATCAGTCATAGAGCGTTAGCTATAAATGAATTAAAAAAATATTTGAATCTATAATGAAAAAGGGTCTTATTTCAATCATTTTATCATTATTTGTGTTGATTTCCTTTGGTCAGACCAATGAACCCATCGCTATGGGAAAATGGCGCACACATTTGGCTTATAATAGTGTTTCACAAATTGCACAATCGGCAAATAATATTTATGCCATAAGTGAAGGAGCTTTATTCTCAGTAAATAAAAACGATACTGACGATCAGAGCTTTTACAGCAAAATGAGTGGTTTAAGTGACGCTAACATTGTTAGAATTGATTTTGATCATACAAATAACCAGCTATTGATTATTTATCAAAATGGCAACATCGACATTATGCATTCAGCCGGAGTAAACAATATTCCTGACTTACATAACAAACAAATGAGTTCCGGAAAAGGTGTCAATCATATATTTTTTAAAGGAGATTCCGCTTATTTATCCTGCGATTTCGGTATGTTGGTATTAAATATGAAAAAGAAGGAAATTTCTGACACCTACATCATCGGCACTAATTCCTCGGAAGTAAAAGTCCTTGCTACTACAATATTCAATGGTAAAATATATGCTGTAACAGCCAACACTGTGTATAATGCAGATGCCAATAATCCTAATCTGGTAAATTATGAATTTTGGAAAAACACACCCGGACTGCCAGGCACAGGAACCTATCAGGCGATGTTCAATTTTGCGGGAAAGCTTATGCTGCTTCGCAATAAAAAACTATACCGGATGGAGACCAATAATAGCTGGACACCGCTCCTTACCGATAAAAATATTACTACAACCAACCTCTCTAATAAAAAACTAATTGTCGGCGACGGTACCAGCACGATTTATTTGCTAAATGAATCATTTGAAAGCAGCGAAATTAATATCACAAGTTCTCCCGACATAGAATACGATGCCGCAAACGATACCTACTGGCTTGCCGGCTTAACCGGAGGAATCATTTCATTCAGGTCAACTGAAGGAAAACTCAACTATCATAAGCCTCTGGGGCCAGCTGTTAATATTCCATGGAACATTACTTTTGCAGGAGAAAAGATGTTTATGGTAGCAGGTGGTAGATGGGCAGGATCGTACAATACACCTGGACAGGTTATGATTTATGAGAACAATCAATGGAAAAATATCAGTGGAAGTAGTATTCAAACCATAACAAACAGTGCTGCTCTTGATTTTGTAAATTTAGCTGTAGATCCTGCCGATAAAACACATTTCTATGTTACATCATATGGAAATGGTTTATTTGAATTCAAAAACGATGCTTTTGTCAATTGGTACCATCATAAATCACCCAATTCAACTATTGAAACGGCTGTTCCCGGCGCTTCAGAATATTCATATATAAGATTAGATGGCGCTGTTTATGATAAAGATGGAAATCTTTTCTTTGCAAACATGGGTTCTACTTCTGCTATTAAAATATTGTTAAACGACGGTGAATGGACCCAATTGTATTACCCCAATTCTGCATTACCAACTTTAGGAAAAATTATAATTTCAAATCTTAATCCTAATCAAAAATGGGTACCCTCTGTTAGATATAACCCCGGCATATTTATTTGGGATGACAATGGAACATTAAAAGACCAAAGTGATGATAAAAATATATTTATATCAAAACTGACAGACGTAGACAATGTTGGAAGCAATATCAATCCGTCCTACTATTATTGTCTGGTACAAGACAAAAATGGGGTATTTTGGGCAGGAACTGATATTGGACCACTACTTTTTTATAATCCTTCAAAAGCTTTCGACGAAGGTTATACCTGTTCCAGAGTGAAAATTCCCCGAAATGACGGAACAGGTTTAGCCGATTATTTACTTCAAAATGAGAAAATTAAAGCAATGGCTATTGATGGGGCAAACAGAAAATGGGTTGGGACTGAGACTTCAGGATTGTATTTAATGTCAGAAAATGGTCAGGAAACAATTCTTCATTTTACCAGCAAAAACAGCCCTTTGTTGTCGGATAATATCCTGTCTCTATCCATTAATCCTGTTTCAGGAGAAGTCTTTATTGGAACCAGTAATGGTCTTATATCCTATCAGAGCAATGCTGCTGAGTCATCTGATGCGTATGCCAATGTTTATGCTTATCCTAATCCTGTCAGAGAAAACTACAACGGAATTATAACAATCACGGGACTGATTGCTAATACTCAGGTCAAAATTACCGACCTTAATGGAAATCTTATCTACCAAACAGTTTCCAATGGTAGCATTGCAACATGGGATGGCAAGGATGTTCATGGTAAAAAAGTGAGTACTGGTATTTATATGGCAATTTGCGCGAACGAAGATGGAACAAAAAGCACCATTACCAAAATTATGGTTATAAATTAAACAGGAAATAAATGAAGATTTCAATAATTGTATCTGTTTATAATGAAGAACAAGTGCTACACACGTTCTATCATACGCTGATAAAGGTGCTTGAAGAACAGAAATACGAGTATGAAATTATTTTTGTAAATGATGGTAGTTCGGATTCATCTCAGGATATCATTGACAACTTTATCTCCGAAAATTCAAATGTAAAATCAATTCTTTTTTCCAGAAACTTTGGACATGAAGCGGCAATGATTGCTGGCATTGATCATGTTACCGGAAAAATGATTATATGCATGGATAGCGATCTACAACACCCACCTGCAATAATCCCTGAAATATACAATCGGTTTGTCATGGGCAATGTGGATATCATAAACATGGTTCGAAAGGAACTAAGACAAAATCTTACATCAAAATTGTTTTATCAAATATTAAACTTAATATCTCCTTATAATTTTGAAGCAAACGCCTCAGATTTTTTTGTTATCTCCGAACGAATTGCTAAAATTCTCAGAGACAATTACCGTGAACGTGTAAGATTCTTAAGAGGTTTCATTCAGATTATGGGATTTAAAAGAACGACACTTGATTTTATTGCCCCCGAACGTAAAGAAGGAAAAAGCAAGTATTCATTTAGCAAACTACTTTCTTTATCTGTTACTGCAGTTGCTACTTTATCTAAAGTTCCATTAAAAATCGGCATTTATCTGGGACTTATTTCCGGCTTTTTCAGTATATTACTTGCCATTTACAGTATAATAATGAAAATCATTGATCAACCAGTGTCGGGATATACAACAATTGTGGTCTTTCTTGGAATAATGTTTAGTATTCAGTTTATTATTTTAGGTATTATTGGAGAATATATAGGATTTCTGTTTGATGAGCAGAAGAAAAGGCCTATATACATTGTTGATAAACTTAAGAATTTTGCAGATAAATAATGAAGTACTGGATTGCCATATTAAGTGTTTTGTCGGCAGTAATTGCTCAGGTATTAGTAAAGAATGCCTCTTTTAATGAATTGTATAGCAAAAAATGGATGATTTTTATTTTGATTAGTTTAATCGTATATGGTCTGGCATTCATTTTACAATCATATGTGTTCAGATTGTTCCCGCTAAGTAAAATAGGTCCTCCATCTGCAATTGCTGTTATGATTTTAATTTTTTTTAGTGGAGTCATTTTTTTTGGTGAAAGCATCCAGATAAAACAAATTGCAGGTGTTATTCTTGGGGCTATCTCTATCTATTTAATCATGACATGAAACTACTGAAAAACCGTATATCAGCTCCATTTATCATCCAGATATTGCTGTATATATTCATTAATATACTTTTTATTTTAAAGTATTTTCCGCGTGCCGGAGCCGACTCTCCGGTAATTCTAGCTGTATATGTTGCCTTTTTTTTGACAATAATTTTTTTATTCAATGCTTTTTCATTAAAAATCTCCGAACAAACATTTAAAAGAGCATTTTGGATTACCCTTTCCATAATAATTATTTTAATTGTTGTATTTCTTATTAAAATTGATCGTTACTCTGTCAGAGTAGATCGCTGGTCAGCTGTCACATTTTTTTTGGAAGGCTTATTTAAAGGTAATTATCCATATGGTATTCACACACATGTCAGTGAAACAAATTTTCCTTCACCATTTCCAGTATGGCATTTCATTAATATCCCTTTTTATCTTATGGGCGATGTAGGGATTGGCCTTATTTTCTTTCTATTACTAACTGTTGCCACTGTTCATTATTTTTTTTCATCCTACAGAAAGTCATTCCTTTTCCTGTTTCTACTCATAATTTCACCAGCCTATTGGTGGGAAGTGGCTGTAAGAAGTGACTCATTAAGTAATGCTTTCTTGATCTTTATATTTATTCTTTGGTGGCATAAGTCAGAAAAGACAATTGAACGTAATTTTATTTTTGCCATTATTGCATGTGGCTTATTAGCTTCTACAAGGCTCTCTGCAATAATTCCCATTGCAATATTCTTTTTTAGACCCTATCTGAAACTTGACTGGAGAAGAAAATTAATTTTCCCTTTTGGAGTATTAATGGTGGTTGCTTTAACTTTTTCACCTTTTATTCTCTGGGATACAACAACATGGGTGTTTTTCGATAGAAATCCATTTATGTCACAAACCAGTGTAGGCAATTTTTGGGTTTTGTCAGCACTAATTATACTGGGGATAGTATCAGGGCTGATTTGGAAAAATATAAATCAATACATCTTTATTACCTCCACCTTCATATTTATCTTTATACTGACATCACAATTAACCTTAATTATAACCAGAGGTATCAATGGTTCAGTTTTTTCGGATAGTTTATATGACATTTCATACTTTAGCCTGTTACTCCCTTATGCCTCATGTTATATCTCTCAAAAGATCTGAGACACTAACGTTCAGAGTTCTAATTCAGGAGATTCTTACGTAAAATAATTTCATCTACAAAATACTCTCCAAGGTCTGAGTCAATTTTTGTGATATGACACTTAAAAATCAGATTATTGTCATCAGAAGGACTGGTAACATTTGCCCTGTTAAATGGGACATGTTTGGTAAGAACATCCGTATAAATTACTTTTTCATCTTTTGTAAGTTTTTTGATCGCTTCCATATTCTGATTGTCAACTAATCTATCATATTCTTCTGTTCCAATCTCATAGTAATACTGATTAACTACAATATTCCGCTCCTTAAGGATAAACACTTTATCTGGATTATCCTTAATTATTTTCAACAGCGCCTTATTATTTTGATAATCAAAATAATTATTAGGAAAAATCGCAAAAAAGAAATTCCATATCAACAGCGCTAATCCAAGGTATTTTATTGCTTTGATATCAAACTCCATAAAAGCAGGAACAAATAGTGGAATCAGAAATGGTAACATTACCATAAACTCTGAATTTCCATGTGAGTAAAATGCAAATGAAAACTGAAGAATAAAAATAAATAAGTGGGTAAATTCAAATGGGTATTCTTTATATTTGGTTTTTCTGAAATCAATTGATTTTGCTGCTTTAACAATAAACAAAATAATAAAACAGTACAACAGGAATAATAAAGTAAAACACAGGCATTAACCGTAAAACATCAATAACAATACCATGCACCTGAAAGAATGTTCTGAAAAAAGTTATGGGCGTAACTATAAAATTGATTAGTCCAAATTCAGTATTTGCATTATTTGAATAATAATACTCTCCCAGAAAACGCATTAAATTCGCTGCTGAAAAATCAATCTTAAGGTAAAAAATCATTACCAAAATATAAACAAATGGTACAAGTAAAGTTGTCACTGAGTAGACAAATAGAGGTTTAATCTTATTAGTTGCCAGAAGTCCTATAAACAACCCTATTCCCCAAAATATATGAATTTGATGAAATAAACATGCTATTGAGATAAAAATACCTGAAAAAATAATATTAATTATTTTCTTATCTTTTAAATATCTCAAATAAAACGAAGAAGATACTAATGAAAAGAAAATGGGCATTATGTATGTTTCAGCCTCCACGGCAAATCTCATAACACCAAAACTGACACCAACAAAGAATGTCCAAATATTAGCTTTATAAGTATCGTTTGTTTGTTTTAATATTATTCTTCTAAGGAATATCAGACACAACACCGCGAATAACGCATTAGTGAACTGCATTAATCTGAGAGCATCTATTGAGGGAAAAATTGCATGAACAACATTATAAATGAGATAGTTGATATAATTATACAGCAGATGATGTGCGGAAAACAGGTCAACTCCGTATTTAACACTACAACCATAACCTAAAGAATCAACTGAAAGATTATTATTTGGAAACAAAAAATAAATTATAAGAATGATTATGAATACTATCCGGAATCGATATCTCATATTAAATATTTTGATTGTTTCAAATAAATCATCTTTCAATTTGCCGGGTTAACAGCATTTATCCCCGTTTTATCAGGTTCATAAACTCTTCCCTCGTTTTTGCCTGCTGAAATACCCCAGTAAAATCGGAAGTTGTTGTCACTGAATGTTGTTTCTGTACCCCGCGCATTTGCATACAAAGATGTTGCGCTTCGAGAATTACCATGACCCCAAGCGGATTCAGGGTCTTCTGGATACATTCCTTAATTTGGGTAGTCATGCGTTCCTGCACCTGTAAGCGACGGGCATATACTTCAACAATACGGGCAATTTTGCTGAGTCCGGTAATATTGTGATTGGGGATATAGGCAATATGAGCCTTACCAAAAAAAGGTAACATGTGATGCTCACACATAGAGTAAAAATCAATATCCTTAACGATTACCATCTGACGGTAATCCTCGGTGAACATGGCCGACTTGATAATATCTTCGGGGTTTTGTTCGTATCCCTGTACCAGAAACTGCATGGCTCTTGAAACACGTTCGGGTGTTTTTAGCAAGCCTTCTCTATCAACATCTTCTCCCAATAATTTGATAATTTCCTGATAATGATGGGCTATTTG
>Ga0209417_1004653_pt1 | contig 16125 bp, 8 predicted proteins | sample RifGroF2_FD_184002 | JGI IMG/M metagenome (GOLD analysis project Ga0209417, IMG submission 184002) | Groundwater microbial communities from Rifle, Colorado, USA - Groundwater F2 (SPAdes) (version 2) | ecosystem: Environmental > Aquatic > Deep subsurface > Groundwater | place: Rifle, Colorado... | reverse complement strand
TTGCCGCATGTAAGCAGCCAATACGTATCTGTCTTCCATAATCTTCCAGCCCAGTTTTCCAGTTCGCCTGTGTCAATACTCAACGCTTTAGGATTAACACTGGTACAATTTGCTTCCAAAAGGGACTCTTTAAATATGTGGCTCAAATCATCCCAAATAAGGTTGTCGCCGGTTCCATTTATATAACAACTTGGCATAATTTCCAGACCGGCACCCCAGATACTGTTATGATGGTCGGTAGCCCAGCCACCGGAATTACCTGCCGTACTGCCGCTGCAAATAAAACCGCTAAGTGCGGCTTCAACCTCTCCGCTGTAATAAGAGAAGCCCATATAATTTGGAGCGGTTAGCCTTAAAGGCGGTATATCCGGCCCAGGCGACCAAATACATAGCGCACCATTTGTATATTGACTTAAAGGCTCTGATGGATTTTCTGTCAGAATTATTACGTTAGGGTCAACTTCATCCACAGCTTCACGAATCTTACGCAACAGTTCTACGCTTGAAGCAGCATAATACGGCTCAGGATGATTATGCACCGGATTATAACACGGTTCATAGGAAAAACTAACCTCATCAACGCGGATATACTTAGCCTGTGTTTGCTGAATAAGGTTTTTGCATTGTTGAGCTAACTGGTTCTGCCAGGGAATATAACCGGGGCAAGCAAATATGCTTAATGCGCCAGGTGGTATGGTCTTGCCTGCGTAATCCATGTGGAACCAGTCCTGGGGATTACTGCCGGCAAAGAGCGGACTATCAAGTCTGACGGTTTTACCAGCTATATAAAGCCCGAACTCCCTGCCTATTTGAACAACCCTGGCAATACCGGGGCTAAATGCTGCCATTCCGCCGAGGTCGCTTCGCGGGGTATAAATGCCATCCGTATGGTCATAAGAATCAACTTTACCCATACGAACTATACAATCCCAATACATTGCCCACTCGCGTACATCGTAAGTATTGCCGACATAGTGCACCTGTGCGAGTTGATTAAAGTTTGTGAACCCTGTATCACCGGGATTTGGGAACCAGCCGCTGCCATAAGTGTCGATATGGTTAAGCCATTGCGGAATCTGCCTGGCGGGAAAATTGTCTGCGAACCATGAACGATATTGCAGAGCAACAACCTTCCAGTCACCCTGGCTGACAACAAGCTTAACGGGCGGATACGTAACACTTGCAGAGGGGGCAAGATTGTAATTATCCGCATACAATACGGACATACCGCCGCCTGAAAAACGATGGAAAATCTTCTTTTTAAAATTCGGGTCGTCAATCGTAAAACCGAAAACCTCATTCACTGTCGGCTCATAAACAGCGTTCCACTGCCCATTCCATCCACGACCATATAAATCTCCCTGAGTTGACCATGCCGGCGCACATGATTGACCAAAGTCTCGCAGACGAACGCCAAGATTTGTGTTACGATCGCTTCCAAGCCCAAGCCCTGTAAAATACGGAAATGCCGTCATTATATTGCTGGTGCCGGCTGCATTATTTTTAACCCTTAAAGAAAGCTCAGGAGTTGTGCCGCCGTCGGGCAGCTTTACATCGAGATAGAAAGTAAGAGCAGGACTGCTTTTGGTAATTACCAGTGAAAGTATTCCGGCATTTTCAGCTCTGCTAAATGAAGATGATGAAAGCACACAATTTTTGGTATCAACAAGCGTTCCACCCATGTTTCCTTCTACCGACTGTATCTGATAAGGATAAGCCTGCAGCAGCGTTGGCGGCCTAGACGTAGTATTGATATAACATCGGAACGGATTACCATCGCCGTTCAGCAATTTAAGATAGTCATCGCCTGTAACTGCATTTTTTAAGCTCGCAAGAGTACCACTGGTCGAGCTGAAAAGTATCTGCACAAGACCATTTGCAAGTCCTTTGTTTCCTCCGGAATTCACAAACACTGTTTTTCTTGAATCACCCCAATTGTCGGCTATTGCCGAATAATCATGGAAATCCACACCGCAATCAGCCGTAACATTTGCAAGGAGCAAATCTCCCAGCGGGTTTGAACTAAGCCAGTTTTCTGAAAGAACCGCCATGTCGGCAAAATTAATTTCACTGTCGCCATTTAAATCGGGATAAAGATTCTTTGCCGGGACACATCTGTCTGGATATATTCTGAAATCATCAAAATACATACTGCCTGTGCCTGGATTTTTTCCCTGCCCGGGCTGACCAAGTCCAACATGAAGTTTTTTAACCTGTAACAGATTTATGCCGACCAGGTCAGAAAATGGAATTTCCCATAATGTCCATGTTGTTTTTCTTACAACATTGGGGTCTGGATGAGAAATTACCACAAGACCATTCTGGGCATCTTCAACAACTATATACATCTGCTGAACAGAATTTGAATTGCTTCCTTTAAACCATAGTCCAAGTTTATCGCCTTTATTTGTCCAGTCCCGATATGCCTGGTATCCCATAACCATTTCTGCGGTATTGGCAATGTTTGCATCGGAATAATCAAGTTTGATAGATTTGTAACCCCAGTGAGGACTCTGGCTGTCAATGTTCACTACGGCATTGAGGTTGGCTGCCCATCGATTTCTTAATACATCTACACTGGAATAATTTTCTGCATCTTCTATCATCTCATAATTGCCGGTAACAAAAGTGCAAATCGGCCCCCATGAAATATTCATACCGTTTGTTTGTTTTATTCGCCAGTAATAAACTTTGTCTATTGCAAGGTTGTCAGGAATAAAACTGTTCATTGTCTGGCCTGAACTGACAGGAGTTGCGCTTTGTTGAACATCAGAAAGTTCATCACCAAAATAAACATCAAATGTGCAGCCAGCCGCGCCTGCGTTCCAATGTAAATTAACATCCGGTACAACAAGAGTTAAGCCTGAAGGATAAAAATCTGAAGGCGGCAGCGACGGCGGCGGCGGAGCATTGCTATCAGCCGTCACAACCATTTTCGACAAACCTGTATCGAAAGAGGTTTTAATCGTGCCTGTACCACCATACGCCATCAGACGACCATCCGTCACTGCCTGATTGACCCATGTTTGAAGCTGAGCAGATGTTCCACCTCCAAACTGGAGCCTGCCAGCATATATATCAACGAACCCACCGCCATTAATTTCAATAATTCCGGAAGTTATAGTGCCGCCATAAATATAAACTTTCCCGATAGTACCGGTTATGCCTGATTCCGGACCAACAAGAAGTCGATAGGCAACATCAATGATTCCTGAATTTTGAATTATAACTCCGTTGCCGGTAGACCGATCTCCACCGCCGACAAATAACTGACTGCTTGCCCCCCCCAGCACCCAGATGCCGCCATTGTTGGTAAATACGCACGGCCCCCCTTCATAACCAATACGCGAATTCTCAGTTACATAAAAATATACCTCATTTAGCAGTTCAACATCATTCTGTGCCCCCCATACACCGGTAATAAAATTCCTGCACTCGGCATAACCCCCTGTCCCATCAATTTTCAATGTCGGTTTAGCCGCAGCCAACCCCACAGCATAGTCTTGATTCGTTGCCGTAGGAACACCATCAGTGTCCCAGTTTGAAAGATTGCTCCAGAGCTGATCTCCACTTCCGTTGTCATAAAAAATCCAATATGGATTTGCGGCAATACATGGTATTACACTAAAGAACATTATAAAAATAATCAGGTTTGCTTTTAATTTCACTGCGTGCTCCATACATTAAAAAAAACGCCCTCGGTTTATCCGAGGGCGGCTACAAACTATTTCCGTAAAATCCATAACCAAATAAGACTAAAAACGAACTTTGTAAGTTTTCGCAGTCCATACTTTGCACCAGGGGATAGACCACAACTCGCCGATGTTATACTTTTTTACATTTCCCGCAGCCAAAGCCACATTTATAGCTGAACCATGCCGGTCAATCCAGAACGTCTCAAACCCGCTATAACTCACTGTTGACGGTTCTGTTGGAGGTGACCCCCCTGATGTTTTAGCATCAGGCCAACCGGTTATCCAAAGACCATCGCCAAACAAAGGAGTTTCCGGAACAAAGTCTTCGTATTTGCGGTAAACATATTTACCTGCTCTGCCAAAGTCCGACATAGCAGCCGTATCAAGGTCGCTAAACCACCAGCCATTGTTGGCATAGCTGCTCTTCCATTGTCCATAATTCATCTGCCATGCCATTTTTGAACCACCATAAGACTGAACAGTCGTACAATCTGGAAGTTTGCTCGCAGAAGGACACATTGCAACTCCCAGCGAGACTTCAGTTCCCTTTTTTAAGTTCGTCGCTAAATAAGGAGCAATGGGGCTCATCCAGTAGTACCCTGTACTGGGGTCAACGTAAAGCGGAAGTTTGCTGGAATTTCCAAATGCGTACAAAATCAACCCATTACCTAACTGCCGCAAATTTGACGAACAAACAACAATACGAGCCTGCTCTCTGGCTTTTCCCAATGTCGGTAACAGTACTGCCAGAAGCATAGCTATTATTGATATTACCACAAGTAGCTCAACTAATGTGAATGCTTTTCTTTTTGTCATTTTTACACCTCACTATACTTTACATGATTTCAATTCAGCCTGAACAACGCCAAATTCTTAATACAAACCCAATAACCCGATTGAATCGATTGTTATTGTAACATACATCTAAAAATAAGAAACGCTTAAAAGCGGCAAAATATCCCTTTATTCCGCCAAAATCCGCTCTTAAATAAATTTTTCACACTTCAAATCAGAGGCAGGCAACAAGTCTGCCCCTGATTTTTAAATCAAAAATTATGCCCCATTAGGGAAACAGAATTGTTTCTGCCCAATTGAGAGCCATCCCGGCAAGGTCTTTTAAATCGACTACATCGTCTTTGTTGATATCTGTAAATGGTGCCGGCTGATGAACAGTGGTACCCGGAGCATCAGCCATAACGGATGCGATCTGTGCCTGTGTCAACTCAACATTGTAAACTCTAAAGTCATCCAGTCTTCCCTTGTATGGTGAATTTGCCGGATAGCCGGTGCCTAAATTTTGAGAGCCTGCTCCAATAACCTGATACTGACCAATGTCAATATCGTCTATCGGGTCCCTCGAACCTGCCAGCTCTTTCATAAGGACACCATTCAGGTAGATACGAACAAAACCAGTAGTGGCGTTTTTGGTAAAGGCATAGTGATTCCATACGCCTTCCCATGCACTTGCCGAAGAAGGCCTCCAGACCACAGCATCATTGGCATCGCTTCCCACTAACGGACTGCCTGCGTTAAATACAATGTCGCCATTATAAATCGGGCACTGGGCATCAATAACATCTGTCGGACTATAGGTACTGTCAATACCTCCAAACCGGAAAACATATTGATAAGATGGTGCATCTATGGTTGGAGGTGCAGGAGGTTGCCTTGTCGGGTCCCCTTTAATCCACATTGCTACAGTTGCCTGATTAGCAACGCTGGTCCATACGGAAGAAGGAACTTTTACGCATTGTATAGCACTGCCGCCATATACGTTTAATTTGATGCAGCCGCCTATTTTACCGGCTGTATCCCATAAGAAGGAAGCCGGGCTAAAGGGTCCTTCAACCGTTCCATTTCTTCCGTTGCCTGAACTGTCTGCAACATTCGTCCCGGAGGTCTCATTAAACTTATACTGAACCATCAGTGAACCTGTCGGCGGCATCACGGGCGTAACATTAAACCCTGCCTGACGGAAATCATCGGCAAAGGTCGCATAATCGGTGAAATTAACATTACAGTCATTATCAAAATCGCCCATCGGCGGAGAAACACACCGTCTCGGATACAGAGTAATATCGTCAATTCCAATCTTCCCTTTACCGCCTGCACTTGTGGCTTTGCCCAGACCGATATACAGCTTTCTAATTTTTGTAATGTCAACGCCTGTAAAGCTTGTCAAGGCAATATTAAACTGTTTGTTCCACGGATGCCAGACATCCTCAGCAATGTCATTTACATCCGCATAGAGTACTTTCGGGCTGATATGACCAAGCGAATCTTCCACACGAACATAGAGTGGGTCTTTGGCATTGGTTTCACGGCCATGGAAATATACCGCCAGTGCGACGCAATTATCTAATGTCCAGTCAATCGCCTTGGGGAAAGTAACAACGGCTTCACTATAATAAGGTGAAAGTATGTCATTATAGTCAAGCAACAGCGTACGAACGCCCGACCTTACAGTGTAAATGCTTGTATCAAGACTTAGTCCTGCCCCGCCAGCAGTATTCCATACGCCGTTAGTGTCATTAATACCAAAATAACCTTCAAAATGTTCAAGGACATAACCATCGGTTACAGTAAATTTCCAAACCGGCCCTCTTGTAATTTTTCCGGTACTGTTTATTTCGTCAATTCGCCAATAGTAAGTCTCTCCCAAAGCAAGCATTCCCGGATCATAAGTTGTCTGTGCCAGGGACTGACGGCCTTTATACACACCTAATGAAACTGATACAGTAGCAACATTTACATCATTGAAACTGGTTCCAAAGTACACATCATGCTGATTTGCATCTTCGCCCGACGACCATGAAAGAATTGAAAAACGGAACTGGTCGCTGTCGGCATCTTTCGGAGCAGGCTTCCACGGCGTGTTAAGATCATCGGGGAAAGTAGCCCAGACAACCATTTTCCCGTTTGGAGGATTGATATTGGGGTCAAACATCCAATGCACCTCGCCTCTGGGATGGCCACCATAAGCAGTTATTCTCCCATCTTTGACATAGTAATCGACTACTGACGGTCCGACTATCGAGGAAAACCCACCGAATTTCAGTACACCTTTTTCTATATTGATTCTGCCGCTTATGCCTGGACCATAAGGCAGCGGTTTTGGCATAGCAGTATTATATGCATCGCACGGATTAATGCACATAGGGCCTCCAACAATAACCTCACCTCCATAAAGATTCATCACACCCCGAGTTCCAACATTGGGGTCGATCGAGTTGGCTTCAGCGGGGCTGGCTAACCATAAAATCCATGCAACATCAACATTGCCGTCATATAAATTAAAATTGCCATGCCCGCGATATGCAGCACTATTCACCTGCCCCTCGCCGAGAATAAGTGAGCCGTTTGAAGGAGAATAAGGGTTCCGCACTTCCAGATAGCCGTCAAACATTGTAAAAGTCGAATTGGCATCGCCAGCTCCGCCCATGAACATATAGCCGGGATTAAAATAACCGTTAACCATATTAAAGCATGTTTCTCCCGCTTCCCAGCCGGAAATAAGCTTGCCGATTTGCAGAGCTGCCATGCCTTCGCGAATGATTATACAGTTGTAATCGTCAGGCGCGAAACAATTGGCGTCAAAAGTATTGCGCTCCACCCTGGTATCATCTGTGGGATATGGTGTATTATATTCGCCATTCCAATTATCCCACCAGTTGTATGTATTATCCCAGTCATAGTTGCCGCCATTTGCCGGGCAGACACCATTGCCCACGAATCTGGTATCATCGACTCCAAAAGCCGTACCGCAAACAACCGTCATGATGAGAAAATAAAAAAATATCCAATTTGTTTTAGTTTTATAAGAGCTCATCTTACACACCCTTTCCTTGTGCCAAGAATATTTTAATATATAAACCAGACAATAATTGCTGAACATGTATGTCAACTATTAACAAACCAGTCAATCGGCATAGTTACGGAACACTGAGACATATCACCCGGATGTCAATCATCCGGGCGATACATCTCAATTTTTTACTTTTGTTGTTTGTGCTTTGAACTAATTACTTATTTTCTTCTTCTAAGCAGAAGACCACCAAGTGCAAGTAAGCCCATTGTTGCAGGTTCCGGAACTACGCCCCAAACGTGCATCTTCCATACCGCTGGATCTTCATCAAAGGCATATTTTACTATGCCGGTACCATCATAAGCTGTCATTCTGCCATCAAGAATATAAGACTGTACAAGAGCGGCACCATCTTCAGGTGAATAACCGCCAAAATACATATCTCCACCGGAGAAATCAACCAGACCTGTTGCATCGACCTGCACAGTACCTGCGGTCATTGTTCCGCCATTGAGTTGTATGTCGTCAGCAGCCGATACCCAAACTCTCCATCCGCTTGTGAAACTGCCGGCATTTTGAACATAGGAGCCATTGCCGCCTCCACTGCTGCCGCCAATGAACATTTGTCCAGCCAGATAAATAGTGCCACCATTGTTGGTAACAGTATTCAGAGCGCCGGCTTCCGTGGTTCCTTCGCCAATTGAGAACAGGCCGGAGTCTCCTGCTTCGTTGCTCAAGTACAAATACCCATTCTCTGTTATCTCCATATTATTCTCCGCACCCCATACACCAGTAATCATGTTTCTGCATTCAGCATAGCAATCAACCTTAAGCATGGTCGTCGAGCCGTAACACATACCGGCAGCATAATCTGTATTGGCTATTGTCGGGACCTCAGCATTATCCCAGTTAGCAGGATTACACCACAAGGTGTCGCCACTGCTATTATTGAAAAACTGCCAATACGCCGCATTAGCTGAACCACAAACAAACAACAAACACAACAACATTACTTTTTTCATGGTACTTCCTCCAAAAACAACATAAACTATCTTCCGACCAACACAGCCGGATTATTACTTTTTTACATTTACCTCAAAATATCAACTTTACTTTTAACAATTCTATCCGAGAACACCTTTTTGCAATACGTTTTTTTCCGTCAAAAAATACCTTTATTACGACACTTCACATAGTAAGCCATACCGCAACAAAAACACTTAAGTCTATACCTTCAAAGCATTTGTCTTTGATTTAGACCAATTAATCTTTTTCATGTCCAACCATTTTATTTCATAAGGTCCAACCGATATCTTGCAGGTTTGCTGAAGATTTTGATAAACAGTTGTAATCTGGGCTTTATCCGAACAGTTTGTCAAAGCCACATTTCCGGCTCCAGGATATGCCGCACAATCAACCGCCGGATTAGCAGATAACCAGTTGAAAAACTGATTGTCTTTATTTGCCGCCCAGAAAATCGCACGCATAAGAAGCCTGCTGTTTTGATAGCTGTATGGCAAGGCAGCCATATAAACCGACCGTCCATTGCCGTAAGTGTTTGTTGAAAGCCTAACATGCCCGTCGCCATTTGTATCAAGCAACTGCGTATTTTTGCCGTATGAATAAACATAATTTTTATCAACACCACTATCGAAATGCCCATTTAAATCATCTGTAATGAAGTGTCTGGACAACCGACAAACAGACCTTATTGAAGCTTCAATTGCTATACCTGTTTCTTTCTCAACACCAAGTATGTCGGCAAGCTGAAAGTATCTGCCATTACATTCGCAGGCAGATGGGGCAGTTGCGCCTATGAAGCCGCCGCCATTATCAACCCATTTTCTCAAAGCGGTAACTATCTGAGCATCTTTCCAGTGATACCCACCGCTCCAGGCTGTACCCGCAACGCCGTCATTTATAATCACGTCAATCCCTGAAGGTATGCCGTGTTCTCTTATATCGTCAAAGCTGATAAATCGCACTTCAACAGGCAAGCCAGACAGACACTCAAGAAGATTAGAGCCTGTTACTTGAAAGTCGGCCGGTCGCATACATTTAAATTTCTCATCATGACCGGTATGGCCTATCCACGAACGCAGAGAGCCCCATGCATCGAGAACTGCAACTGTAATTGGAGCTGCATAAGGCTTTGTATTTCTAATTTTGTCCAGCATCAGACGGAATTCATTGCAAATCCCTGCGACGTGGTCAACAAAACCAGGACGTTTCATCGCAAGGCTTATATATCCGCCATAACCGATTCTATCGACCTGCTTACGGAGCAAGGCTCTTCTTATTTTAACCCAGTTTGTCTGAGATTCCCCAACAGGGTTGCACTTGTCATTAAAGACATCAGGGAACATATAAGGATAGAGACGTATTTCCTTTTGCTGTTGTCCAGGCACATCGGCAAGCCTTCGCAGGGCAAGGCCGCTTTCACAAGCTCCTATGTTAATATCTATACCCATTTTCTGAAACAACGGGCTGTAAAATTCTGCGCCAATCCAGTGGTCTCCCCAGAAAATTGCCGCTTTTTTACCTGCATCATGAATTCGCTGTACAAGCTCTTTTCCAAACACCACAACGAACTTTTGAATAAAGTCCATCCAGTCAAGATACCGTCTGCTCGGCACTCTGCATGTGGCGTTATAATATCCATTGTCAACAAGGTCTTCCGATCTTATGCTGTATCCTTTTTCGCGTGCAAAATCCTGCAATAACCGCGTATTGACACAGTCGGTATAACCGAGCCAGTCGCGATATTTATCCTTGCCCTGCTCATCTGAATCCAGTGTAAAATGATAGGCAAGAGTTGTCAGCCTGACCACATCAGTATGCGGATGATTTCTCAGCCATTCATCAAAAAAAGAATACAAATGCTCTCTGACAACCGGCCAATATGGATCTACGCTCACAACTGGATCCGCATTCCAGTTATTGGTCATATGATTGTACATCGAGGTCGAATCCCAGGTTTGATAAACCAGGAAATTAACCGTGTAGATATGAAACAAATGAGCTTTTTTCAATAAAACACTTCCACGTTCAGCATCAAAGTCCCATTCGGCAGAACTGACGACAAAATCAGCAGTGCGGTCAATAACTTCCCAAAACTGCTTCGGGTCATCGTCCTGATTTATTCGGTATTTAGGCTTGAAATATCCAGACAACAGTCGAATCTCAAACTGTTCAGACCGTGCGGTAACAGGTTCAGACATAAGATATTTCCCCGCCTGATAACGAGGATTTACTTTAGCAAACTTCTGATCTGCCCTTACAAGACAAATTGTAGAATATATCTCATAACCGCTTTGCAAAAAAGACTCATCGAGACGTGTCCCGTCAGAATCACGAATCGCATCAGCACCCCATTTTACAGCAACCTCGGCGACTTTATCGCACATATCTCTTTCTCCGGGAACCGTTACCCGGCCGATTTGCAGTGGGGTTTTGGCTGGATGTAACCGCTGTAATTGTCCGGCTTTATCACGAGACGGCGAAGCCTTTGAAGCCGTACAAATTTCTGTTGCTGATTGTCTCACTATAATTACCTTAAACTTTCTAACCCGCGTAGGAAATAAAAAAATATTTCAATATTAAAGAAACATACACATGTAACGAATATATGGTGATTATAGTAAAAACCTGCAAACAGAAAAAGTCATATATCCGCCAAAAAATGTTCTAAATGCGACAACAGAAAAAAACCATAAAATTACAGGATGTATTATCGGGACAGTCAACATATATCCGTCCCATAAAAAGTGATGCCCCCATTGTAACACCATAGAGCATTTCTGCTATTCATTTCATTCGGGCCAAGACATCCTCAACCGTTCCTGAAAATGGGCCGGGTGCTTCCATTTTAATTGAAACCAAAGCCGCTGCAAACTTTAATGACTCCAGCGGATTATGATCGAGCCGCCAGGCAAGGTAAGCGCCAAAAGTTGTATCGCCACGACCGGTTCTGCCAATTACGCTTTTGTTAGTAAATTTCTCAAAGCGGTTTTGCCTGTTGTATCTGACAACAGCGCCCTCAGAGCAGGTAATAAGAACTTCAGGACAGCCCCAACTGTTTACAATAACCGCAGCCTTTTCAATGTCATCTGTTCCGGTCAGAATCTTTGCCTCCAATATATCCAGCTTGACTTTATCCATAAGTCCGACCGCCTGCACTTTAGCAGGGTCGTCTTTGAATAAAATTTCTTTGCTTACCGGGTCGTTGTGTCGCACAAAACTTTGCATGTCGGCAGAAAGAGAATAGCCGCGTCTTTTCATTTTACGCAGGAAATCCAAACCGAATTCATGGTCATTGCAGCCGGCCAGGTGTACACACCGAGTAGAAAGCGGAGGAATATCCTGAAAATGGCCGGCATAAGATACTGTTGTAATTTGTCTTTCGTCAACATTACTGCTGGTATGCACTACTTTCACACGAGTTGTCTGCGGCGAGTCTATTGTCAATACCTTAATCCCTTTTTCCCGCAGCAATGATAATTCACGGTGGTCTTCCGGCGAAAGCATAAGCATTGCGGCAATTTTTTTTCCTGTACAGGAGGCGGCTACTGCCCCATACATTGCGGCCCCGCCGGCACACATATTGCTGCTGCCGTCGTAATTGATTGTTTCATCAAAGCAAATATGGCCGATAAAAACTAAATCATAAGTATACATCAATGTTCTCCAAAAATCAGAAATATAAAAAAAACAGGCTCGAAACTTCTTTATGCTCCGAACCTGTTTTTGAACTATCAGTTATGGAACAATACACAAGTCGAAACTACTAACCCGGATTATAACCAATCGGGAATATATATCCAAGTGTTGTTTCAAGCGTATAACCACTTTTCGGTGTCGGATTCACGTCGGAATAATGCTTTGTACCGTTTGAGTTCCTGAAACGATAAAGTGCAATGGAGTCTGTGTACTGATAACTCCATACATACCCCACTTTTCTCAGAATAATCGTGTTGGCCTGATTTTTTTCCGCTTCAAGGCCAAGCCAATGGTCCTTATTGACTGTGTTGTACAGGTCATAAACAGCCAGCAGATTATACCAAGTCTGATTGGGAAAAACATAACCCAAATCCGCTTGTGGAGTATAATCCAATGCAGGTACGGCATTTTTTGTATTATTGTAATTTCCCGAGAAAGTAGTATTACCAACGCGGCCTTCATTAACCATCGGAGCCGTAGTACTCCAATAATCCTGCAGGCTGGATGAATAGTTAATCGTCAAAGTCTTCCACACATGAGGCATACCATTATTACTTGAAACATACTGGGTGTTCACAGGCACATGCATCAGGCCGCGATAAAGATATTTTGAGGTGGCGGTACTGATTCCCGGCGGTATATACATAAAATAGGCATAGAAACCATTATTGTTCCAGCGATTTGTAGCAAAATCCGGATCGGATGGAACAGGATTAAACATTGAGCCGTAACCCAAAGCCTCCTGTCCATCATTGTCGGCACCAAGCTGTTCATTATATAGCCATTCAAACTGCCCATTAAGACCGGCCCAATCCCAACTTTCCATATTGTTCTGGTCGGATGCAAACATTAGTGCAAATGGTCCGGCACATAATTTATTGTCGGTGGTATAAACGCTTGCCCACGGCTGGACATATACACCGGTACCATAAAGCGGTTTATCCGCCACGCCGCCATTACCAGCTCCAAGAAAGCCTATGTTACCATCCCTGTTTACCCATTTCCACCAATAACCCGGCTGCCCGGCAGAAGCAAGAGTTGCACGCGCGATACCAGAGCCTGAACGCTGATCAGCCTCACCCGGATAAGGCGTGTCCTCAAAAATCATATAAAAGTAATTGCCCCACTGCACAACACTTAGGTTGCCTTCGCCATGAGGAGTTGTGAACTCCGGATGGTAACCAAACTCCCACTGTAAGCATACGTTGTTCGGGTAGGCCGGCTTTCCATACCATCGTCCGTATCCCCAATTGTCATAGGAGACACAAAAACCAACTTCCCAATATCTTCTGTTGGGATTTTCCGGAGCGTAGCCGCATTCAGCATGATACCAGCCAAGATAGCTGCTGCCGGTCTTAATAACGGTATTCAGAAATGCACCGTTCCAGTCAAATCCATTGCCAAGTGCCAAACACTCCACTGTGGGGGTTTCTGTTAAATGCCACATAGCGTCCATATTGGCAACTGTTGTGTTGCCGCCGCCAAAATATCCCAACAACTGTCCATCTGTTCTTTTGACTACGTTAAATGGACTATCGGGTCTGTGTGTATCTGGGCCAAACATATAATACGGCCTGCCGATTTTTACGAGGGTATTTCCCCCTGCCCAGCCAAACCCCAAATTACATGCAGAAAACAGAACCATCAAAATCATTATTAACAATTTAGCTTTTCTCATATAAAACATAAGAGTCTCCTTATTATTTAAGCTGTCGAATTATCCAATTTACAGTTTAGCATTACAACAGCAAGGCGGGGGGCGTTCCCTGAATTCCAACAAACTTCTCTTTGTATCCTTCATAATTTCACATATCTGTACTCAACTTACATTATTGGACAAAAAAGAATAGCCATTGCTGTAACAAAACCGCACATCTTATTATCTTCATTCTGCCATCTTCAACTATATAATTTTGCGTCAAAAAAACTCTTTGTTGCGACAATCAATCCGATGGCAAAAGCGGGAATTAAAAACGAAAAAGCTTCACAACAACTACCTACCGTGTGGTACAAATAGCTAATTCGCCACTAAAAATCGCCCATCGTGCGATAAATTGGGCATAATTTTTTATATGCAGTCATTTTTATGTTGTTTTATTTATATATTTGCGCAAAAAAATCCCTTTATTGCGACATATCAGAAATTAATAAACAAACCTGTTGAAATCGTGAAACTATCCGGATATAACAAAACAGCAGAATCAGAACAAACACTGGAATTGAAAATGAAAACGCTTCGCATTTTACTGCTGGTAGAAACGTCTCGTGCATACGGGCGAGGACTATTGGAGGGTATAGCAAAATATTCACATTTGTACGGCCACTGGCGATTTTTTAATGAACTCCGGCAGGAAAGAATGACAATACCCCAGATATTGAAACTGTCTCCCGATGGTATTTTTGCACAGGCAAATGAAGCAAAAATATGCGATGAATTTTTGCCAAAATGGGTACCTTCAATAATTTTTACAGGCGATACAGGTATTCTTTCAGGCGCACCAAATGTCATCGATAACTGCGAGGCCGAGAGTAAGATGGCCGCAGATCATTTGCTTGAAAAAGGATTTAAAAATTTCGCTTATTGTGGTTTTCTCCATCCTTACTGGTCAAAAAAACGACAAGCCGCGTTTGATGATGCGATTACCCAAGCCGGTTTTTCCGTAAGACATTATCAAAATCCATCAACAAAATATGGTACTAAAGAACTAAACCACATTTGCAAGTGGATAAAATCTCTTCCTGTCCCTATAGGGTTGATGGCCTGCAATGACGACCGAGCCAGACATGTACTTGAGGCGTGCCAGATATGTGAAATCCAAGTGCCTGAACAAATTGCCATAATTGGAGTTGACAACGACCCATTGCGATGTGATATGGCAGACCCGCCTTTGTCCAGCGTTGCCCTGAATTGTTCCGCAGCTGGTTTTGAAGCGGCACAAATACTGGATCAAATGATAAGAACTAAAAAAAAATCCGAGCAGATAATTACAGTTGAACCTACTCATATCCAAACAAGACGTTCAACGGATACCATGGCGGTTGATGATGCTGAAGTCGCATTAGCGCTGCGATATATACGCATGAATGCCAAAAGGCAGATTTCGGTTGATGAGGTTGCCGATTTCGTTGCAACAAGCCGCAGAAGTCTGGAACGAAGATTTTTAAGAATTCTCAGAGGCTCAATTATGCAAAACGTAAGAAAAGAACGCGTGGCTCAAATATCTAAAATACTCATATCTACCAATCAGCCAATTTCAAAAATCGCAATGGATTTTAATATGTGCAGCTTCACACATTTCGCCGATTACTTCAAAAAAGAAACCAACATGACTCCAAGAGAATATCGAAAGAAGTTTGGCGGTTGATGGAATGTACCTGGCAGGTTAAAAAAAGGATTTTGGGAAAGACCTGTATTTTTATGGCGGAGTAGATTTGCAGCAAATACTATGTAAAGGCACTGTACAGCAGGTCAAAGATGAAGTTAAGCGACTGATTGATATTCTCGGTACTAATGGCGGGTATATATTAGGACCAGGACACACATATATTCAGGTTGACACACCCATAAAAAACATTCTGGCTATGTATGAAACTGCCGCTAATTATTTGAGATAATAATAATCGACTCAAAAACAAGCCCAAGTGTCGCAAAATAGGAATTATTTGTCGCAAACACCTTAATATTTGGCGTTTTTCATGGTATAATGGCACGGTCGTGAATTTCTTAATTCTTTATGCTAACGCAGCACATTTAGTATTTATAGTAGTGAGAAGGAATGTAATACTACAACGCCATTTAGGTTTTCAAAATGCAGCAACGTATAACTGATAAATCGATTCCCATCTCACGCAATCGCCAGCGTTTTTTTCGTATATGGCAGCGTTGAGAACGGGCTATACGCTGTT
>Ga0209417_1004649_pt1 | contig 16139 bp, 14 predicted proteins | sample RifGroF2_FD_184002 | JGI IMG/M metagenome (GOLD analysis project Ga0209417, IMG submission 184002) | Groundwater microbial communities from Rifle, Colorado, USA - Groundwater F2 (SPAdes) (version 2) | ecosystem: Environmental > Aquatic > Deep subsurface > Groundwater | place: Rifle, Colorado... | reverse complement strand
ACTGCAATTTATTTAGTAAGTTTATTGTTTTTTTATCATTTGACCTCTTCCCTTTTATTAATATATTCCATCTTTTTTCTTAAGTTGACGACATTGAGCTTCGCCTGCTCCCCCAAAAAATAAATAACAAAAATCAGTCACTTTTTGAACATTACCTTATAATTTACTAAAGCTTTAATTTCTTTACAAAAATTGCAAAATATTCAACAATATAGATATTACAAATGGGAGACGTAATGAGATGAATAAGGCGTGTTGTTTTCTGGTTTTATTTTCATTTTTAAATTTAACAATTTATCCGGCATTTGCAGATGAATATATGGTGCTTCCTCCGGTAATGGAAGAACAAAGCAGCCAGAATTATAATAACCAGAACTATAATAATCAGAATTATAATACAGGATACGATACATCAAATTCCTATTCGACATCCTCGCAGCCTTTACAGGGCACAATAACTACAGTGCCTGTAGGTACTGCGTTTCAGGTTATAACTGATGCTGACCTCAATTCAGTAAGAAACCAGGTTGGTGAAATTTTTACAGCTACGTTAAACCAGCCTATAACTGTAAATGGGGATGTAGTTATACCCGCAGGAAGTGAAATAGTAGGACAAATTACCTATTTGCAGGATGCTGGCAGGGCAGGCAAGAATGCAAAAATGGAAATAAAGTTTACAAGCATAAAGCCTTTGTATGGCGCTAAAGTTCCTATTATGGGCAAGGTGCTAACACAGGATAATACAGGCATCCTTAAAGGCGGAACAATAAAAGATCAGCTTGTAAAAAGTGCTAAAACAGAAGCTATTGTAACAGCAGGTGGAACTGTTGTCGGGGCAGGAATTGGTGCCGCATTAGGCGGGGTTACTGCAGGAACAGGGGCTGCAGTTGGAGCTGCCAGTAGCGCAGGAATTGGGCTGGTTTATCTTCTTTGGAGAAAAGGGCAAGAAGTAAAAGTTCCAAGCGGGACTAAAATAATTGTTATGCTGGAACAGCCTTTTAGCGTTGGTAAATAAAGATTAAAAAGTTTTAAAAAATAATAAACAATAAAATTTTATATTAACTAACCTGTTACAACAAAAGATCTAAATTTTAATCAAAATTTAGGCAAATATATTGCACAAAATATGAAAAAAAGGTATAATAATTCTCATCATTTATCTCTGTAAATATGTTTATCTCTGTAATTTAGAACTGAGGAAGTTTTACATGCTAAAAAAGCTGGGCGTGGATCCTGGCGGTTTTTCGTATAATCAGAATAACCGTCAAGGACAAGAAGTGTTTTTTGGGAAGCAAACAGCAGTAATTAAAAAAGCTGGTGAAGTAATTGTTGAAAAATTTGTCAAAAAATTCAATCCTGTTGATGCCTGGGTTGTTAATAATCCTTTTGCTGATTCTGCAATCAAGCGTACACTTGGGAAAGATGGTTTTAGAGAAGTCGGGAAAAGTTTGGATGGAAAACGAACTTATTATTTAGGCAGGAGTAATTTAGAGACATTCGTAGAAGCAGTTAGTACACTTGCTCAGGAAACTTTTGGAAAATTGACGCGTTCAAGCGGCCAGGCTGACACTAAAAATGCAGCAATAGAATTCAATAAAGTTTTTGCAGAATTAAGACAAGGTGCAAGGGAAAAAATAAAGTATGAGTGGCTGGCTTAGTTATTTTCCATCCAGCGAAAATATTTCAACTTCAGACCTAAAATGATTCCTGATTAAATTTTCAATTTCACTGTCAGCCCGCACCCAGAAATTCGACGAAGCAAGTATTTTGAGCATGCTTCCGTTGTTTTTTACATTAAAAATAATTGGGTCACTTCCCTTATGCCCTGTTAACATATCTTTTAATGCCATTATTTCTTCGAATTTGGAATTCTGGTTAAGGTAAATATTAACTATATTGCAGTTTTCAACCTTTGAAACATTATTTACTATGATGCTTGGCGCTGTTTCTTCATCTCCGCGGTATTGTATTTTCCCGCCCAGTATAACCTTGGATTCCGGCTCAATATAAGAACCAAATTTATCCAGAACTTCGCTGTAAACCACAAAATCAACTTTTCCGGTTAAATCCTCAACACTCCCCACTTTAAGCATCTTGTTATTTTTTGTATAAAGCTGTTTGACACTTGTTATAAGCCCACAAACAGTTATTAGCGCACCTTCGGGGATTTCTTTAAGTTCAGCTATATTGTGTGTGGTTAAAAAAGGAAGCTGGTCTTTAATGCTTGATAAAGGGTGGCTGGTAATATAAAAGCCCAGATATTCCTTTTCAAAACTCTGTATCTCGCTGTCAGGGAATTCCTCCTCGGAACCTGAAAGACTAAAAGTTGGTACATTCTGTGTTGCTAATGCAGCAAACAGGCTTACCTGTCCGTTTGCTTTTGCTTCATTTTCCCTTATTGCGGTGTTCATTGCTGAATCCAGGTTCTCAAAAAGCTGTTTTCTGCTTTTTTCTATGCCGGAAAACGCACCTGCCTTGATTAAACTCTCAACAGTTCTTTTATTAAACTGTTTAAGGTCAACTTTTGTGCAAAAATCGTAAAAAGACTTGTATTCTTCGTTTTCCCGACTTTTGGTAATTTCTTCTACAACACCTGCCCCCACGTTTTTAACCGAGCAAAGCCCAAACCTGATATTGTTTTCATCCGGCGTAAAGTCTGCACCTGACTTATTTACATTAGGCGGGAGGATTTCTATGCCCATTTTCTGGCATTCAGCTATGTATTGCTGGATTTTATCCTGGTTAGAGCTTACACTGGACAACAGGCAGGCCATGTATTCCACAGGATAGTGCGCTTTTAAAAAAGCGGTCTGATAGGCAAGAAACGCATAAGCAGCGGAGTGTGACCTGTTAAAACAGTAGGCTGCAAATTCAGTCATTGTTTCAAAAAGCTCTTCAGCCAGTTTTGGATCAACATTGTTTTTTTGCGCGCCCGAAAGGAATAATTCCCTTTGTTTGTTCATTTCTTCAGGCTTTTTCTTTCCCATTGCACGCCGCAAAATGTCTGCCTGTCCGAGTGTGTACCCGGCAAGTGACTGTGCAATCTGCATTATTTGTTCCTGATAAACTATTGTGCCGTATGTATCCTGCAATATAGGCTCAAGCGCAGGATGCTTATATTCAACCTTTTGTCTTCCGTGTTTTCTTTGGACAAAATCGCCGACCATGCCTGAATTTAGCGGGCCCGGCCTGAAAAGAGCTACCAGTGCACCTAAATCCTCAAATACAGAAGGCTTTAAATCCTTTACCAGTGTTTTCATTCCTGATGATTCAAGCTGGAAAATTCCGTCTGTGTCACCGTTTGAAAGCAATTCGTATACTTTTTTATCATCAAGAGGGATGTTGTTTATATCTATGCTTATTCCCTGTCTTTTATGAATTAATTTAACTGTATTATCAATGATTGTAAGGTTTCTTAAGCCCAAAAAGTCCATTTTTAAAAGGCCAAGCTTTTCCAGATCGCCCATAGGATAGGTGGTTATAACAGCATCTTCTTTTGAATGCTGGATTGGCACGATATCAGTAAGGGGATCACGGGAAATTATTACACCAGCTGCATGTGTACCAACGTTAAACTTTATTCCTTCAATGGACTTAGCTAAATCAACAAGCTCTTTAACCTTCGGATCCTTATCATAAACCTTTTTCAGTTCCATTCCATCAGCGAGTGCATCGTCAATTTTTATTTTAGGGGTAGTGGGTATCATTTTGGCCAGTTTGTCTGACTCGGAATACGGTACATCCATTACCCTGGCAACGCTTTTAAGTGCTGCTCTTGCGGCAAGTGTTCCAAATGTGATAATTTGGCATACTTTGTCCCTGCCATACAGGTCTGAAACGTAGTTTATGACTTTTTCACGCTTGTCTATGCAGAAATCTATATCAACGTCAGGCATGCTGATTCTTTCCGGATTTAAGAAACGCTCAAAAAGGAGATTATGTCTTATAGGATCAATTTCTGTTATGCCTAGCACATATGCCACAAGGCTTCCTGCTGCTGATCCCCTGCCCGGCCCCACAGGAATATCATTTTCATGAGCAAATTTAATAAAATCCCATACAATAAGAAAATAGCCGGAAAAGCCCATTTTTTCTATTATTTCAAGTTCATATTTAATTCTGTCTGTCAGCTCAGGGGTTATTTCCTTGTAACGTCTTTCTAATCCTTCTTTTACAACCTTTTCCAGATATGATTCGATTGTATGATTAGGTGGTATGGGGTAATTAGGCAGGATAGATTCGCCCATATTAAGAATTAAATTACATTTGTCAGCTATTTTAACTGTGTTTTCTATTGCAGTATTGAAAATTTCCTCATCCAGCCAGCTAAAAGCCTGTTTTAGTTCTTCTGAATTTTTAATGTAAAATTCCTCATTAGGGAATTTCATCCTGGAATTATCGCTTCTTATTTTGCCGGTTTGCAGGCACAATAGGATATCATGGCAAAGTGCGTCCTGTTTTTTTGTATAGTGGCTGTCGTTTGTGATAATTAAGCCAACATCCAGTTCCTTTGCAATTTTAATAAGGGTCGGGTTGGTCATTCTCTGGCCTTCAATGCCATGGTCCTGGAGTTCAATGTAAAAATCTTCACCAAACAAGTTTTTATAGTATTTTGCAGAATTTATCGCGCCTTCTTTAGAATAAACAAACAGTTTTTTTGCGATTTCTCCGCTAAGACAGGCTGAGGTGCAGATTAATCCTTCTTTGTGTTCTTCTAAAAGCTGTTTGTTTATTCTTGGTTTATAGTAAAACCCGTCAATATGCGCTTTGCTCACCAGTTTTATCAGGTTCTGGTAGCCTTTTTTGTCTTTTGCAAGTAAAACAAGGTGGTAATTGGGGAGTTTGCTTTGCCTGTCATCCAGGTTCCCGTCAATTATATATAATTCGCACCCTATGATGGGTTTAATACCTTCTTCTTTAGCGGTTCTATAAAATTCAACAGCCCCATACATCACGCCGTGGTCGGTTATTGCAGCAGCGGGCATGTTATTTTGTTTTGCATGCTTAACCAGGTCGCTAATGCGGGTAGCCCCGTCAAGCAGGCTGTATTCTGAATGCAGGTGTAAAGGGACGTAGGGTTTCATAAGTAAATTATATTACAAACCAAAAATTGTCATTTCCGACTCAAACAAAAATGTCACCCCGGCCCCCAAATGTCACCCCGGACTTGATCCGGGGTCTTTCCAGCGTGGAATCCAGACTAATTTCGTCGAATTGTCATTGCGAGGAGGGGCTTTAGTCCCGACGTGGCAATCTATCCGGCGTTGATTTTATGTAATTTTTTAACCTCACACCTATAAAATTCATTATTTTTTGAAAATATAAGTTTTTTAGCTAATTTTTTTATTTAAAAAAATATGTTAATTTAAATTAGTAATTTAGGTGATGACATTTACCTTTAGTCGAACATTGAAAAAATAATAGGGAACCTCAGCTCTCCTCCCGAATAGGGGATAGATTTATTACAGCTAAGTGCGGGGTTGTAAAAGTGTATAAGACCGCAAAAAGGAGAGCCTCAGCCGTGGATATCAAAGTCACGTTAAAAGAGCGACTCGTTATTACCCTTGTGATAATAGCGATAATCGCTCTCAAACTTTGGTTCTAAACTGATGGGGTTAAAAGTCGGGGTGGCCGCCCCGGCTCCCTTTTATATATTATTATACAATATTTACAAAATTTTTAAAGTGCTCAATTTCTTATTTAATTCCTCCGGGTCCCCCTTAATAAATAAAACCTTTAACCGTGATTTTTCTCCACTGATAATAGAAATCGACGTTTTTGGAACATCTAAAAGTTTTGATAAAAATTTAATGCATTTTTCATTGGCCTTGCCATCAACCGGCGGGACATTCAGCCTGATTTTCAAAATATTATCTACAAAACCAACTATTTCACATTTAGAAGCATTAGGTATTACTTTTATGTTTAATTTAATTCCGTCCATTGTTTATACTTCATATAAAGAGTAAAATATTATTGTTATATAAAGATTATAATCGGGCAAATGAACCATAAATTACTTTTTGATCCTCTCGTAGCTATACTGAAAAAACAAAAAAGATCCCAAGTGGACATAGATAAAGTCCATAGGGCGTTTGATTTTGCTTGTGAACTCCATGAAGGTCAGTATAGAGCCAGCGAGGAACCATATATACTTCACCCGATTGAAGTTGCAAAAATTCTAGCTGATCTTCAGGCCGATACAGACACTATATGCGCTGCATTGTTGCATGATATTCTTGAAGATACTGACACTAAACCTGCCCAGATTTCTGAAAAATTCGGGGAAGATGTTCTTACACTTGTTAATGGTGTCACAAAACTCAGCAAGTATAGCTATAGTTCCAGAGAAGAGCGGCAGGCAGAGAATTTTAGAAAAATGTTCCTTGCTATGGCTGATGATATAAGGATTATTTTCTTAAAATTAGCTGACAGGCTACATAATATGCGTACTTTGAATTATATGAAGCTGGAAAAACAAAAAGAAATAGCAAAAGAAACCCTGGAAATATTTGTCCCGCTTGCTAACAGGTTGGGGATGGGATTAATAAAATCAGAGCTCGAGGATTTGTCCCTTAGGTATATTCATCCTGAGAAATACTTTGAAATTGCCCAGCTCGTTGCGCAGGCCAAGGCGGAAAGAGATCACGTTGTGCAGGCTATTATTGAAAAAGTCGACAGCAGCCTCAAAAATATGCATATAAAAGCTGTAATTACCGGCAGGGCAAAGACTTATTATAGTATTTACGCTAAAATGCAGCGCCAGCAGAAAACATACCAGGATTTATATGATGTAACAGCTATAAGAGTAATAGTAAACACTGAAAAAGAGTGTTATGAGGTACTCGGACTTATTCACTCTGCGTTTAAGCCAATACCCGGCAGGTTTAAAGATTATATTGCAATGCCTAAAAACAATCTTTACAGGTCTTTGCATACATCAGTAATTGGCCCCAGAGGAAAACCGCTGGAAGTCCAGATAAGAACCCAGGAAATGCATGAAGTAGCTGAATACGGTCTTGCGGCGCACTGGAAATACAAGGAATCCGGCAAATCCTCCAAGGCTTCTCAGGAAGAGCTGAAGTTTACCTGGCTCCGAAAGTTGATAGAAATTCAGCAGGATATCAAAGATGCTAAGGAATTTGTTGACAGCGTAAAATTGGACTTGTTTTCCGATCAGGTTTTTGTGTTTACACCAAAAGGTGATGTAATAGACCTTCCAGCAGATGCTACACCGCTTGATTTTGCATATAGGATCCATACGGAAATAGGCCACAGGTGTATTGGCGCAATGATAAACGGTCGAATAGTGCCTCTGGATACAAAATTAAACAATGGCGATTTTGTGGAAGTCCTCACCGGAAAACATGAAAGGCCGCGGCTTGACTGGATTAACCTGGTAGTAACAAACCAGGCCAGATCAAGAATAAGGCTGTGGTTTAAGAAAAATTCAAGAGAAGAGCATATTACACAGGGCAGGCAAAATCTTGAACATGAGCTTACTAAAGCGCATGTAGATGAGCTGATGAAGGAAGGAAAAATCCTGGAAATTTCCAAGCAGCTTAATTACCAAGCAGAGGAAGACTTGTTTGCTGCTCTGGGATATGGGGAAATTTCAATTACCAAGATTACCAACAGGTTAAGAGTTGAGAAACTTGTAAATGAAGTTACAATAAGCAGAAAGCCTCAGCCTAAGAAAACCAACAGAGTGATCGAAGGGCTGGAGGGCATGCTTTATCATATTTCAAAATGTTGTTCTCCTGTTCCTGGTGAGCCTATAATAGGAGTTGTAACGAGAAGTAGGGGAGTGAGCGTACACAGAGAAGACTGCCTGTCCTTAAAAGTAGTTGATGGGGAGAGATTGCTGCCAATAAGCTGGAATTCAGACAATATAAAAAGGGCTTATGTTACAAGAATTTTTGTTGAAGTTATAGATAGACTTGGCGTTTTTAAGGATGTAATAGGTAAAATTTCCGATAGTAACATTAATATTACTGAAGCTAAAATAAAGAAGAAAAACAAAAATTTTGCTACAGTTGAAGTAGGCATTGAAATTCAGGATATTGACCAGCTCAATAAGATTATTGCGGGCATTAATACCGTAAGCGATGTGGTGAGTATAAAGCGAAGATAATCTTTTTATCGTGAAAAAGGAACTTGATTACGCGCAGTTTGCATTTTTAACCAGTCCTTTGCAAGTTCACTTTTATGCTCGTTGTCTGCATTTTGAGATTCCTGATGCATTCTTTCATATATATTTTTTTCTGCTGCGTTAGTTCTGCTGTATACATTCCATTCATTTTTCTTTACGAAAACTTCTTTTTTCTTTTCGTAAAGGTTTTTAGGTAGGTGAGTAAGGAAATAAAGGCCGCCAATTGCCATGCTTGCAACAGCAAGAAAATTTAACACAGGGTATTTTCCGGGTATTTTTTTCCCTATAGCTTTTATGGTGTTATAATCTATATCATCACAACTCCACAAAGCAACTCTGCCAACAAAGCCTGCTGCTGCAATCATAGTAGCTTTAGTCGCATCAAGGTATTCAAACCCCGGGATTATAGGGTTATTATATTTTTTCTTCTCTTTTTTTTCAGCCTTTTTGGATTGATTTCCGAAAGAAAGAGAAGAGCTGTTATAACGTGCAGGAATATTTGTTAGACTGACAGACATAACTCACTCCGGCCTTACACGCCAAATACGCCCATACCTTTGCCGACCCTAGCTATATTAAATTTGGCATAATTATTAACTGATTCTTCAAGCGGAACTTCAGGATTTCTTGCCTGCTGGTCTATTTGTTCTGATAGGCTTGTTTCAGCAGATTTTGCCCTTGAATATACGTCAAATTCTTTTTCTTTTGCAAATACCTGCACACTTTTATGATAAAGCGCAGATGCTCCGGTTAGTAAAAATGTTGCTGCACCTGCTGCTAACCCTACCGCTACAGGCCCGGGCATTTTTAAAAATGTTTTAGTAAGGGCAGGAACAGCCTCTTTTACCGCTTTCATATTTGCTAATAATCCTGCACCTACGCCAACTATAGTTGAAAAGATGCTTGAACTCAACACAGTACCGTAGTATTCCATTTTTTTATTGACAGGGTTTTCGTATTTCTGTTGGCTTTGTTTGCCAAAACTTACCTGTTTTCTTTGATTAGCCTGTTTTTGATATGAAGCGGATAGATTTTGTGATACTGAACCTATATTCATAGAATTTCTCCCCTATTTCTTTAACTGTAATTATAAAACCTGTAAACCTTAAAAATTACCTTTAATTATAAAATATCTTGAAATAATTTACATTAGTTAACATAAAACTGCATGTATGTTTGCGTTATTATATTCATATCAGGTCAGGTATGGGGTAGAAGATAATGACAGCAACATTATTGTACGAGGGCAAGGCGAAAAGGGTTTTTGAAACTGATAAAAACGATGAGGTTATTATTAGTTTTAAGGATGATGCCACAGCGTTTAACGGACTAAAAAAGGATTCTTTTACTGATAAAGGACGTGTAAACCTTGCATTTACAAAATATTTCTTTAATTTGCTTGAATCAGGCGGAATTAAAACACATATAATTTCATTTATTGATGAAATTTCACTTAAAGCAAAAAAAGTAAGTATTGTTCCTCTTGAAGTGGTTGTAAGAAACCTTGCAGCAGGCTCATTATGCAAAAGGCTGGGGTTTGAAAAAGGCATGGTAATGGAACCGCCTCTTTGCGAATATTACCTTAAAAATGATGCTCTTAATGATCCTATTCTTTGCAAAGAGCATATAAAATACATGAATACTGTTAATGAACAGGAATTAGCTTGTATTGAAGAACAGGCGCTTAAAATAAACGAGATTTTACGTGCTCATATGGATTCAAAAAATATAACTCTTGTAGATTTCAAACTGGAATTCGGTAAAACATCAACAGGGGAAATTATATTAGCTGATGAAATCTCACCGGACACCTGCAGGTTCTGGAAAAAAGGCACAATGGAATCCCTTGATAAAGATGTGTACAGGGAAGGAAAGGGCGATCTTGTAGATTCATATAAAGTACTGGCAGACATTTTAGGAATTAAATTATGAAAAAGTATAGAGCAGACATAGTAGTAACCTTAAAAAATGGAGTGCGTGACCCGCAGGGTGCAGCGATAGATACAGTTTTAAAAAGAACCGGAATGGAAGAAAGCGCTGAAGTCCACGTTGGAAAATATTTTAACCTCGTTATTTCCGGTGAAAATGAAGAAAGCGCAAAGCAAAAACTTGATAAAATATGCGAGGATGTATTATCTAATCCAATTCTTGAAAGTTACAAGGTTGAAAGGTTTACGGAAGTATGAAAGCAGGTGTAATAGTATTTCCCGGCACGAATTGTGACATAGACACAAAGCGTGCATGTGAGTTTTTTGGGTGGGAAACGGAATTTATCTGGCACGATGAAACCCAACTGGATAAGTATGATATAGTGTTTTTGCCTGGAGGGTTTTCGTACGGGGATTACATAAGAGCCGGACGATTAGCCAAATTCAGCCCTGTTGTGATGTGTTTAAAAGAGTATGTAGCAAAAAAACGGGGCTTTTTAGTGGGTATTTGTAATGGTTTTCAGATACTTTGCGAAACAAAATTGCTGCCGGGCATCCTTTCTACCAACATAAACACTAAATTTATATGCGAAGAAGTGGAGCTGGATTATATGGGCAAGGAAATCAAGCTCCCAATCGCCCACGGCGAAGGCAGATACATAGCTGATGAGAATACAAAAGAAGAAATGATTTTCCTGCGTTATAAAAATAATCCAAACGGCTCTGATATGGATATAGCAGGGCTATATGACAGGGAAAACAGAATTATCGGTATGATGCCGCACCCTGAGCGGGCTATTTTTACTGAAACCGGCAACACAGACGGCAGGGCGTTTTTTAAAATGCTGGAAAAGGAACTAAAACGTCATGCCGTGCTTGATACGGCATCTTTCCAGCGTAGAGGTGAAGTGTAATGCTCTCAACAGTCATTGCGAGCCGTGAATTTAGTGATATAAGCAATTTAATTAAGTTGCGAAGCAATCTTCCAATAAACAACGCAAAGCGTCATTCCGAACTTGTTTCGGAATCTATCCAGTTATCGCATAAATGCCAGACCCTGAAACAAGTTTAGGGTGACTTTTATTAAAGGAAATTAACAATGAGAACCTTACAATTAAATGAAAATGAAGAAATTTTAGATAAAGCTAGTCCTACAGTTGGATTAATACTAGGGTGTTATCTATTTATATTTTTCGTTATTGCTTCGGTGATAGCAATATCATTATCATATAATTTTGGTCTTTTTGAAACCATTGTTGTTTTTATTTTAGCCTATCCTCTTGTTCATATTTTCATTTATTTTCTTAACACTGAAGTGCTTTTAACTACAAATAGGCTTATTTTTAAAGATGCACTTACATTACAAGTTGTGGATGTTTCACTAAATAAGATCAATATAGTCTACAAAAATACACCTTTAATTATATATAATTTGGGAACTACAGGTGCTGAGATAAAAGTACAGGTAAATGGTGCTTTTTATAAAAAGTATAGTGTTGTCATTCCTGATGATTCAAGAATTATAGAAAATTTAATCAATCATATAAAAAAGAATATACCTAGAAATAATTTAAATATTAACAAATGTAAGTTTGATTACTTAGGAAATTAAATAATGGATAAAATAATGAAAAAAAATCAAATACAACTATATAAAGCCCTCGGCTTAACAGACGCCGAATACAAAGAAATTCAATCCCGGCTTGGCAGGGAACCAAACGAACTGGAAACATACTTGTTTTCTGCAATGTGGTCAGAACACTGCGGATATAAGCACTCAAGAAAATACTTATCACTATTTCCTTCAGGCGGCGCGGTCAGTCACGGTGAAAACGCCGGAGGAGTACAGATAGGCGATCATGTTGTTGTATTCAAAGTTGAATCACACAACCACCCATCAGCAGTAGAACCTTTTCAGGGAGCAGCAACAGGAATCGGGGGCATAGTCAGGGACATTATGGCAATCGGTGCAAGACCAATTGCACTGCTTGACTCGTTAAAGTTCGGTAAAATTACCAATAACTTTTCAAAACATATATTTGACGGGGTAGTCCACGGCATATCCCATTATGGTAACTGTATAGGAGTCCCAACAGTAGCCGGAGAGGTTAGTTTTGATGAATCATACACAGATTCGCCACTTGTAAACGTTATGTGTGTAGGGCTTGTGCATAAGGATAAAATAAGATCAGCCCGTGCAGAAGCTGGCAAAATAGTAATAGCAGTGGGTTCTCATACAGGCAGGGATGGTATCCACGGTGCATCGTTCGCATCAAAAGAATTAAATGAAAACTCTAAAGAAGACAGGCCATCTGTGCAGGTGGGTGACCCATTTACCAAGAAAGTACTGATTGAAGCAACTCTTGAAATACTTGCTTTAAAAGAAGTGCAGAGTTGTCAGGATTTTGGCGCAGCAGGACTGCTTTCTTCCTCATCAGAAATGGCTTTCAAAGGCGAATGCGGTATTGATCTTCACCTTGATAAAGTACACCTCAGAGAAAAAGGCATGAAACCTTGGGAGATTATGCTTTCAGAATCCCAGGAAAGAATGCTTTTTGTAGTGGACCCTGATGGCGTTGATAAAGTTTTGCAAATAGCTGCTAAATATGACATGCCGGCAAGTGTAATAGGCGAAACAACTAATTCAGGAAGATATAAGCTCTTCTGGCAAGGCAAGAATGTTGCTGATCTGCCACCGGAAATATTAGCAGAAGGTCCAAAATATACAATAAATGAAGAAGACCCCGAATATATAGGACAGTATAAGGCTTTAAAACTGCAAGAACAAACAGATATTGAAACAGCAGTTGAAAAAATTGTTTCTGATCCTAATTTTGCCTCAAAAAAATGGGTCTACAGGCAGTACGACCACACAGTCGGCACAAGAACATCAGTTAAGCCAGGCGATGCCGGTGCAGCAGGTATGTGGTTACATGAAGAAAGCGGAGTAATTGGTTTAACAATTGATTCCAACGGCCGGCAGGTATTTTTAGACCCATACAATGGCGCAAAAAATACTGTGTGGGAATGCTACAGAAATCTTGTTTCCGGAGGTTTTGAGCCGCTTGGCACCACTGATTGTTTAAATTACGGGAATCCTGAAAAGGATGAAGTAGCATACCAGTTCGTAAAATCCGTTCATGGTATTGCAGATGCTTGCAGGGAAATGAAAATCCCGATCGTATCAGGCAACGTGTCTTTTTACAATGAATCCCCACAACGCAGAGTATTCCCAACCCCTACAATAGGCATGGTTGGTTATATAAATTCGCCTGAAAAGTTAATAAATAGTTCATTTGCAGAAAATGAAACCCTGGTTCTTATTGGTAGAGATATAGATGAAAATTCAAAAGTTGGCGGCTCTTTATACCAGAGAGTTTTGTATGATTTCCTTGGTGGAGAAGTTGATACAGTAGATGTTGAACTTGAAATAAAGCTAAAAAATGCTATATTCTCAGGCTTAATTAGCGGATGCGTTGATGTATCTGAAGGCGGACTGTTTGGCGCAGTGTTTGAAGGAATTAAGAAAGGCAATACAGGCTTTGTTGGCAGCCTTATTAACATTAATGACAAGGAAAAAGCCTTATTTGGAGAAATAACCGGCAGGTATGTTGTTTCAACCAACGAACCTGAAAAGCTAAATGTTCCATACCGAGTCCTTGGAAAATGCGTAAATAATAAGCTTGAATTTGATGGTTACAGCTTTGATTTGCAAAAATTATTTGAATTATATGACAACTCAATTGAGCGGGAGATGAACGAATGAAATTTTCCGAAGAATGCGGTATTTTCGGCGGAGTTTCAACTAACTACCCCGTAGCGCCCTTAATTCAGCAAGGATTGTTTGTTTTGCAGCATAGAGGCCAGGAAAGCGCCGGAATATGTGCCGGGGATAAGGATTTATACATCTATAAAAACAAAGGGCTTGTGATGGAGGTGCTTAATGACCGTGTAATTAAGAATATACGCGGGAAATTGGGCATCGGACATGTCAGATACTCTACTCAGGGCGGTTCTGACAGTACTCATGCCCAGCCGTACGCTGTTAATTACTTAGGTGAAAAAGTAGCTGTTGCACACAACGGCAACGTTAAATCCGCAGTTGATATGCGTAAAAAGTTGGAAAAACAGGGCGAAGTATTCCTCACAACCTCTGATACAGAGATGTTGCTTAAAAAAGTAATAAGAGAATTATGCAAAACCCCGTCCGAATGGACTTTTGAGGAAGTGGGACGTATCCTCACAGAAAACTTCACCGGCGGCGCCTGGTCAATACTTTTCTTTGTGCCGGGAAAAATCTTTGCTTATCGCGATCCGCATGGTTACAGGCCTATGTCCCTGTGTGAAGCGGAAGAAGGGGTGTTTGTAAGTTCTGAAGATACTTCTTTCCAGATGCTCGAAAGACATCTCGTTTATCACATAGAACCCGGCGAGGGAGTTGAAATCACACGCGATGGCTATGAAATAAAACGCTTTGCGCCAGAAATGCCTAGCAAAAAGTGTGTTTTTGAGCAAATTTACTTTGCCCGCCCGGATTCAAATGTGTTTGGCAGAAACGTTTATATGTCAAGGGTTGAACTTGGCAGGAAGTGCGCCATTGAAAACCCTGTGGAAGCTGATATAGTTGTTCCTGTTATGGAATCAGGTTTTGCACCTGCTCTGGGTTTTTCCCAGCAGTCAGGAATACCGCTGCAAATGGGCTTAATGAGAAACCGTTTTGTTGGGCGGACGTTCATTTTGCCGGAGCAGTACATGCGGCAAAGCAGTGTAAGACGCAAGTTAACGCCAATTATTGATGTTGTAAAGGATAAAAGAGTTATAATTATTGATGATTCTATCGTGCGAGGTACCACGTCAAGAGAAATAGTAAGAATGTTGAGGCAGGCTGGTGCTAAAGAAGTGCATTTCCGCTCAGCTTCTCCGCAAATCGTCAACACATGCCAGTGGGGGGTTGATATACCTACTAAAAAGGAATTGATCGCCAATAAATACGAAGATGTAGATGGAATAAGGGAATTTATAGAGGCTGACAGTCTGGCTTATCTATCACTTGAGGGTTTAAAGGAAATTTTTGGGCATGAGGGCTGGTGTTATTCCTGCCTGATGCATGATTAAACACCAAGTGTTCACTCCGCACTTGATGCGGGGTCTATCCAGCAAACAACTCTATGCGTCATCCTGAGCGAAGCGAAGGATCTTTCCAACCTGGATTGTTTCTTGTTCATTTTCTTTTTTGGACGCAAAAAAGAAAACGAACCAAAAGAAAAAACTAAGTCGCTTCGCTCCACTCCGCTGCGCTACGTACTGTCAGGGGCTCCGCCCCCGATCCCCCGTTAGCTGGCGTTGCCAGCTTTTGTAGGGTGCGCTATTGCGCACCGAAATGTTAGCTAAGTCAGCTATTTTATATATGTTCAATTGCTATAAAAGTAAAAACCGTTATAATTAAAAGACCTGCAAGAATATAAAATATTTCAAGAAGCTTCCTAATTAACCATTCTTTTTCATCTTGAGCTTTTGTTTCAGCCGTATTATTTTCAGGTTTAACAACTTTAATAAGTTGTTTAACTAGTTCTTTGGGATTTCCATTTGGCTTAATCATCACTAGAGGAAAGCCAAAAATTTTTTCTATTACAATTCCTTCAATAGGAAAACTGCCATACTTTGATATTATTGAACCACAAGGTCGTATATCTCTAATTTCTTTAAAATTTAAAATTTTGTATTTAAAAAATGTAAAAAAATTTTTAAATATAATTTTTTTATTTGTAACTACTATAAATGCTTTGAATAATGAATCAAAATAATCAAAGGAAAACATTATCAGCAAACAAGTTAAGGGTAATAAACCAAAAATAATTCCTATCATGGGATCTTCCATACTTGGATGAATAGGACGAGCAGGTTCAATAGGATCCAGGAAAAATGCGTATGGAATAATAATAAGTAAGAAAAAATATCCTAAAGTTAGAAGCCATCTTGTTAAAAAAGAAACAAAATCTATAAAAATATAGTCTATAAACTCCTGAGCAAAATTCAGGAGAGGCAATGAATAAAAGATA
>Ga0209417_1004647_pt1 | contig 16146 bp, 11 predicted proteins | sample RifGroF2_FD_184002 | JGI IMG/M metagenome (GOLD analysis project Ga0209417, IMG submission 184002) | Groundwater microbial communities from Rifle, Colorado, USA - Groundwater F2 (SPAdes) (version 2) | ecosystem: Environmental > Aquatic > Deep subsurface > Groundwater | place: Rifle, Colorado... | reverse complement strand
ACTAAAGCTGTTATGATTCGCGGATTAAGTGCGAATTACCAAAAAATCTCCGCGCTTTCAATTCAATTGAAAGAAATTTTAGAAAAGGGAAAACATGTACACGTAACGACAAAACTTGGAACCGACATTTCTTTTTCGATCGAAGGAAGAAGTTCATTTGCATCGAAAGGATTATTTCACGCAAAAGGTGAAAGCGGAAATCTTCCTACGGGTGAAACTTTTCTCGCGCCTGTTGAAGGAACAGCCAATGGTGTTTTTATTGTTGATGGTTCGATGGCGGGGTTGGGATTAGTAAAGAAGGCGAATATTGAAATAAAAGTTGTTGATGGTTACGCAACAGAAATTACCGGCGGAAAGATGGCGAAAAAATTAATTGAGATGCTTGACGCAGCCGGAAAGGAAGCGAGGAACATCGCTGAATTCGGCATTGGAACAAATCATGCGGCAAAACTTAGCGGAGTTTTATTAGAAGATGAAAAAGTCTTAGGAACCATTCACATTGCGCTTGGCAATAATAAATCAATGGGCGGAAGTATTGGCGTTGCCTTACATTTAGATGGTGTTGTTAAGAAACCGACAGTTTATTTAGATGATGTACTGTTGATGAAAAAAGGAAAACTCTTGATCTGATAATTCAAATATGATTTTTTTAAAAAGAAAAAAGGATGTCGTTTGGACATCCTTTTTTTTGTTAAACAAAACTTAATAAATATTAATCTTATAAACCGCGCTTCCCGATGGGAAATTAGTAAAATTATTTTGTAAAGAGGTCGAAGTTGTATTTGAAACTGATCCCGGAATACTTCCGGTCAAAATAAATAAAGGAAATGGTTTATTCTTGTTGTATCCGTTAAAACCGTTAGGTTCAACACTGATCATTACTTCTTGACCAGCTAAATCTAGAGGAAATGTAAATCCGGATGGAGAATTTTGTAGGAAATCTTCACCAGGATATGTCGGCATTGCGTTAACTCCTACAAAAGGATTTTGTGCATCATTCCCAGTGGCTAATTTGAATTCTCCAATCGAAAGATAATTCCCGTTTACTTTTACCCAGCCTTTATAGGTCCATCCTGAAGGCAGTTCCGGTAAACGTAATCCGGTTTCATAAACATCGGCGCTTTTATAATTCAAAAACCATATACCTGAATTTGTATTTACATTTGCTCCTGTTGGTGTGAATATCGTGTAAACTCCTTTTGCAGTATAGAATGACGGTGGTACAACCGAAGATGTATCAGTCCCTAAATATTTTTGATCGTCAAAGTCACTTCCGAACGCAATTCCAACCGGATTTTTCGGTACAACACTAAGCTGGGCTTCATTCGTTCGTATTTTACTGATCAGTAAAAAGACGTTTGATGTAGTTGTATCATTTAAAGTTGAATCACGATCCTCGATACTTACACAGACGAATTGATTATTTGTATTTTGCTGGTAATCGTTAAGAGAGAGTGGAAAAGAACCCGTGAAAGAACTTCCGGAGGTTGTTAGTTTCCCAAATTTATGAATTACTTTTCCGGCATCATTAATAATCCATGCGGCTAAAACTAACGAATCATCCAGAGCCGGAAGATTAGAGAGGTTAAAGGTTAAAGTTCCGTTTTGGTTTTGAATTGCTTCAGTTGTTTTAACATCCGCGCATGAGGCAAAGAGGAGAAATATCGGAAGAAGAAAAAAAAGCGTCTTTTTCATAATCAGGGTTCCTAAGTAATTTTTATTCCTTTCCAAAACTTAGTTCATCTTTATTCAATATTCAAGAAATATTTGATTATTATTTTTTAAAAAATATTTGATTTAACAGAGAGATGTTATAATTTTCAATGAAAAAATTTTTCAAATTGAAAATTATGTCCTACGCACGCTAAAAAAGCATGCAAGTAAAAATAGGAGCTGAAATATGCAATCTCGCTACAAAGTTCTTTTTCTTTTCATATTCATTCCAATTTTTTTGTTGAAAGCGCAAACGGGAAAAATTTCCGGTATTGTAAAAGATGCTTCAACAGGTGAACCACTTATCTCAGCTAGCGTTATGATCCAAGGGAGTAACGCAGGCGCCGCTACAAATTTAGATGGATACTATTCCATCCTTAACGTTCCCCCCGGAACATACACAATTAAAGCCTCAATGATAGGATACACTTCAACAATCCTCCGTAATATCCGGGTTAATATCAACCAGACATTCGAACTAAATATTTCTTTAAAAGAAGAATCTATCCAGGCACAAGAGGTAGTAGTTGTTGCTACACCACCGGTTGTACAAAAGGATGTTTCAAATAGTGTTGTAAACATTGGTTCGGAAGATTTTGAAAATTTGCCAATTGCTAATGTTACTTCTGTTGTCGGGTTACAAGCAGGAATTTTAGGCGGTGAGTTCCGTGGAGGTTCAACTAATGAAACCGGTTATATGTTGAATGGTATGGTTATGAGAGATGAGAGAGACAATACCCCATTCACTGGCATAAGTTTTACTTCTGTTGAAGAAATTCAAATTCAAACAGGCGGTTTTAATGCTGAATATGGAAATATACGTTCCGGTTTAGTAAATGTTGTAACAAAAGAGGGGAAGAATGATAGATATTCTATTAATGTTTTTACGAGAATGCGTCCTGCCGGAAATAAATATTTTGGAGATGGCGCTTCTTCTAAAGATGCTTATTGGATCCGTCCTTATCTTGATGATGCAGTTGCCTGGACAGGTACGAATAATGGAGCCTGGGATCCCTACACTTTAAAACAATATCCCAGTTTTGAAGGATGGAATTCTATTTCCCAAAAATTGTTAAGTGATAATAATCCCGCGAATGACTTGACCCCGGAAGGCGCTCAAAGACTTTTTCTTTTCCAGCATCGAAAAGATCTAAGAATTTTAAAACCTGATTATGATCTTGATATGTCTGTAGCAGGTCCAATACCTTACGGACAAGAGTTAGGAAATCTCCGTTTCCTGCTATCTTTTAGAGCTTCGCGTTCAATGTACATTATTCCTCTTGCAACAGATTCATATATGGATTTTACCGGAAACCTTAAATTAACAACTGATTTAACTTCCACCCAAAAACTTACTATTGAAGGGTTGATGAGCGAATCAGACGGAACAGCGGCAAACCGTGATGGTTCTCCCGGATTATTTACATCATCCGCCGGTATTGCTGATGGTCTTTATTATTCGCGAACTTCTTATGGCGACACAAGAATATTTTCATCCGACTATTGGGCGCCAAGCATCATTAAAAGAAGAATGTTGGGCTCAAAATATACCAACGTGTTATCGAACAATTCATTTATAGAAGGTGTGTTGAGCATCTTTCAATCTCAGTACTTTACCTATCCGGGAAGAGCGAGAAATAATGCGCTGGTTTATGAATACGCTCCCGGCATGTTTACTGACGAAGCTCCTTTCGGTTTTGAAGATAGTTCCGCGACCGGAATTGGAAGTAATATGAGAATGGGCGTTGGCATGAGTAATGCCCGTGACACAAGTAAGGTTACTACTTACAATCTTCGTGTTGATTATACCAATCAAATTGATAAATTTAACAACATCAAAGCCGGGATCGAATTTAACCTAACTGATAATTTCATCAACTATGGCTCCTATGATAAATACCTCCCATCGAACAATTCGAACACGAAATGGCATACGAAACCATTACGCGGTGGAATTTATTTCCAGGATAAAATTGAATTTGAAGGGATGATCGCAAATGTTGGATTACGGGTAGATTACTCTGATCCAAATAGTGATTGGTATGTTTTAACCAATGCTTACGATAAAGCGTTATCAGCAAAGAACGCCTCTTCAATAGATGCAATCCTAGCAAAAGATCCTGCTACTCCTCGTATTAATGTCAGTCCGCGTTTAGGTGTTGCATTCCCAATCACTGAGAATAGTAAACTCTATTTTAATTATGGATTCTTTAGACAAATTCCAACTCCCGAAAATCTTTATAGAGTAAGACTTGATAATTACACTGGAAGAATCGACCGCTTATCGGATCCAAATCTTCCTCTTCAAAAAACTATTGCATACGAGTTGGGGTATGAACAAGGAATGTTTGATGAATATTTATTAAGGGTTGCAGGATATTATAAAAATGTTTCTGAACAACAAAGATCGGTACATTACATTAGTAAAGACAATTCAATTGACTATTATATCCCCAAAAACGATTCTTACAAAGATACTCGGGGTGTTGAGTTTACGATAACAAAGAATAGAGGTAATTGGATACAAGGAACTGCCAGTTATACTTACCAGATTGAAACTTCTGGATATTTTAATTATTCAACTTATTATGAAAATCAACAGTTGATGTTAAATTATTTAAATACTACTGCAGATGGTGAACAAACAAAAGCTGTACCTCGACCCTATGCAAGAATACAAGTTGATTTTTTTACTCCTGATAAAGATTTTGGTCCTGAGGTTGGAGGAGTTGGATTGTTGACCGATTGGAGAATGGGCGTTATTGGTAGCTGGCGTTCAGGATATTATTTAACATGGACAGGTGGGGCTGGTTCTATCCCAGGAATTTCTAATAATTTACAATGGAGAGATTCATACGGTTTAGACTTGCGCTTTAGCAAAAATATCAAGTTCGGTCCTGTCAATCTCCAGTTTTTTGCGGATATCAGTAACGCGCTGAATATAAAATATTTCAGTACCTATGGTTTTATTGATAATAACGACTATATCGATTATATGCGTTCTCTTCATCTTCCTTCATCCGCTATTGATGAATCAAAAGGAAAATTCGGATACAATAATATTGACGGAAAAGATAGACCGGGAGATTACCGGCAGGGACCTTTCGTTCCAATTGTTACCGTAACTAATATTTCCTCAATAACTTCGCCGGATAAGAATGCTATTTATTATTTGGTAGAAAACGGGCACTATTTACAATTTGACGGAGAGACGTGGATGCCGGCTGCCGATGATAGATTGAAGGAAGTTCTCGATAAGAAACTTTATATTGATATGCCGAACCAGACATGGGCTTCGTTCTTAAATCCCCGGAATATTTATTGGGGTCTCAAAATTTCAGTTGAATTAAAGTAGAAGGAAAAAAAATGAATAGTAAACGCGTTCAAAACGTTCTTGGTAAAACCTTCATACTTATACTTTTGGTTAGTTCATTTACGTTTTCTCAAGAACTTAAATATATGTCAGTTGGCTCTCTTCATAATTGGTACTCCGATCTCGGGTGTGAAATTGAAGTTGCAGGACCTGCAAAAACTCAGCAAGATGGAATGCAATGGCCTGCTATCTACACATACATGGATATTCAAGCTTGGAAGGGAATGTGGATAGGCGCAAAGAACTTTGGTGATCCCAAAATTGGTTTTGTCACTGAAAAAGTTGTTCATGTTGGTCCACGCGTTTTTGGAAAAGGAGAAGTTTTCCCCATTTCTTTTTATATGAAAAGTAAATATGAAGAACCGCTTCTTCAAGTTAAAGGCACGGTTTCCGAAGGAAAACCATTCACGGTTGATGAAGTTGATCCTACGATGCCGTGGGATAGAGAAATTGTTACCGTTGTGGGTACTCAAATCGGTTTGACGATGACAAGACGGATATTTCAATTTCAAAACCAGTATCACGAAAATTATATTGTAAATGATTACGTTTATAAAAATACCGGTGATATTGATGGAGACCCTTCTACCATTGAGCGAAAAGACAGCACGCTAAATGATGTTGTTGTATTTTTCCAATACCGGCTTGCTCCTTGCGAATTAACGAGATATGTTATTGGAAATCCGACAGGTTGGGGAATGAACTCAACTTACGACGCACGCGGCGATGGAAAAACAAGTACAATTGCCGGCTGGGAAAAATCAGGCGAAAATCAAATTCGAGCCCAATATGTCTGGCACGGAAAATATCCTCCTTTCGTTGATTATGATAATGTAGGCGGACCTATCTGGAAAACAGCGCTCTACATTGCTGCCGGAGATACAACAGGAAGATTAGGCGCTCCACAGTTTGCAGGCGTTGCAACATTACACGCTGATAAATCTTCCACTGATCAGAACGACGACACGAACCAGCCATCTACAACAAAAACTTTTGAATCTGATGGTAATCTTCAGTCGCAAAATGATGCCTACAATACCACAAAAATGACTGATGAATATAATTTTATGACCTCGGGACATGATACACGCCATCTTGATAAAATTGGTGAAACCAATCCGATCATGCCGACAAAAGATCCCGCAACTTCATTTCAAGGCGGTGGATCAATGGGGAATGGATACGGACCTTACACAATCAAATATGGAGACAGCATTCATATCGTTTTTGTTGAGGCTGTTGCAGGTATCAGTAATGATAAAGCTATCGAAGTTGGGCGACAGTACAAAGCTGATAAAAATGCTTTGGTAAAAAACACCGCATTTTTTACAGGTAAAGATTCTTTATTCCAGACTTTCAAAAGAGCTATCGCAAATTATCAAGCAAACTGGCAAAGTCCTGAAATATTAAAAACTCCGGCTCCCGTAAGTTCTTTTTCAGCTGATGCGGCAGCTAGAAGTGTCGGACTTAAATGGACACTCTATAATGAAAACGATCCCGATATTACCGGATTTGAGATTTACAGAGCAATAGGAAAAGTTGATAGTAATTATCATAAAATAGCAGAATTAGATAAAGGAATCCGTTCCTATAATGATTATTCAGCTCCTTCGAGTATCGATTCTTATTATTACATTGTATCAGTTGGGCAGGTTTTTCCGGGAGACCTTAATCTAAATATTCCAGCCGGAAAACTTCAGAGCAATCGTTTTTACTCGCAGCTTTATTCTCCGGCTCTTCCGGGACCGGTTGTAGTCTTCAACGATTTCAGAGTTGTTCCGAATCCTTTTATTTCTGCCGCTAATTCTACCAATTTAGGGACGAGCGGTTCTGATAAACGGCTCTCTTTTTATGGTATTCCGGATCATCATACACTAAAAATTTACACAGAGTATGGTGAATTAATAAAAACTTTTACAGATAAGGATCCCACATTTACAAAAGGTTCTAAAAAAATTGATTGGAATCAATTAAACACCGATGCCAACCAGATAATTGTAAGCGGGATTTACATTGCTGTTTTGCATGACGGGGATTCAGGTGAAACGAAAATTCAAAAATTTGTAATTATCCGATAAACGCACGAGAAACTTTATGAAAATTAAAATTATAACTCTACTATCTTTGATTGCCTTTCTTTTTAACTCGGCTACAATCGCAGGAGATGCAAAAAAATTAGCGCAAACCGGAATGAAATTTCTTCAAGTTTCTTTAGATGCAAAAATGGCAGGTATGGGTGATGCGACAACCGCGCTTGATAATCTTGGAGTAAGCGGACTTTTTTCAAATCCCGCGTCTATTGCAAGGCAAACAAATTTTATGGAAGCAACTACCGGACAAGTTCGCTGGATCGCAGACATTAATTATTACGCCGGCGGTGTTACAATCGCTCCTGATAATGGAAACTATGGTGTTCTCGGTATTTCTTTTATGTATGTTAATTACGGTGATTTAATTGGAACTATTCGTAATAATCAAGGGTACGTAGAAACAGGAATCTTCAATCCCAACGCATATACTTTGGGCGTTACCTATGGAAAAGCATTGAACGATAAATTTTCAATTGGCGGTTCCGTAAAATATGCTCTCCAAAATTTAACATCAGGTATTGTAAACATAACCGATGCTGAACTTACAAAAACCAATTACAAGCCAAATTCTCTAATTTTTGATTTCGGCGTACTTTATCATACCGGCATCCAGAGTTTAGATTTTGCAGCGTGTATAAAGAATTTTTCAAAAGATATTCAGTTAGAAAGATCACAGGAGAAATTCCAACTTCCCTTAACATTTAGGGTTGGTTTTGCATACAATGCCAGTGATATTCTGGAACTTGATAAAAACGAATATTCAATTCAACTTGCTTTTGATTCTGTTGTTCCCCGCGATAACGTTGAAGAAATTGATCTTGGGTTAGAATTTAAATTTATGAATTCATTTGCTTTACGCGGCGGATATCTTTCAGGAAAAGAAGGCGAATATAGTATGACATACGGATTGGGATTTAATAAATCTATTGAAGGATACTCTCTTGGGTTTGATTACGCATATATTCCATGGAATCCAGACTCTTTTTCCGACGTACATAAATTTTCTATCCATTTTGGAATTTAACAGATAATAAAATTTTGGTGATACTTATGAAAAAAAAATATTTACAATACTCACTACCGTCTACGCTTTTGGCAGCATTCGTATTTGTTTTGGTACTAGCTCTCCCGGGCTGCAATGAGAAAAATAATGTAGAACCGCTCTACAATCCTTCTTTCTCAAATATACTGGCGCCGGTTATCACTTCAGTTTCTCCGGCAGACAGCGCTTTTGCAGGAGTGGATGAATTAACCATTACCGGAAGCAATTTCGCCGTCTCTGCGGATTCAATGGACGTCTATTTTGATAATGTAAAGGCGACGATTCTTTCACTTGATGCAAACAAAGTTGTAGTTAAAGCTCCAAATCTTGTTAAAGATACAATCAGTATTAAGATAAACAAGTTTAATACGGATAAATTAAGTAATATTTTGTCATATAAATTGATCTCGGCGACAATTGTTTTTCAAGAATTCAAATTTAACGATACTCCGTATTCGCTAACGTATGATAAACTCGGAAACGCATATGTTTCTTATACTGTTGATAGTATTGGAACAGGAGTAAAGAAAATTGCACCGGATGGAACCGTTACAGACTTTGCTCCAAAAGGAGCAGAAACCTATTGGACATGTATGAAGTTTGGGCAGTCCGGAGATCTATATGTAGCAAGAGGAGTTAAGGGAATATTTAAAGTTGCGCAGAATGCTCTTGCAACTACATGGGTGTCTTCCGCGAATGGTATCGGGACAATCGTGGATTTTGATTTTGACCAAAATGGTATGATGTGGGCTGCTGGGAACAATGCTTCCGTTTATAGAGTAATGCAAACTAAGAACGTAAAACCATTTGCGTTTAATGCAAATATCCGTTCTGTGAGAGTTTTTAATAACTATCTTTATGTTGGCGGAGCTAAAGATGGAGTTGAAGGTGTTTGGCGATTTGAGATTGTTAATTCAGACAGCTTAGGTATTGCTGAAGAATATTACAATTATACAGCAACTTATCCTATAGGTACTATCCGTGGAATTACGTTCTCTGCGGATGGTGATTTGTATATCGGAACCGACGGCAATGAACTGATAGTTAAAGTTAAACCTGATAAAAGTTCTCAGGCTTTATTTAGCGGAGTATTGAATCCGTCAAACAAATGTAAGTTCAATTCATTTTTCTGGCGGAGTGGTGACGTTTATTTGTATTTATTAAGACATGCGGTAAACTTAAATGATACCGCAACACCTCCGGAAGCGATAATTAAAGTAAATACTTTGAACAATTTAGGAGGTGCACCCTATTATGGATTACAGTGATTTGGATCATTAGGTATTTATAGTCATGTTCATAAATTTGTTCTGAAAGATCAAAGTATAAAGTTTGGTTCATGTATTAATTAATCCAAAGTAGGAAACTAATTTTGGTATTCTTTCACTAGTTCAAAAAAATTTTGTAGATAATTCATTCAAAAAAAAAGGAGACTACTATGTTCAAGAAGTTCTTTTCTACTTTTGCTCTGATTGTTTTGGTTTCTGTAAGCCTTTTCAGCCAAAACACATGGCAATTTTCTTCTGTCTTTCCGGCAGATAGCAGCCAAGGGGCTGGTACTCACGGAATGGCTGTTGATCCGGATGGAAAAGTCTGGATTCAATGTTATTACGCGTACGGACGGGATTCAATTCAAGTTCCAGGTTACGATGCTGCTACCGGAGCTCCTAAAACTGTTAAAGCAACGGTAAGAGCTTTATACGTTTTTAACCCTGACGGCACACAAGCAAGCTTCTCACCGATTCTCTTCAATAAAGTTGGTGGAGTTGTAAAAGATACTCTCGGTGGAGAGACAGTTTTGAAAAGTATTAAAAATCCGCAAGACACAACTGTTATGATTGATGTTGCATCTTGGTCAGCTAATACCGGCAGAGGTTTAACGCTTGATGAAAGCGGGAATGTTGTTGCCGGATATTGGGATTATTTATTCAAATTCGATTACAAAACCGGCGAAGGTTTGATGGATCGTTTAGTTTGCGGACTCGGCGGAACAGTTAAACCTGGTGTTGACGCAGCCGGTAATTTTTATGTTCGCTCGGTTATTCCTGGTGGTCCAATCAAAATGTTTGATAAGAGTGGTGTTTTTTTAGGAAATGCTCTTGACATTACAACCGGTTATTGCCGCTCTATTGATGTCTCAAAAGACGGTCTGACTGTTTACCATCCGGCATATTCAGTTCATTATGTTGAGACATTGAAAAGAGCAGATGAATTTTCACCATTTGTTTCCGATACTGTTCTCAGAGGATTTGATTGCGAATCGTTAGTCTGGGATCCGGTAAAACCTGACCAACTTTGGCTAAGTTCCGGTTCTTACAATGATTTACCAAATCGCCACACCGGCGAAATAACCGACTACGAGGTTGCTTCCTGGTACGCTTACGATACCAAAACAAACACATTATCTGGTGAAAAAATAACTTGGACTTTTTATGTAGATAAAAATGCTGCGGAAAGACCAAGGGCTATTGGTATCTCCCCTGATGGTGCAACTGCTTACTTAGGCACTTTCTCTGCAGGCGCCGTTAGAAAATATACTCGCGATGCAAGTGGTGTCGAAAGACTTGGTAACACTACGCCAACAGACTTTGCGTTAGAGCAGAATTATCCGAATCCATTCAATCCTGAGACTTCAATTCGTTTCAGTGTACCGCAAGAAAGCTTTGTTACCGTAAAAGTATTTAACACTTTAGGTGAAGAAGTTGCAACCTTGTTGAATGAAGCAAAAACTGCCGGAACCTACAATGTTTCGTTTAACGCGAAAAACTTGACCAGTGGTATTTACTTCTATACAATTAAAGCGAATGATTTCACTTCAACCAAGAAAATGATCCTCCTTCGTTAAAACGTCGGCGGACAGGTCTTAATGAAGTAATTCACTTGTTTTGTTCTTTAAGAAAAGCCGCCGAAATGCGGCTTTTCTATTTTTAAAGAGATTCAGCCAACGAACTTTCTTCTCGAAAAAGCGACTAATTAATGTTGCATAAACGCTTCTTTTCTGGTTATATTTGCAGAGAAGAATGATTGAACTCCTTAGCTTTCAGGATAGTGATCATTTTTAAAATTAGACGCAGGATCATCATGAAAAAAATTCTTTTATTTACAGTTATCTTGGCTTCAATAAACTGCTTTTCTCAGTTTAAAGATAAAAATATCTTCAAACCGTCAATTCAAGAAGGTATGATTAACAACAACACGCCGTCATTGATGTTGGGATTTATTAATCCGGAAAATTTTTCCATGTCTCATTCCTACAGTATGTCTTACACTACTTCGGGCAATAACGGATTGGCGCTTGGAGTTTATACTAACTCACTAAGATATAAATTCGCGGAAAATTTTAATATGCAGGTTGATGCTAGTTTAGTTCATTCACCGTATAGTTCATTTGGAAAGAACTATCAAGATCAGATTAACGGGATTTATTTAAGCGGCGCTCAACTAAATTATCAACCGTGGAAAGACGTAAATATCAGTGTACAATACAGAAATATTCCCGGTGGATTTTATAATGATTTCTACGGTTTCAACCGGTTCAGCGGCGGACTTTACGAAAATTTTTTATTTGGTAGATAAGTAAGAAAATCCGCTTTTGAGAGATACAACGAAAAAAAAATATCAGCATAAAACAGTTACCGCATCGTTTCTGGTAGTTACCCTCAGCACGCTTCTTCTTTTTGCAATAAACGGATATTTGGGGTATTCTGCGTACATAAAAATCTCCAAGATTTTCCCCGGCGAAGAATTAAAAAAGAGTAACGAAACTCAGATTACCATAAAAGCTGAAGTTATAAACGGTTGTGGAATTGAGGGGCTGGGAGATAAATTAACCGATATGCTCCGCCAAAATAAAATTGACATCATTCAGTCGGGGAATTATTTCCAATTTAACGTTGATAATACGCTGATTATCGATCGATCGGGCAATATGGAAAAAGCGAAAAAAATAGCGGAGATTATCGGTGTTCCTCAACAACAAATTATACAACAAATAAATCCGGCTTTATTTTTAGATGTTACCGTACTTACCGGAAAAGATTATTCAAATTTAATAAATTCAATGGAGAAACTTTGACAACAAACAAACTAGTAGAAAAAATCACTCAATATATTTTTGAAAAAAAAGGGAGCGATGTAAAAGTAATTGAATTGAAAACGGTCTCGGCTGTTGCAGATTATTTCATATTGTGTTCGGCAGATTCCGATACGCAGGTACAAGCCATTGCCGATAACATCGATAAATCACTGCGCGAGAATGGAATTAGATTATGGCATAAAGAAGGAACGACCGCATTACAATGGGTTTTATTAGATTATGTGGACATTGTAGTGCACGTTTTTCAAAAAGACATCCGGGCTTTTTATAACTTAGAAAAACTTTGGGGCGATGCGCCGATTATGGCAGTTGAAGATAAGCCTAAAAAAGTACGCGCAACAAAAGCAAAAACTGTAATAATTGAAGACAAACCTAAAAAAGTCAGGATAACCAAACCTAAAGCTGAAATAACAGAGGACAAACCCCAAAAAGTTCAGAAAACCAAACCCGAAGTTGAAAAAACAGAAGTGAAGCCAAAGAAAGTTCGAGTGACCAAACCAAAATCGAAATCTGCCAAAGGCGGAGAAAGTGAAGGAGAGAACGGTTGAAGAATTATTTGATTTCGCTTTTTAACGAGACCGCTTTAAAGTTACCCTATTTAAAAGATATTCAGATCACTTTTGATCGGCCTAAGGTTGAAACACACGGAGACATTTCTTCAAATGCCGCTATGCTTCTTACAAAAATTTTAAAAAGGAATCCTCGTGAAATTGCAAATGAGATCATTGGTAGTTTACCGATAGACAACGCAAAGATTACAAAAGTTGAAATAGCCGGACCCGGATTTATCAACTTCTTTTTTCAGCCCGATTTTCTCGTTAATAAAATCAAGAATATTCTTGCGGAACAAGATGAATTTGGTAAATCGAAGAAACATGCCGGTAAACGGGCAAATGTTGAGTTCGTATCGGCAAATCCAACCGGACCCTTAACCGTTGGGCATGGAAGAAATGCTGTTTGCGGTGATACACTTGCAAATCTTTTGGAGTGGACCGGTTATGAAGTTGACCGCGAATATTATTTTAACAACGCCGGAAGACAAATGCGTGTGCTTGGCGATTCTGTTCGCCTCCGCTATTTAGAATTACTTGGCGATATTATGGAATTCCCGGAAGATTATTATCAAGGCGAATATATTAAATCTATTGCCGAAAGTTTGAAAAGAGAATTTGGGGATTCGTTAAGGAATGAATCTGCTGAAGGAAAATTCAAGGAAAAAGCTGAGAAGGAAATTTTTCTTGATATCGAAAAAACTCTGCAACGGTTGAATATTAAATACAAAAATTTCTTTAATGAAAACAGTTTATACGAAGAGAAAAAAATTGAAAACCTCTTAAAAACTTTCGCCGACAAAAATCTTTCCTATGAAAAAGAGGGAGCGATTTGGTTAAAACTTTCGGAACTTGGCAACCAGCAGGATAAAGTGATTGTAAAATCAACCGGCGAACCGACATATCGTTTGCCGGATGTAGCCTACCACATAACAAAGTTTGATAGAAATTATGATCTGATGGTTGATCTATTTGGTTCCGACCACAACGCTACTTATCCTGACGTGATGGCGGCTCTGCAAGCGCTGGGATATGATTCGAGTAAAGTTAAAGTTCTCATTCATCAATTCGTGACCATTACCCAAAATGGTGAAATTGTAAAAATGTCTACACGCAAAGCAAATTATATAACGCTGGATGAGTTGACTGATGAAGTTGGCGCCGATGTTGTGCGCTACTTTTTTAATATGCGGAACATTTCAACGCACATGAATTTTGACTTGGCGCTGGCAAAAAAACATTCGGATGAAAATCCCGTTTTTTATTTGCAGTACGCACACGCAAGGATCTGTTCTATCGTACGGGCGATTGAAAATGAAAATCTAAAAGTTTCAACGGAACATCTCGATCTTCTACTTGCCGATGAGGAACAGAAGCTAATTAGAAAACTCCATCAATTTGAAGAAGAAATTTTACTTGCCGCTGAATATTTTGAACCGAACAGAATTGCAACTTACCTGGAAGAATTGGCGGCAGCATTCCATAAGTTTTATACATTTTGTAGAATATTAGGGACTGAAAAAAATCTTGCGGAAGCGCGCATCGCTTTAGCCCTTGCGACTAAAATTGTTATAAAAAACGGATTGAGCATACTTGGAGTCGCAGCTCCGGAGAGGATGTAACCTATTCCGCAAGAGCGATTGAAGCAGTGTAAATATTGGCTGATCCGCATTCTTTAAGAACTTTCCCACATTCACGGATTGTTGCGCCGGTAGTAATCACGTCGTCAATTAGTAAAACATTTTTCCCCGAAATTTTATCCGGACGCTTCACCACAAATGCCTCAGACATATTCTCCGCACGTTCAACCAAATTCTTCTTTGTTTGTGATTCGGTATATCTTTTTCTTTTTAAGAGCGATTGCGATACCGGGAAATTCGTCATTCTACTAATTCCCTTAGCAATATAAAATGATTGATTAAATCCTCTTTCGGCTTTCTTTAACGAATGAAGCGGAACCGGAAGAATGATATCAACCTTCCATCCGGCTTTACTTTTCAAAAGAGAATTGCCAAGCATTTTCCCAAGCTCTACAGCTAACAAGAATTTTTTCTGATACTTGATTTGGTGTATAACATGTTGCAACGGGGAATCTTTTTCAAAAACAAAAAGCGGATAAAAGTCTGATATGATTTTGGACTCAGAAAATTTTTTCTCGTATTCAGATTGAATTAATTTATTATCAGCACAGACGAAAGTCTTCCGGCAATTATCGCAAATAAGTTTTTCAGTCAGTGAGAGTTTCCTTTGACACGCGGGACAGAATCTAGGCAGAATGAAATCAAATATGGCGGGAAGCAGCTTCATTACAGCCTACAAGAGACCTTCCCGTTTCCGCAAAAACCACTCGGCGGCAAAGAGCAGAATAATAAGCGCCAGCATAAGTTCACTTGACCAGAGCCGGTATTCATTTACTTCAGTTTTGTTTTTACTCGAATTCCTACTTATCTCTTTTAGTTTTTCAATTAGATTACCGGTAGAATTATAAAAGGATTTGCCTTTGGTTTCTTTTGCAAGAAGTTTCAACAGATCGCTATTCATGGTAGTGTTTTGTAGTTCATAATCAATATCACCGACAGAAAATCTCCCATTATTATTTCCGAGTGATTTATGATCGAGAAGAGCTTCTCCCGAAAAAGTGTAGTCGCCCTTTCCTATTTCCGAAATTTCTCCTACGTACAAACCGCTTCCTACATTGGAAAAAGAAACCGGGATATCTTTCTCATTGTTTTTTATCGAGCACTTTATTTCCGCATCATTTACCGCATTAAAAGATTCATCATATACTTCTGCGGTAAAGTAAATTATTTCTCCTACTGAATAAAACTTTTTATTGGTTGAAATAGTAACTTGTTTTTTTTGTTCTACAGCGTGGAGCCATTTTGTTCCGTTTGATAAAAAGCGATCAAAGAGATCAACCTGTGCAGTGGCTTTTTGCAATTTCCATTTCCAAATATCTCCTGCTAAAACCGCAATCACACGTTGGCTGCCAAGCCGTTTTGATAATATCAACGGTGAGTTTAAAACAATGTTGTTAATTTTAGTTTTGGATAGAATTTCACTTTCCGGTTTGGCTGTTATCTCCCAATTTGGTTTCGGAACAGGTGGTAGATTATTCCACTGTTCGAGAATATCTTTCCCTCCGAATTGGAGTAATGGATTTCTGAGCAACTCTTCGGGAATAACAGGCTGAACTTCCACTACTCCTTTATCTGTTCGACTAAAACTGAATGGTAACTCATTTTGCAACATGCGCAGTTTAACGGGATCAACCGAAGAAG
>Ga0209417_1004645_pt1 | contig 16149 bp, 12 predicted proteins | sample RifGroF2_FD_184002 | JGI IMG/M metagenome (GOLD analysis project Ga0209417, IMG submission 184002) | Groundwater microbial communities from Rifle, Colorado, USA - Groundwater F2 (SPAdes) (version 2) | ecosystem: Environmental > Aquatic > Deep subsurface > Groundwater | place: Rifle, Colorado... | reverse complement strand
GCCGGTACAGAAAGATTAATGCGTTGTTTGGAAGTAGGCATAAGCTTAGGTTTATTAAATAAAGCCAATACCCTTATTGTAACACCGGTGTTACACCTGTCAAGTTCCCTATTTTAGCAAGGGAAGGAAGTGAGGGGAAAAACAAACCCGCCCCGTCGAATGACGGGGCGAGATGTGCGAGCTATTAAGGCTCGTCCGCCCAAGGCGGATAGAAAATTTTGTGTTATGGCTTCTGCTCGCTACAGTGTCCGAAACAACAAATCTATTCGTACAACTGACTGTGGGTACCAATGGTCACTAAAAAATATGTGCCTGGTTCAGGTTTACGATACACTAAACGTATATTACCCGTAATATTAATGCTCCGGTAGGCTTCATACTTCCCGCGCAAGGGGTGGTTATTCAGAAGCGGAGCAAACTCCTCCTGCGCCAAGAGTTCTAGGCGGGCGATAGTTTTCTCCTTGGCTGAGCGTGGTAGCTTCTTATAACGCTTCTTAAATTCGGCCGAGTAAAGAAACATGGCGGCCCTTGGCTTATGCGCTCAGAGCGCGAGCGAGCGCGGCTGTGGTTTTAGCTGGCTTGGCTACAGCGCCTGAGGCTAGTTCCGCTTCGGCTGACGCGATTGATAGCTCCAGCGCCCGGGTCGGGCGATAGGCGACCGAGAGCGTTACCTCCTTAGTGCGAACCATGTGCTTCAAATAGGCGTTGACGAGCGTGCCCAACGGCACGCCCAGCTCGCCCGCCACAGCCTGCGCGGCCCGCTTAAGCTGTTTATCGGTTTTTACCGTCAGTAGGGTTTTGGAATTTGTTGCCATATACCAAAGTATATACTATGGTATATTACTGTCAACTCCCCTATTTATGCCAGGGCGGGGTAAGGTGTACGTTTGCCTTCCGCTCACGTTCTACCATAATCAAAAAAGCCCCGCGGGAGCGGGGCTTTAGTAAACTAATTTATGGACTGTTCCAGAACACCTTGTTGGCCCTGGCACTGGATTGTGATGGTGTGGCCGAACCTGGATTGCCTAGCTCAGGTGGAATCGGGTTCGGGTCACCAAAATTATTGTACACATCCAGCTGCCCAGTCAGACCCAGCATCTGCCCTGCCGTACCAGTGGCATAAGCCGCGTCTGCTTGGGTTATGATGGTCTGCACCCCTGGCGGGCAGGTGAAGGCCGCACAATTTATCTTAGCGGCTACCAACTGCTGCAGCAGTTGCATGCGAGCCTTGTCTATGGAATTGCGGTTCTGGTTATTGGTCTTTTTCGGGATGCTGGAATACCAGGCACCGAACAAACGGCTTTGGCCATTACCGGGTAAGTTAGTAATAGTGCGGGTGTGGGAACCAGTCCCCACGGTCATGCTGCCACCTAACTTGTCGGCGAATATACTAGAAGTGAAAGCGGTGTGCGTCTGCCAGAAGCCTGGTGTACGGGAGATTATATGGAAGTAGCTGACCTCGGTTACCTCGATCTTAAGGTCGCAGCCAAAGACTTCGTGTTCCAGAGCCGGATCCAGCATGTAATCCTCGGGATTGGCTTCAGGGTTCTGGGACAGCACGAAACTAGCCCAATCTTGGGCGCACTGCCCCTCAAAACAGGGCACATGCAAGTCAATCACCCAACTGTCGCTTAAATCCTCATCCGATTTGGCAATGCGGCCGTAAGCAATGCTGGCGGGGTCTGATGGGTCATGAAAAGCTGGCACGCCAGTATCGTTCTCAGGCGAGTTATCCGGGGTTTTGGAAAGAAATGGACACAAGGTAGGGTAACAGCGCTCGTAATCCAACGGATTCTGCTCGCAGTAGGCGCGCTCTTCAGCGCTATCTATGTGAGGCTTGGGTTTTTGCACGATACGGTATTCCACGTCATCATGCTTCCAACTATTGAGAAATGACTGGGAAAAATTGATGTTTAGGGGCCTGAGCAGAACTTCCTGCGGAAAAACGGTTTCAAAAGAAATGATGCTCGGCGTTACGGTAAGATTCTCATCTATCTCCACGTTCCAAGCGCGCACGCCCACGGCGTGTAGCACTAGCATAACCAAGACTACCAGCCCAACGGTACCTACACCAAAAATTAAGTGCTTAATTTTCATAAATTATGGCGCGGGTTCGGCTGGCGGATTATCAGCCGGTGGTTCAGCTGGTGGTTCGTCCGCCGGCGGAGTTTCCGCCCCAGGTGGACCAGCCTCGGGCTGGGGTTCTGTAGTAGGCTGAGGTTCATCGGCTGGTGGAGTTTCTTCAGCTGGAGGAATAGTTTCCTCTACTGGTGGTTCAGTTTCAACCTGCGGTTGATCAGCCGTAGGCTGAGGTTCAGGCTCCACCACAGGTTCAGTAGTCTCATCCGCTGGTGGAGTTTCCGCCCCAGGCGGACCAGCCTCGGGCTGGGTACCGTCGCCAGTTTCCGTAGTCTCGCCCAATACCTGCTCCTCAGGTGGAGGCGGCAACTCTAATTCCTCACCTTCAGCTGGCGGCTCGGATTCAAAGACAATCGGTTCTGTTGGTGTAGTATCAGTATCAATAAATTCTTCATTTGGTTCACCAGGAGTAGGATCGGGATCCACCCAGTTGGCTGTACCGTCCGGTATACGAGTAAATGATTTGTCATCTGGCACTGCTCCACCATAGTTATAAGTGCGGCTATCCACCAACGCACCACCTAGCCAAACATGATTGGTGTAAAGTTTTACCGTATCAATACCGTCATTATCCAGCTCAAAGTCCACATCGCCATCGCGATACACTGCCAGCAAACCCCCGGAAGGAATGACTGTGGAAGCAGGATCCGTTCTAGCTGACGTGATAACCAATTCATGATAGTCAAAAAGATTATAAGAAATTGCCAGGTCAATAAGTGTTGCAGTATGGGCAATATTGCTTCGGGTATGAGTTGAACGCCATTTGATAAATCGGCTATCAGGAATTGCAGCCAGGCTGAACGGGCTGCCGCAAACTTGAGCAGAAAATGCGCTATAACTAATGCCATCATTAGAGGTAGCAACATCAACACAAATATCACCGCTGTTGGACAGGGTTTCTCCCCAGGTTAGATTTGTCCAATCCCCTCTGTTTCCTTCCCCAGTATCTAGTACCATTTCAAAGGTGCCTGATGTCTGACCAGCGGTGAGCTGCACGCTATTAGATGCAACAGTCGTATTGCTTGTTACACCTGGAGTGAAATCAGCAGTTGAAGTCCATGTTTTGCTCGCTAATACACCGGCTGGCACAAAATCATCGTAAAGAACATATCCATTCACATCCACTGGGGAACTAGAGCCGTTGTACAGCTCCACAAACTCTCCATCCAGCGGCGCACCCGCTATGCCAGCGTCACCACCGTTAGAGTAATAAAGCGTTACTGGCAACCAATCCAGGAAGAAATCACGATTATCATCAGTTGAATTGGAGGTGAGACGTACACGAAAATTGGAACTGCTGAAATCAGTTGGTAACCAACTGCGGCCCCAAGTATTGGTTGAGCCACCTACTGTATCGGTATTGGAAGAATTGGTAGATTCATCAGTTGAGGTTTGGGTAGTAGTCCATGATGTGCCACCGTCCCAAGATAATTCAACACTTAAACTATTCGTACCGCTGTTGCTGTCTAAGTACCAATCCGTTCTGACCTCTATGCCATCAACGTTCATACCTACGGGTAGACCAAAACTATAACCATAGTAGCGGTGCCGATCACCGGCACCATTAGCATTAGAAGCGTTGCCGCCAGTATCTGCAAAAGCATTGCTCGGGGTTGTTTCAAAACCGTTTCCATCACCGCCAGTATCAGCTGCCTCGGACGAGGGCGAAATTAATCCAGTATTGCCAGATATGTCAATGGTGTTTGGTAAAAATTCATTTATGAGCAGTTGCTCGATTGGAGTGAATTCTGGTCCGCAGGAAATGGTCGAGGGTAATTCGCGGAAATCAACTGTAACATTCTGATCTAGGTCGATTGCTGGCTCAAGGTTCGAAGTTCCTTCTTTAGCAAATATCGCCAACACCACTCTATTCTGGTTAATATGAACATCACCATTGGTGGCATAGAGAACGACGTCACCGAGAGGATTGGAATCATTGGAAACTTCTATCGCCGCATTATCAGGCGTTGGCAGGCTTTGGGCAATGGCGTTCGATACCAACAGGAACGCACCGGCGCCAGCGCCTGAACCATTTCCGACAAACTCTACGTTATTGTCTATATCAATGGTACCGTCCACGATGATTGCCGCGAACTGACTACCGAAACCAACATCCTGAGTAATTGTCGTATTCTGTTCTATTACCAGGTTGCCGTGTATGTGCATCGGTCCCATAATCGTCACTGTGTTACTGCCTTCAAAAGTCACGTTGCCTAAAACTTCCGTCGGTCCCAATTCTATACCGCCGGTACTATTGGGGAAAATTAAACTGCCCATGACCGTGCCGCCGTCATTGGCTTTGTCCTCCCAAAAGGGAATGTTTATGTCCGGTAAGGTCGTGGTGGCAGCACCTTGAGTAGGTGTTCCTGAAATGGTGAAGTTTGCAACCTCAATAGTATCGCCTGCGGTCGCATCGCCGTTCAAAAATCTGTTAGCACCACCGCCATCGGCATTTATGTCATCGTTACTCCGTGTATCGCCGTTAATGTCTACATTCGCAGCAATAAATATATCGCCAATAGAGGAATCGCCTGGCCCGGCTGCCAAAACTGCCAGGTTAGTCGGGAAACTAACTATCTGCGGCGCGCAGGCGTAATCTATAAAATCGTATATCTTGGTATTTATTAAACTCCAGTGCGCGCTGCCATCTGAGCCGTCGCAAGCAATGGCTTTTACCACCGTATCAGAAGTTAAAGAAAGTTGAATGAGCTCTGTTTTCAAATCACCGCCGCCATTGGGGCCGATTTGCCCGCAGACTGGCGTTGGTATGCTCAAAGGATCAAGCCCAGGGCCATAAGTATAAAAAATATGAGTAGCATCAATGTCAGCATCGGTCATTACGACATCTACAATTCCGCCCAAATTACTACCACCAGTTGTGTTATACCAGCCAATGTCGCCAGGTGCAGTTAAAACCGGCGGTTCTATTTGAATAATGTTAGCCGTCACGTTTACGATATGAGCTTCGTAAGCAAGCACCATCACCACCATATTCACGAGCACGAACATGGCTGTAAGAGAAAGCCAAACAGTTGAACGCAGGGTGCGGCTAATCATGCGCGCCAGCAAAGCAGCTAGCCCAAGCGGAACAGCCACAGCCAAGTCAGCGGCTCGCTGGAAGAATAAAGCCAAAGAATTCTGCTGCTTCATAGCTGCAGAATTTGCCTTATTCCTAGTTTTAGCTGACTTAGACATGGTTAGTCAAATAAATTATTGAAGTTGTTTGCTGGCAAAAGTTGTGACTGTTCCTAAATATGGAATATGAAATAATTTTCCGTTCTTGAGAGCGATGGCCTTGCCGACCAACTGCTCGTACCCTACCGGCTCATCATCGGTGAAGTTAGCATCACCCTTGGTTATAAAAGTATCTTCCCTCATCTCAATTACGCGGTGGATGACAAAGCCTTTCCCGTCTTCCCCGCGCCACACCACCACATCCCCCACCGCAATAGTCTCCTTGGTCTGCTCGCCGCGGATAAATACCAGGTCCCCTTGTGCCAGAGCTGGCCACATGGAGCCTGAGGTAATGGCGGCCATGGGATAGGGCGTCTTAAGATAATTGGATAAGCCTTTGGGCAGGCCCCAAAGCAATCCGCCGAAGATGCCTACGTATATCACCAGTTCAAGAACGATTTTGAGGGACTTTTTTAAAACAGGATTCATGCTGATTGTGATTTTTCTGCGTAATTCCTAATTCTTTATTCTAAATTCCAGATTCTAGATTCTGCCCTACAGTCCGAACGTCGGTATTTTGAACAGGTACACGCGGCCATTGAACTTGCTTTCAACCGCGGCCGAGGCTGGAATGTAAGTAGAGAATTCTATTTTAGTACCTTCGTGCGCGCCTAAGCGGAATGCTTTTTTATCTACATCCATCAGCTCGGCAATACTGCCTGTTTCCCACACCAGCACATACACCGGCATGAAAGTTCCGTTCTGAATGTCCACGCGCCTGACGGCTGAAGTGCCTTGGGCTAAGTCGCCAAAGTCCAGCGCTCTGTCCGTAGGGTTCACGCCCACCGCACCCTCGCCGGCTATCACGCGCACCAGGGCCGGGTACTTGTTGGCGTCCAGCGACACGTAGAACACGAATAAGAACACAACCGCAAACACCACGAGTACTATTTTGTCCCGCAGTTTCAAAGGTTCGCCAGTTGTTTTCTGCCACCAACCAGCAAAACCGCGCTTGGGCTTGCCCTCCGTAGCTTTAGCGTTGGGCTTGCCCTCCGTAGCTTTAGCGAAGGAGGGCTCAACTGGTTTACCCTCCATAGCTTTAGCAACGGAGGGAGCTGTATTTTGATTTGGAGTGTCTGCCATAAGCTTATTATTAATTAATGATTAAGCTTGTAACGCTACTAATTTTACTATCATTTGTCAAGTCCGAAAAGGGTACCTAGATGATAAGCGGCATGGTTTACTCTAGTGTTTCTCGGATTACTTGTATCTCGCCCTCCATAGCCTTGGCGAAGGAGGGTCAAGCATTACTAGCTTAAACATTTTTTGTTTTTTGTCACCCTACGCCTGCCTGCGGCAGACAAGGGTGATCACCCGAAGGGTGGAGCCTTTATAGCTCATCATCCAGCCCTTCTTTTTTAGGAGAAAGGCCGGAGGGGAGCTATCAACCTTTGTTAAAAGATGTCAGTTACCTCTACCCACAAATCACAGCCGTAAAGTTCGTGCTGCATCTCTATTGGCTGCACGTAGTCGGCCGCATCTATTTCAGGGTTGCCTGATTGTGAGTGTACGAAATCGGCCCAGTCCTGAGCGCAGTACCCGCCGAAACAAGGCACTCGCAAATCTATGTTCCACTCGTCAGCCGTATCCTGCTCTAATTTAGCGAGCGCGCCCTCAACCTGCGTGGCAATGGTTGTTGCCAAATTCCAAATACCTGGCAAACCGTGGAATGCATTGATGCCTGCTGAATCATTCTCTTCCAGTTCTGGACCGTCAGTTGTAAGTTCGTGCTTGGAAAGATAAGGGCACAAGAGCGGCAGAGTTACATAACCCTCATCCTGGCAAATGAAATTTCCCTCTTCATCCTCAGTCGCTTGGCCAAAGGCAGAATATTGAACAGGGTCAGTCTCAGGAATAGGCAAACCGCACTTGGGCTTTTGGCGAATAATGTAATTGATAGCACCTAAAGATTTCTGGCTGGTAGCTTTTACCGCGTCCAAATCATAACCGTCACCTGTCTGCTCAAAGAAAGCTACGGTGCTTACTTCGGTCAAGCGCACATATTTGGCCCAGGGCAACACGCCCAAATTCACGCCACCGTCACGCGCCAAAGAAGTGGCCAGAACAAACCAGGTGGTGCCATCCTGCGAAGCCTCAACTTTCACTTTCTCATCAGGATAAGCTGTGCCGCCGGTGATTTCGTAAATGGTAATGTCATTGCCTGGCACATCCACAATGTAATCATCAAATCCTAAAACTATGCTACCACCTGGGCCAGTGGGGTTGGCTAAATTAAAGCCCAACGCCACAAAACTTCCTGCTACAACTGGATTATCGTAAAAAGCACCGGTTGATTGCGGCGCACCCAGCGCATCAGTAGGGTCACTGCGGTCGGCTAAGACTGCGGTGTTGTTCACGCGCACGCCTTGGCTGAAGTTGCCAACGCTTGAAGCATACTGCGTGCCTACGCTATCGGCCTCATCCAAAAATGATTGACTCAACTGCACATCAAATGTCTTATCCAATTTTTCCTGAGGGAAAACAGTGCCGTAATCAATCGAAAGCGGCGTAACCGAAAGCGCATTCTCAATTCTCGCGGTCACGTTTACAACGTGAGCCTCAAAAGCAGAGAACACTGGCAACAGAGCGAGTGCGGCAGCTAGGGCAATAAGCGGTAGGGTAAATTTTCTCATAGGCGTATTGATTAGTGAGGGGTTTATCCCTCATCCCTGCTCCGTATTTCTACGGAGCAAAGGGAGAGATTAACCTCAAATGAACCAAATGTTCACTTAAAGATTATTACTCAAGAGGAGTCTCTAAAACACCGCTAACCTCTACCCACAGGGCGCAGTCGAACATCTGCTGTTCATTGGCTGGTTCCGCCATATATAGGGCGGAGTCGGCCTGGGAGTTTAAGGAATGTACGAGACTCACCAAATCCTGAATGCACATTAACAATCAAGATTGGAGTTGCGGTTTAGTTAGGGAGACAATTGACAAAGAACGAGATGTCGTTCCCAAATCCGTCCACCAAATCATGCACGACATACCCTGTTTCCCCAGACCCGAATGTGTAGTGGGGGTAGACCGGGTAGCTAGATCCGTCTACTGCAGGAGAGCCTGTCGCTGCCACTCCATTGCCGCCAACCGGATTAGTGCTGGAGATGATTCCACCTCCGACTGCAGTCGTGTTTGCTGGACAAGACCAACCAGCCCAACCACCATCACCAAATCCTGGCTGGGTTCTTTCAATCCTTATTGGCTGCATCTCACTCACTCCACCAACTTCAACCCACAAGTCGCAACCGAACACTTTGTGTTCGTTCTCGATTGGCTGAGCATAAGCATTAGCTTCTGCTAATGTCATATTTTCATTCCCAGTGACCTCTTGCACGAAAGACAACCAATCCTGGGCACAGAAGCCACCAAAGCAAGGTACTGCCAAATCAATGGTCCAAGTATCCTCAAGATCTTCATCAGACTTAGCAAGATAACCTGGAGTATCTAGATAATCAATGTAGTATGCTTCGACAGCCTCGGTATCTGGATTATTACCCTGGACTACAGTCCATGGCTGATGGAAAGATGGTGTCGTACCATCAGGCTCTTCATCGCCTTCTTTGGAGATGTACTCACAGAGTGAAGGAAGTACTCCCCAAGTAGCGTTGGTAGGCATTCCTTCTGGTGCTGGGCCGCAATCCAAGCTGACTGCGCCAGTCTCTTGATTAACTGACAAATGGCCGGTTGCGGTTTGGAAATCAAGCATGACAGTGCCACCCTGTTCGGTGACAGCACACTTTGGCTTTTGGCGGATGAAGTATTGCACATCATCCACACGTCCCTCATCTTCGAATGACTGTGACAAGGCAATGCTAAGGGGTTTATCAAGATGTTCCTGAGGGAACACAGTGCCGAAATCAATGGCATCAGTGCTCACCGACAAGGCATTCTCAATTCGGGCAGTCACGTTCACCACGTGCGCTTCAAAAGCCGCGAACATAGGCACCATAGCCAAAGCTGTGGCGGCCGCTGTTGCGGAAAGAAGAATTTTCTTCATAATTTATTATTTAGTTAATTATTAATCCTTAATATGGTCTCCGTTTTTTACAACGGAGCGCTTTTTAGCGTTTAAGCATTCGACCTTTACCTTTGACCCATACTAAGGAGCCAAGGAATAGTGCTGTGGTTTTTTTACTCACGGCGCCATCCTTCGGCTCCCTTTTGGCCAAACCCAGAGGCCCGATGGAGTACTGTGTCTCCTTCTTGATTGCCATTCCCTTTCTTCTCTTGTCATTCCCGCGCAGGCGGGAATCCAGTCTGGATGCCCGATCAAGTCGGGCATGACAGGTAGAGAGTAAGAATGGTAAACAATCAGTCCGCCTGGTCTGACCAAAACCTTGCCCCGTACCTCCGCCTGGGGCGGATGGTGCGTGGGAGAGCAAAGTTGCTTATACGCTATTTAATTTTTAATGATTTGGGTTGCTTGTCCGCCTGGGGCGGATTAGGCACCCATCTTCCCAGCTCTTAATGAAGGGCTGGGAGAGATAGAAGCCTAACTTATGGAGCTACTTACTCACACTGAGTTAGCTGCTGCAAAACTGCTTGCAAGCTAGCGTAATCAGCGGCGGCGTAGTAGTGGGCGTTATTTGTGGCAATGGTCTTGAGATAAACATCATCAACATTATCACCGACTCCAACCACAAAGATCTCCACGCCGGCCGCTTTAGCAGCGGTGGCTTCAGCTAAGGCTGCGGCTCGGCCAACAACTTCATCAGTTGGTTGGTTCGGGTTACCATCAGTAATTACGACCATGACATCTGGCACGGTTGCATCATTACGATCGTTTGCCCCAGCCAATTCGGTATTGGCATAGTCTAACCCTTCAAACAAATTGGTAAATGCGCGCTGCAGGGCGTCCAAATTATCAATTGCGGCTTTTACTAACACGCCATTATCAGTCAAAGCTTGATCAAGGCTGCCGGTGGTAGAGAAGCTGGCTTCACCAATGTGTACACCGTCAGTAGTTGGCGCTAGGGCGTCCACGAATGATTTGGCAGCTGTTTGCAACAAATCCAGCTCGGTGTTATCAAGGCTGCCGGACCTATCCAACACTAACATCAGGTCAATATCTTCTGTGCAGCCAAGGCCTGGCAAGGAAATGCCAGTTACCTCAAGCCACAGGTCGCAGCCGAAAAGTTTATGTTCGTTCTCTATCGGCTGAACATAATTAGCCGCATTCGCATCAGGATTGATACCGAAGACATAATCCACCCAATCCTGCGCACAGTGCCCGCCAAAGCAAGGTACTTTCAAGTCAATATTCCAAAGATCATCATAATCCTGCTGGAGTTTTGCTAGGTGACCCCTAACCTGGGTAGCTAGTGTAGTTGCCATGGTCCAACCGTTTATTACCCCATGGAAAGCAGGGATGCCGGCGCTGTCATTTTCAGTGACAAGGCCATCATCACTGATTTCGTGCTTGGAAAGGTAAGGGCACAAGAGCGGTAGCATTGTAAACCCATCATTAGCGCAAACAAACTCGTTTGGACTCGCTGGATTCTCAGTTACCACACCAAACACTGGTTCTTGCTCGTCGCCGTTCCAGCATTTTGGCTTTTGGCGGATGATGTAATCTACATCATCAACCCTGTCTTCATCTATGAACGATTGGGACAGATGAACATCAAGTGGCCGGTCAAGCTGTTCTTGAGGGAACACTGTACCAAAGTCGATAGACTTTAGTGGTACACGAAGGGCGTTCTCAATTCGGGCGGTGACGTTCACCACATGCGCCTCGAAAGCGGCAAACATGGAAGCGCCGACCAGCACTGCCGTGACCGCGCCCAGGGAAAGAAGAATTTTCTTCATAGACTTTATATAAGTTAACTTTTAATTATTTATCCTTTATAAAAAGGTTGATTTTAACGTGGAATACCGTTGGAAATATTGTTGACTTCCAACCACAAGTCACAGCCGAAGATCTCGTGCTCGTTCTCTATGGGCTGAGTGTAATCATCTGCATTGGCGTTATTGTCGCCGTCGTTATCAGCCACAAACTGTGCCCAGTCCTGCGCACAATGCCCACCAAAACATGGAACTTTCAAATCTATATTCCACTCGTCAGTAATGTCAGTAGTAGCTTTGAGTATGCCCCAGACTTTGTCATCAAACGATTTGGCCTTAAGTAAATCCCACACGCCTGGCAAACCATGGAAAGCAGCAATACCTGGCCCGTCGTTCTCAGTATTGTCGCCGTCAAAGCTAACCTCGTGCTTAGAAAGGTATGGGCACAAGAGAGGCAACATTACATAATTGGCATCAGCACAAACAAAGTTGCCAGCCTCATCTTCCGTTACCTGGCCATAAGCCGCATATTCAACCGGATCGGTATTAACAACCGGCAAACCGCACTTGGGCTTTTGGCGGATGATATAGCCTACAGTATTCACCCGGCCGTTGCCCACCATTTGTACGTTATCCAAGAAAACACCAAGCGAATTATTAAGCCCGAGGCTCACGAATTCTATCTTGGTGCTATTGGTAGTAGCCACGAACACATCGGTATACAAGGTCCACAGAGTAGTGGCGCCGCCAGCCACCGGGCCGACGTGCCTTACTTCCAAGCCATTCACCTGAACGCTCATTTCATTTTCATTGGCGCCGGTCGCGGGGCGAGGCGAGAAGTAATAAGACAGAGAGTAGGTTTGCCCTGGGGTGGTGGCCACGTTCTGCCAGATCTTGGTTAAGGCGGGCTCACCGTTCAAAGGATTATTGGGGCCGAACCAATCACTATCCAGTTCAGCGTACTGATCGCCATGCTGTGCTAGCCAACCAGCGGCCACATTCTCGTGGTACTCAACCAAGGCTGGCTCGGGCCGATTCTGGTTCTGATAGGTATTCACGTTCGTAGCCCACTCCACTGTCCAACACAATCCCTGGTAGCCGTTGGGGAACAGCTGCCACTTAGCCGGATCGGTGACTTCTGGAATCTCAAAACTGCCGTTACAGACGAGATCACTGGTGCCAGCGGCTTGCTCCTGGAAAGAATTGGACAAAGAAACATTGAACGTTTGGTCCAACTTTTCCTGCGGGAAGACAGTGCCAAAGTCTATGGATTTTATTGGCACATTAAGCGCGTTCTCAATTCTCGCGGTGACGTTCACCACGTGAGCCTCAAAAGCCGCGAACATTGGCACCATCGCGAGGGCGGCGGCGGCGGCGGTTGCGGAAAGAAGAATTTTCTTCATAGATTAATCAAGGTTATATGAAAACTAAACTAACTAAATATCTCCTTATTGTTATATGCGAAAAATTTTTTATTTTAAATACAACACGAGCAAACAGCGCGCCAGCCTGGGAAATACTTAGGCGTCCTGTTTGGCCGCGGTCCACCTCGGGCGGACCGGAAAAATAGTGCTCAAAAACCCTGAAACGCAAATACGCGCCTTAGGGCACACAACTCGGCTTTTAGAAGTTCGCTGTTACCTCCTATTGGTAAGCCTACAAGCCGGCCTGACTTACCTAAAACTTCCCCTAATTTTTCCGAAACTGTAGGCTAACCTACTTTTCGCCTCCACTGCGAAGCCCTACCTAGACAAGCATAAAGGTAAAGCAGAACCTTTTACTATTTAACATAACTTTAATACGATTCTGCCAGTAGTCAACCTGAGTTATCCACACTTTGAGCTCAATTTATTAATACTTATTTTCTTTAAGCGTTTTTTCCCAGCAAAAGCCTATATTAAGACAGGAATTAATTATTTGCGCCACAGCAAAAACCGCTCCGGACGGTTGTTCCTAAGCCAAGCTATCTATTTTTACCAAGCGGCACCAAATTAGGTGGGTATGATCTTCTTCACCACCTGCCCACCCTGTTTCAATCTTTAGTATAGGGATGCTATACACCCCTTCTTATTCCATTCCCTGGTACGTAATGGTCCGGCCGGACCATTACGTACCACGCTTTAATTATGATTCAAGAAGTTCATTCAGTGGTTGGGGGAACTAAAAAATTACTACCATAATACACATTCACCCAACGTCCCAATTTAATCCTGCGCACAAAGTCAGCTACTATCTGGCGCACATCACGCTGGCTCACCCATACGCTTTGCTGTAGTTTAATAAATCCACTTTGTCTAAGCAGTAAGCGAAACTGCCGGCGACTTAATCGCTCAGATTCAGGAATATCAAAAATTACCACCGTAAAATTCCCCTTGGGTAATAGGTCGGCCTGATGAAGCTGCTGCTGTAGTAAAATTAATTTCCCTTTGTTGGTGAGAGTAATCATGAGACGTTTACCGACCTTGCGCTCCACTAGGTATCGGTGGCGCTTCAGGCTGCGATAAGCCTCGCGAACACGACTCTTGTTTTGTAACTGCTTAATTTCCCGTATCGAAGCTCCCCCATCTTTTACATAAGCCCAACCCCAACGCCTAATATCATACAGAGCGACTAAACTACCCACGGCCAGTTCACCAGTCCTGGACAGCAAGAAAAGCAAGATTTTGCTAGTGGATCGTTCATGCCCGCCATTGGATTTTATGTTATTTTCCATATACTTATGATATTAGTATATACTCAAGTGGTATAATAATGTCCGGCCGGACATTATTATACCACAAAGCTAGGGCAAATGAGGGCTACGCGAATAGCCCTCATTTGTACCATAAACTTACTTAATCTTCGTCATCATCATTACCACGCCCTCTATTGCCTTTATCCTTATTGGAATTGCTTTGACTTTGCACATTTTCCTCATCATCGTCATCATCATCCCCATTCCAGTTGAGAATATTCAGGAACTTTTTGCCTTGGGCTTTGCCTACAGCCGCGCCATTAAAAACCTTGAGCTTGCAAGCAGCTGCCAAATAAACAGTATCAGAATCTACTTGGCGATAAAGTTTACCGTTCTGCAAACCATTGCGGCAAATTTTTCCGTCTTTTTTATCATTGTCATTGTCGTCATCATCGCCTATTTTAGTGAAACTGCCGATGATAATGCGAGAACCGGTAGCATTGTTGCCAGCTACATCTTGAATTAAGCTGCCGGCAACTGTAATGATGTCGCCAGTGCTAACTGTTGGCAATGTTGTGGCCGCTGATAAAGTAATGGTTAAGTGTGTGCCAGCATCGTTCCAGGCGGCGCCACCGAGAGCGCCCGCGCCATCTAACCAAGAATGTGTATTATTCAAAGCCAGAACAGTATTGACATTGGCGGCATTGATAGTGGCTTTGTTGGTAACTTCATTGAATACTAACACAATGGTATCACCAGCATCTTTGCCATTAGCTGAACCAGTACCATAAGCAGTAGCGGAATTAAGCGTGGGGCCAGTGGTATCTGTTTGGATTCCAAAATTGCCAGTTAAGGTAACACTGCCGGTGGCATTGTTGCTGGCTAGATCTTTTATAAGAGTACCCGCAACCGTAACCGTATCGCCAACCACGATTGTGGGAATTGCCGTACCAGTGGTAAGTGCCACAGTAAGCTGCGTACCGGCATCATTCCAAGCAGCCGTGCCTAAAGCAACTGCGCCATCTAACCAAGTATGGGAATTATTAAGCACTAAGGTGCCGTTGATATTGGCGGCAGAAATAACTGGCTTGTTAGTAGCCTCGTTAAAGGTAAGTACTACAGTGTCACCAGCATTTAACCCCAAAGCACTACCAGTATCAGCTGCCACCGCCGAGGTTAATGCTGGGCCAGTGGTATCATTAGCAAAAGCACCAGTAATAGTTTGTATGCCAGTAGCGATATTGCCAACCGCATCTTGAATTAAGCTGCCAGCCACTGTAATGGTATCGCCCACTTCAACTGTTGGCAGGCTGGTATTGGCGCTAATCACTAAAGTAAATTGCGTGCCGGCATCATTCCAGGATTGAGAACTGAATACGCTCAAACCATCTAAGAAAGAATGCCCACCGGAAAGAGTAAAGGTGGTGGCTAATTCAGCCGGGGTCAGTGCTGGCTTATTGGTGGCTTCACCAAAAGTGAAAATTATAGAATCCCCTGCTTCTTTCACATTATTACCACCGGTATCAGAAGCTACTACGCTAGTTAGAACAGGCCCGGTGGTATCGGCAGTAATAGAGGCGGTAGTGGCAGCAGTAACTGTTGGTGAGTTAGCTGAAGTGACCACACCGTCAGTAGCCAGACTAACTGTAATACTATCGGCGGGAGCGGCATCGCTCCAGGACGCGGCCGTAGAAAGGGCAACAAAGAAAGTAGTGGAGGCTGCTAAAGAATTATCAGCCGCCACCGGAATGGTGGTAACACTGCCAATATTAACCGCGGTTTGAGTAGCGGCTAAAATATCTTGCTCCACTTCAAAAACTGTATCACCATCATCGCGATAAACAGATAGGTTAGCGAGGTTGGTGCCAATAACACCACTGGCGCCATTATCATTCACGGTTACCGAAATGGACGATAGGGTTTCGCCTTCGTTGGCGCTTAAACCTATCTTAAAAAGACCAATAGGCTCACTGGAGGCTGGCGCCTTTATAGCCTCGGTAACTAAAGAAGTAGGCTGGGCGGTAATAGTAACTAGTGCCCAGACTGCAATTGAAGGCACTAGCACTGAGATGCCCGCAATTATAAGCTTTTTCTTCATATATTTTGGCTTAAGTTAGTTAATAACTGTCCCGCGGACGCGGGACTTACATTATTTATAACGCTCCTTATTTAAGTGTGTTTCACCACTAAAATAGCGTTTAGCGTGAAAGGCGATAAGTAACAAATAAAACAAAACCAGTCCGCCAGGGGGCGGACTGGATTAATAGTTTTAGGCCACTCGTTCAATAGTGGCCTGTTTTCCCATGGGTCCGGTCCGT
>Ga0209417_1004644_pt1 | contig 16152 bp, 12 predicted proteins | sample RifGroF2_FD_184002 | JGI IMG/M metagenome (GOLD analysis project Ga0209417, IMG submission 184002) | Groundwater microbial communities from Rifle, Colorado, USA - Groundwater F2 (SPAdes) (version 2) | ecosystem: Environmental > Aquatic > Deep subsurface > Groundwater | place: Rifle, Colorado... | reverse complement strand
CCTGTTGGTGCAGGCATAGGGTCAAGGCAGATGAACTGCCTGACAATAGAGCCGAATGGCAGAGAAAATTGTCTGCAAACGAGCTAAAATGAACGTGATTTTTTAAAATTTTGTTCAAAAAAGTACAAATAAAAAGTTAATAAAAAAATTTATTGTCAAAAAGGCAATTTTTAGAGGTTGCCTTAATTTTTAAAATACTACCCAACAACCATTATCGCCCCACTTTTCTTATTATTTTTCGGGTATGACATCATAATGCTTTAATGAGCATAAACTTAACCTCAGATGATGATTATTATTTGCGTACTACGAGAATTTATCCTTATGGCTCTTCAACCTGCCGGGCGTATTCCTCAATCCATTCTTTTATGTTACAATCTTTAGGAATATTCAATTGACGATAAGTCACCGTTGCAGTTGGATAGCCGCCGACCTCATTTTGGCTGTCAATAATTCCTCCTGTACCTGTTTGAATTTCCTGTATTATACGAAGATCAACAGAATCACGGTCCAACGGACGGAGCACCTGAATGCGATATTAACTCACCGTATACTTGTACGGAAGGTAAAACTACCATTCCTTGAGGCCAAACCGGAGCCGCTGAAATTTCTGTAATTGGACCGGTCTTTAGAGGAATATTTCCTGTAGAGCTCTGATTATCTCTGATAAACAACTCAGCAGAACCAATAGATACATCCAATTCGCTTTGGATTAAAGCTGATATAGTTGTCGACGGACCAGGTTTAATAAAATTACCAATGATGGACCATTTTGGAGGATCAGCTGGCCCACCTATTTCTGCTTCCGAGCCATGTGTATGTATGCAACGTGTTCCTGGATCATAAATTAAATTGTTTACAATAATTCCTGTTGTAGCCGGTTTAAAATTCGGTTGCCGCATATCATTGTGTGCATAAATGTTGCGAATTACAGCGATTTTCTGACAAAAATCATTAATTAATGTTGCACGTGAGTGAGGACTTTGCTTAGAATGAATCGAATTATTAAGGGTCTCGGCAATTATATTATTGGAAAGTGTAACCCAGTGCGAAGTATCATCTGGTCCTGTACGAAGGCCTGATACATCCAGCGAGCCATCAATACCCCAACTGAAAGAACAATGGTCGATAAGAATATTATAAGCATCGCCATAAGCCGTCGTCATTGCATCGATATCCCAAGGCACTTTAATACGATCATTGTCTCCAGCACGAATCCTGATATGCTGAATCACTACATCGTGGGTCCATATTTGAAGCCCGCCTCTGACAAGCGTAATACCCGGCGAAGGAGCAGTTTGACCGGCCACAATCAAATATGGGTCGATAATTTTATATGAATTTCCTTCGAGATTAATTATTCCGCCGACTTCAAAGACTATGACGCGCGGCCAAGGAGTTAAAAGTGCGTTAATAAAAGAGCCCGCCCCTGTACGATTAAGATTTGTAACTTTTATTACTTGCCCGCCTATTCCGCCGGGTGTGTTGATGCCAAAACCCATCGCCTCTTTCAACACAGGTGCGACAGCGTTTACAATTCTGATATTTGCTATAAGAATAATTATTAAAATGAATAAAACATATTTTTTCATATTAAACTCCCTTCACATAGGGCATAATTTTAAATTAAATAACATATTAAGAATATGTAATTTAGAATCTCAATTATTCAGCCAATGTGATGCAATAATCGCAAAATCTTCAAAGTTTACTATGCAATCTTGATTGAAGTCACTTAGAATAAGATTGACACAAGGATTCATACGCATTCCATTACCCTCCGAATCAAGCACTACAAAAGCGTTACATGTATCACTACCACCTCCGATAGCACCTAACGGTACTGACAAATTAGTAGTGTATTCCCAAATATGATTATTAATTCCCGTTTTTTTCTTCTCAGCAAAAGCAGATAATAAATTTGTAATGTCTTCATCCCGAATGTTTAATCCCTCGAATAAACCCATGGCATGAATTGCTGCAATCGTTTGGGCAGATAAAGCAGAATCCCAAATACCTACATCATCTATGATTCCACTGGCTGAATCATCTGAAAAGTCGCCGCGATTACCAATTTGCAACGGCTTATTATTTATACCATTGAGACTTGATTTAACATTTGAAATCAATGAACTCACCTGTTTACCATCAAAATACAAACATACTGCATCATTAGCAGCAAATGTTGCAGCAATATGCGTAAACTTATTTGCCATAGGTCCTCCGGCCGTCCTTGTAATTGATTGCGAACTTCCGGATGGACCATCAAAAAACAGGAATTCTATCCTGCTTGAATCATCATATCGGTAAAGTTGCCACCCTCGTTGGTCAGTTATACCCATTTTACCAATAAGAAAGTTGTTGTTATTATCGGCATCATTATCGCTATCCGGCTTATACCATAATGAAACCGTGAAATTAGTATAATTTCGATCGAATTCAGCAATACTATCCGGTATATTTGCCGCAAAATTTTTATTATCCGAAAAATACATTGCGGAATTTCCAATTTTAGTTGAATATGATGTTGATTGTGAAATACCGCTCACAATACCTAAACCGGTTTCCCCGGAGACAACATTAATCGGAAGAGCGTTGTTACAATTAATTGTATCATAAAAAGCCGCATCGAAAGTACCATACCCAGTAGAACCACCATCGAAACGCAATAGAAGATTATCACTTTGTTCTATCATCATTATTTCTTTGTTGCTATTTAAAACTAAAGGATTTTTTGGTGTTACAACAAATTCGTCATTGATAATACCATTGGTGTTGTAAGTATAAGAATCATTTGCAAGCCAGTGTGATATAAATTCATACAAGTCTTGATAATCTACTATGCAGTCTCGGTTCATATCTTGCGGAATAAATTCACAAGATGCACTTATATGAGTTACTCTCGCTCCGTCATCATAATGGTAGCTTATTATACCATTACCACCGAATGCTGTTAATTTGCCCAAATTTACGTAGTCAACAATTAAAGCTGTGTCATCATTGTTTAGCGTTATTGTACCGTATGTAATATCCATTGAGCCATATTCACCGATATACAAATTCGCACCAATCATAGTGCCGCCATCTAATTGCACATGACTTTTGTTATCAGCATCCGAACCATTAATCCTAAGCTCATACAAAGATCCATCTCCGGTTTTCCACCAAAAGGCACCGCCGAGAACATGTATATTTCCTGAACCGCCATTGCCGACATAAACTGTTCGTTGGGATACAAAGGCTCCTGAATTCATAACAAAATTTACATGACGGTCTATTCCTGTTCCCAAGTAGACATAATTAGTAGTTACTGTTCCTCCATTCATTGTAAAATTGGCATCGCCTACCAAGGTACCAACACTGAAATTTCTGAATGAAACATTTGTATTTGAATCTGTTGTCGGGTTCTTTGGAGAAGGATCAATAACTGCAGCATCGCCAGTGCTCTGCTCACCTGCCGGTATTCCGTCTGGATTCCAGTTTTCCGGAGTTTGGAAGAGGCTATCAGTACCACCACCATCCCAAATATAATTAATTGCTTCTGCGTAAGTATATAAAAATACAATTAGGGACAGAAAAATCAATTTATGTATCTTAAACATAAAACCGTCCTTATTGCATAATTTAAAATGTTAATACATAACAATTAAAAAGGGTCTTTCTTTAAACTGTCTATTCATTTTTAAATTGAGCCAGTTCTGAGATATCACAAAAATACGCCTGCTTCAAATCACCAACGGTCCTGTTATAATAAAGACGATTTCCATCCCGTGAAAAAGCAGGGTTGATATGCCCGACATTTTGCCAAACTACTTCAGCATTACCTTCAAAAATTACAGCCACCGGTGAAATCTCCCCTCGTTTATATATAAATAATTTGACAGGGTCACTGCGATAAAAGGACTCGCCTGCGAACCATTGTCTATCGGGCGAAAACGCTGTGTGATTAACCTGTCCGGCAAGTGTCTCAATGACTTGTTTATTCAAATTCCACCTTCTAAAGCGAAGATTATCGGGATGGTTGTCGTCAGTAATTTCATCTGTGCCGCAAAGTGTTTTCTCATCGAACCATAGCTCGTGAAGTGGTTTGTCAACGCCCCAGTATTTCAGGTCTGAGCCATTCTCTTTGCAAGTAAAAAATAAATATTGGCTGCCGCCGGCGTTAAACATAAAACTGATACGGCTCGCCTCAGGTGAGAATCTCGCATGCGTTACAACCCATCGTTCAGGATTTTTCTTCATTCCGTACCAGTTCAAATTAGCAGCATAATGAGCAAAATCCGTTACCTTGTAAATACAGCGAACTTTGCCCGTATGCGTATTCAGCTCGTATACGCCGCGGGGACCGACATTGCTGCTGTCGCCGTCAATATTCATCAGTATCCTGCCTTGTACCGTATTGTCGCCGAGAAAACCATCTGTAAAGGGGCCGAATTCGACCTGTCCTGTATCAACATTGAATACGCGTATTTCACGTTTATTCTGTGAACCGTCAGGCAACTCCGAAATATGAGAGCTGCAATAAGCGATGCTGTCATCATCTACCCATTGCTGAAATGCGCCATTATGATTGTCTGTCGGATTTTCTGATTTTCTCACGAGCCTATGATTCGCAAGATTGCTGTCGCATACCCATATCGAAAATGGAACTAGCGGACGCTGGTTAGTTGGAATCTCATCGAACACAATATACGTTATTCTTTTTCCATCCGGGCTTTCCGGACTTTCATTATAAATGCCGAGAGAACTGTACTTTCCGTCAGGCCCAATCCTGACTTCTTTTAATTTTATAGTTGGTTCTGGAGTATCATCACTAAAAATACTGATGCCCCACTTTGAACCTAAATATGATCGAATTGAATTTTGCTCATCGTTAGTTAATTTGTAATCGAAAATTATTATTTCAAAAATATATCCATTTAAATATCCTGATTTGCCCCGATTATTTGCGCCAAATAAAAGTATATCGTTTAATTTATCTGAACTTTTGCTGAATGGTCTGCCACAAACTTTGCCGTCTATCAGGTAATGCCCAGGCGGAATTTGACCATAAATCTTTTGAGGCATAAAATGGCTCAATTCAAAAACATGCGGGGCTTGATCAACTAAAAGGCCATGCCTGATAGCGTGCGCTTCAATACCAAGTTCTATCAGGAATTCTTTATTATTCGCCAATATATCAAATCGCGCATTAGGGTCTGCCCCAACAAAATATTGACGCTTACCGATTTTATTAAGTTTGCCTGCGATAAAAATATGAAGCGAACCTAAACGAATATCATTTGGAATTTCTGCGGCAAGAAAATCATTTTGTCCATCAAAACTAAAAGCTGCTTTACCATTGACAACATTAGTAATATACAGAGGACTTGATTCTGGACTTACACTTTTTAACTTGTATTGTCCTGACTTGCTTTTGCAGGAAACAACATATGAATCCTGCATATCGACAGTTGATTTATCACTTGCGTCTATATGCAATACTGTTTTTTGCAATATATCCTCGCAAGCGGATTTAGTTATTTGTGGCATCGAAAGCAAAACAATAAATAACATAGCAAGTTTCACAGGCATTTCTCTAACCCTTCTATATAAAATTATTTTCTCTGATTTTCCCATGGCGGACTATCAGGAAGACACGCATCAAATTCATCAGCAAGAGCAGCTTCATAGCTTCCGGCGTATGTGCCATCTATAAACTTATCGAATGCCTCATCATGGAATTTCTTCCATGATTTGGTTTCACCGCCGGGATTTATAGGATAAAAATGGCAATCATTTTTTTTTGCCGCATTGAGGTCGCCCAATGCATCACCAATCATCAAAACATTGTCAAAGCTGTAATGATTCTTAGTCATAATTCCAAGATGATACGCTTTAGGTCCCATTTCTTGGCCGGCTATAACTTTAACGAATTGTTTTAATCCGTGTTCAGCCCATTCTCTTTCGAGTGCTTCTGTCGGCGTAGCTGAACAGACTAAAACATCTGCTTTTTGAACAATCTTTATTAGACTATCCCTAACGTATTTAAATGGCGCTACATTTTTTACAATATCAGTCACAGCCTGATTAACTTTCCTGCTCCAATTTAATGCAATTTCAAGTTCTGCTTTTTCCTGCGGATTACTTGATTTGGCAACCGCCGCTCTTAATCCATCATCACTTAGAAGACTATCGGGATTATTGACCCAATTGCAGTAATGCTCAAATTGTGGCACTTTAAAACCGCTTTCTTTTACTTTTGGATGAGACGGTAGAAGTTCAGTTAAAATTCGAACTATTGTTTTATGTCTGTTAGCGCCACGGGTTTTGCTAAAAAGGTCAGCAAACTCCTTGCATTCTCTGGCGGCTTCGGCAACCGGCTGCAATCCAAAGCAGCCTATCATCCATGGACAAAAACATTCTTTTTGTTTTATCCCCATTGCATCAAACGCGCATCCGTCCGAATCAATCGCAACTAAATATTTATGCTTTGACTTGAAATCTTTTAGTACCTGGGCATAATCTGCCATATTTTATATTCTCCGGAAATTCAAAATTATTTTTTTATTAAATCAGGCTTTTGCGTGATATCGATGTAACCAACCCACATCTTTTTGTCCGAATCAATAAAAGTAAAAGTCACTTTCTTATTGTCCAAACTGAAAGACGGGTGAACATGGCCATCTGAAACTGTATCAACTCGTGCGAGAAGCATTGTTTTTTTTGTCATCAAATCAACCAGGACTATATCTGATTGTTTGTCCACCAGCCCTTTTATGTAACGAGTGCAAGCTATTAACCATTTACCATCAGAACTTGGAGAAGCATAATGGTATTGATAATCACTATTGACAATACCGTATTTTGTGCTGTCCCATTTATCCACCCACATAATACCGGCAGGTTTAACAGGGCTGCGGTGAGATTTTATAACATATATTTTTTCGCCGTCCGCCGCCCAGTTTTCATGATAAAGATACTCACCGACCTTGCCGCCAAGTTGCTTTGGCTCATAATGGCTCTTAATTTTATCGAGATTTTCATCATATATCCACATCCTGTTGACTCCAAAAGGACCATCCAAACAGAAAAAGATAAGATTCTTATAAACAGGATTGACCAGCGGATGGTTCAAGTCCGGGTATGGAGGAGAAAAAACATCCTTAAAATCAGCAGAGCTGACAAGGACAGAAAGCTTTCCTGTCTTGAGATCAATCTTGCCGATATTTCTCAAATTATCATTCTTGTTTTTCCAGTAAACAGCCATAACCGTATTATCATTCGATATAGTAGGTACTCCATAAAAATCAAAACCGTTAGGATGGGCACAGACGAGCTCTTTTTGATAGGTCTTTAGATCACAATAATAGACTTTGTCCTTTTTAATATAATAGAATTTATTGTCCCGTGAAACCGCTCCATAGTAAGACCTATAGGAATCAATATAAGTAGTTTTTTCAGAGACAGTGTCAAATTCAACGAAATCACAATACCAGCCCCATTTGTCCAATTGAATATTAGCATTAACTATCAACTTGGTTGAGGCAGCATCCCACGTCAAGGAAGTAGGATAAAGATGCGCAGTGTTCGTTCCCGCTAATCCCACCGCATGAATTCGCCTGCCGGTAACAGCATCTAGGAAAGATTTAGTCGACAAATCCTTTGAAAAAGCTGTTTGAGGCAAAATGCAAAAAACAAATATAATCGCAGATAAAATTCTATGTTTCATGAAAATTAATTTCTAACAATTTCTGAAATATCACAATAGTACGCTTGTTTCATTGTTTCGCTTATTGCGCGGTTATAATAAAGGCGTTTGCCATCTCTTGAAAAAGACGGATTTACATGACCGCGTGCCTTCCATGTAATGTCTGGAAATTTATGTTCAAAAATTACGGCGCTGGGCGTGGCCATGCCTTTCTTATACAAAAACAGCTTAATGGGGTCGCTATTATAGCTGGTATCGCCGGCAAACCACTGCCGGTCAGCAGACGCCGCCGTATGACACCCAGGGCCTGATAACGTTTCTATATAATTTCGATGCCTGTTCCATCGCTTAAAGAATCGATCATTGGTCTGGCCATCATCAACATTATAATCGGAACCCCACAGTGTATTTTCATCATACCATAGAAAATGCCCTGGAAAATCAGTGCCCCAATATACAATGTCTGTTTTGTCAGCCTTGCATGTAAAAAACTGCTGATGCCCACCTTGTCCGTGTGTATGGACTGAAAATGCTATATGCGAACCATCAGTAGAATACATCGAATGCGTTATAGACCATAATTTCGGCTCTTTGTTTCCGGACCAATTATGTTTATCTCTGAATTTTATAAAATCACTATTGCGAAACAGGCACTTGACAATTCCACTTTTTGTATCAAGCTCATAAAGTCCCTTTGTACCGAGGTTAGTATCCTCAAATTGTATATTCATCATAAGTTTGCCGTCATAGCTATTATCGCTTAAAAATCCGCCCGTGTAAGGGCCATACTCGATTTTGCCTGTATCTGCATTTATTACTATTATGCCCCCTTTGAAATATTTATTGTTTACTTTTTTTATATGCGTCCCTGAATAAGCAATACTGTTATTATCTACCCATTGCTGAAAAGCTCCGTTATGATTGCAGGTTTCATATTCAAGTTTTTTTATTAAGCGATGATTATTTAAATTACTATCGCAAATCCATAGGGAAACAGGTGAAACCATTTTCACTTCATCTGGATAATAATCATAAACGGTATAAATAATTCGCGAGCCGTCTGGACTTTCCGGGCACTGATTATATATACCGAAAGAACTATATTGATTTTCCGAACATACCCGTTTTTCAACCAAAAGCGGTGCGGTGTTTTCTGACTTTGCGTGCACATCAATTGTAATTATAATTGAAAATAGAAATATTAACTTTTTCATATAATATTCTTTCTAACCTTAAATTCTTTACTTGGATCCATCATTCAGTTCGTAATTCATCATCGCTTCATAGAGACCCAACTGCATTTCTAAAATATCATCCATGCTGAATGTCGGTGTATCCTCATGTACAATTCCATGCGGGCATTCAAAATGAAAACTTTTTGCTCCACTGACATGATATAACGCACTGACCAAGTTAAACGTCGGAGGCACTTTCCCTTTTTCGTAAACATATTCAAACTTCCATGTCGGTAGATTGTGTCTTTTCATTATTTTTGCATAATTTACAGATAATTGCTTAATGTCATGCTTGATCTCTTGCGGGACATAAACCGGACAGACAGGCACCGGCGCGACATGATGGCTATGCAACGAAACTGCCATATCTGGCGCTTCCTCCCTGGCCAGATTGAGTATCGCTGGAACTTCCGCGGACATTGGCGCAAAGAACTCATCATGCATTGAGTTAATACCGTCATCATTAAAATAGCAACCCAGAAAACCGCAATTATCCCCTTTCATGGGATGCTGTCGTTTTGACTGCGGCCATGCGCAAAAAGTATTATCACTCCAAGTACCCTGCCCCCAAAATCTCATATCGTCAAATGTCATGCCCTGCAGAGATTTGGGGGTAAAACGCACAAGAGCGTCAGGATTGGCACATGGAATAATAACAAGCCTACATTTTTCTCCCAGTAAGCTGAATATATTGATAATCCTTGCCGCGCAAATCTTTGCCTGTTTCCATGATGTTAATAAAATTCATCAAGCCAATCAAGCCCTCCACCTCGGCACCATGGACCGGGCCTAAGAATAAGATGACTGGTTTTTTACGAGCGTCTTTATCACAATAGACCTGCGGCTCCCTGGCAGCTATAGCAGAGTTAAAGTTTGCCAATCGTGGCATTGTCTCTTTTTCGCCATAAGTCACAACGTATATATCACGCTCACCTGCCGATTCAGTCAATTTATTAACTTTTCCCTTTTTGAGACCTGTCAGATAATCTTTTATCCTGACGGCATCAACCATCCAGAAATCGGGAATTTTCCTTTCGGGGATACGCGCAACCGCCTCTTCATATGTCATTGTTTTTCTTTCCGTTGACGCGGCGATGCAGATATTAATTGTAACTATCATAACCAGGTAAATTATTTTAATCTTTTTCATATCTATCCTTATATCAATCATCTTTTAAGTTTTACCGGCGGAGGATCAAGTTCTTTGACTTTAATCCAATTATCACCGCTTAGCTGATAAATACATGGAAAACTCGTATAATTATAATAAGACTCACTTCCGATAAGTTTTACAGGTTTGCCTTTATCATAAAACCACTGGCTTTCCAGGCAGGGTTTTTCAAGTACCATATCATTTAGATAAATGTCATAAGTCCATTTTTTCGATTCATAAATATATCCGGCCGAATCAAAAAACTCTTCACTGACTTTAATCCCATCACTGTTATGTAATTCTCGACGACTTAACAAACCATTTTCAAAAAATGATCTCCTGATAGCCTGACCTTTAGCATTAACGTCATATTGTTTTGTAATAGTTCCTTTGACATACCATTGTCTCGAAAGAATACCATCATATATATGAACAATTTCCTTTATATATTCATTCGCATCATCTGCTCTTTGCTGAGTAACTTCTTCTCTATCAACAAGATACCTGTCGTATTTCCAAGAAAAACCAGCCGGTGTTTCTTCAAGCACTTTTAGAGTCGGCTTACCACAAATTGTCAATGTGATGCTTTTTTCGCTTTCGAGCCCCGACCATTCGACAGCCACAGCATTTATATAAAGATGACCGGAACCAGTGCGGCTGTCTGTGCCAAGATTTAGAGTCTGGCCAGGCTTTAGAAGATCATCATTAAGTTTCTGGTTATCTTTATAAATATAATATCCTTCTATTTCCCAATGATTTTCACCTGGTATAAGCTGAATATCTTCTTCGGCTTCAATAGGTGCAGCTTGTAAAAAAGGCCGGTCGGGTCTTCTTAATACAGCAACATAAATATCGCTGCGTCGCTGCCAGGTAACAGGATTATCCTTCCAATCGTCGGGAAGATTTTTCACATCCGGCATTATGGTATTCTTACGTTGCTCGTCGCTAAGTAGCCTATGATCAAAAGATGTTACAATAAGACCTTTTAAAAGATGTAATCTGTTATCCCTGTAGTGCTCGAATAATGCCGGCGGAAAATATGACAACGTTGCGGGGTTTTCAGCCCTAACGCCATACATTTCACGGGTGAGACCTTCGAAGCTGTTGGGGGTTTTGTGTTTATAGCCGATTATTTCTGATTGAATGGACAGCCTGCCGGAATCTGGAAATCCTTCTGTTGAAGCAACTACAATTTTATCCGCTTCAGCAGATTCCATATCTTCAGTTATTTTCGTATGAGGAGAATTTTTTAAATCGTAAGTGCTTGCAAACACAACTTTCGTTCCGTCTGGACTGCCCTTACTCTCCGGTTCTGCAAAAGCGATAGCAGAAGTATATTCACCGTAATAATGCACAAAAGACAAAGCTCGAAGATATATCCTGCCTTCACCGCTCCATAGGTCAGCAATTTGAAGCGAACCGGTACCTGTGCCGGGACTGCCCACTATCCATCTGCCGCTTCTTCCGCAGGGACTAACATCTCCGAAGCTCATATTCACCATATAATGGCTGTTGCTCGGAAACGGTTCATTCCATTTTCGCCCTGTTACCTGACCATTGCCCATCAAAAACCATTCCCCATCACCATTCCATGTTTGATGAGTATGACGAAGCTCAGGGCAAAGCACTTGTTCATTTTCGCCTTCAAGGCTGGTGGTTATATGAATAGGAGTAAAAGGTTTTCTCTTGTTCCATGGAACTAAGCCATCAACTCTGAAAAGAACGACTGGATGTCGTGGATTAGGAAGATAAAAAATACCACGGGCTTCGGGCAGAACTTCCGGCTGCGATTCGGGCTTTAAAGGGATTCGGACAATAGTACCTTTAGGCCCTCTTTTTGCGATGAGTGATGTCGAACCATATAGCCATCTGTCTTGAGCATCAGTTTCACCGATATCCAATATACCTGTTGCCAACTTTACTGTACTGTTGCTGTCAGCATCGTACCACATAACATCTTTGCCGTTTTGTATGAAAAACAGCCAGTTGTGATTTGTCGCCCACCGTGGCTGAGAGCCTTCGGCAATAAACTTAAATTTTTTGGTTTTAATATCAAAAACTCGAACTTCGGCTCCTTTGCCCATCTCTGTCGCAAAGTTCGGTTGAGTCAGCCATGCCCATCGCTCGATACACATGTATCTTCCATCACCACTCCAGGCATCTGTATTATGATAGTTCGGCCAATCACGCATTGTGGGATCATCTGTAATCCGCCAAATTTCGATATCACCGCCATGGAGAGGCATAAATTTTTCAAACGCATGGGCGGCTGAAACAAAAATAATGGAAAAACATACCGTTGTTGAGATTATTTTAAGCATAATTATCTTCCTTAAAGACCGGATGTTTTTTTGCAACTTTCAAGGCGATAAAATACAGCATCACACCAATTCCGCCAATAATCAAGCTGCAAAGAAATATGTACATTCTTGCTTTCATATCATTGGGAATAAAAAGTAGCAAGGCAATAAAAACGCCATAAACAATACATAACTTGGCCATTACTTTGTACTGCCGAATATCATTTTCATATCCTGCTCCAAGTTCTTTTTCTATATTCACAGGAGTATTCATTTCGTTAAAGAAAATATCCGTTTGCTGAACATAGTCTTTATCTCCTTTTTTGTAGAACAGCATAGTAAAAAAAAGCCATGCAATACAGACAACAAATAGAACGGCTGTTGTTATAGAAATATTTAGTTTGCCCAATTCTCTGGCGGTAAGCAGTTCGGATGAACCGAAAACATTTGCCAGTCTCTGTATTGATTCAGGCCTAATCGCAAATTGCATTATAAATGAAAAAAGAAAACCAATGAGCATTGTACTCCATGCCGACCAGGAAGGATTTTTTTTTACAAAGATGCCAAAAAACATTGGCACAGCTGTCGGGATGCCAATCGCTGCTGCGCAAAGAAGCAGAAGGTCAAAAAGAGCTAAAGATTTTATACTCCCAAAAATCAAAGCTACTAAAATCCATATTAAACCATAAATTAGCGAGAAAATACGGCCGATTGCTATCTGTTTATTTTCAGACGCATTTCGATTTATTACCTTAATATAAAAATTACGTACAAAAGTTCCCGATGAGGAATTAAGTTGACCGGCCATAGTTGTTACAGTTGCGGCAAAAACACCGCAAACCAATAATCCAAGCAGTCCTTTTGGCAAAAGAGAAATTGCCATGGCTACATATGCAGCTTCATGAGGATTGTTAAGTTTGGGATATTCAGCTGCGAGATTGGGATGAAACAACGGTGCTGCCAATGCCGGTATCATCCAAACAGGTGCAAGCAGAAGAAATCCCGCAATATTTACCGCCACTGCCTTTTTTGCATCGCTTCCGCTTTTAACAAACACATATTTGGCGGCGCCGACTGTTAAACTATTGGATTGAATAATCTGGTTGATAAGTAAAGTAATGGCAAAAAATACTATAACCGAGGGCCTTGTAATTTCAGTCCATTTAAAATGATATGAAGGCAATTTATCGACAAGCCCGCTTATTCCGCCTATGTCCGGATGCCATAATACAATTAAAGCCATTAGAACTGTTATAACTATTACAATGAGCATTTGGACAAAATCGCCGGCAGTAGCCGCCCAAGAGCCTCCAATCACTGTCATCCCTATAACCGTAATACCCAAAAGGACTATCAGTGCACTCATATTCACATTGAAGACTCCTGTCATAAATACAGATATTGAATAAAGCCAAACTCCTCCGAAAATGATATTAGTTAATATGTATAAATATGTGAATATCTGTTCGTTGGTCTTGCCGAATCTCTTATGCACTGCCTCCAGAGCAGTAATTATCCTCATTTGCCTATATTTGGCGGCAGTAAAAAAATATGTAAAAACATACGAAATCAGATTACATATAAAAAGCAGCAAGAAAAAGGTGCCGCTTTCATAAGCCTCCGCAGCTCCGCCGGTAAATGTCCATGCCGTAAAAACCATCATAAAAGAAGAACTGCCGACAATCCACCATAACATTCCACCGCCGCCGCGAAAAAAATCGCTGGCATTTTTGCTGAAGCCCTTGAATACAGGACCAAGGCAAAACATAAACACAAGATAAAATGCTATTACTATGTAATCATAAATTGATAAATGCATGATTTTTCCTGCCATTAATAATTGATATTTTTATATCCATTTACAAAACTCATCGAGCATTGCCATAAAATTATCGTATTTTGTGCCTACCGCAACTGAGTGTGTTGTTCCAAGTATAAATCTGCCATTTGGTGCAGCTTCGGTCATCACTCGGCGAACGTCTTTTCGTACATCTTCTGTTGTGCCACCTATAAGGTTTTCAACATTTACGCCTCCCCAAACGGCAAATTTATCATGATATTTTTTTTGCACCTCGACAATGTCCATACCTGCCGATGTTTGTATAGATTGATAACAATCAATGCCAACCTCGACAAAAATATCGAGAAGCTTTCGTGTATCACCGCAGCAATGTTTAAAAAAAGGCTGACCTTTTTGTTTAAATGCATCGAGCCTTTTTTTAAATCCCAGCAGAAATATCTTCCGATACATCTCTGGATTTATGAGAGGCCCGGTCGAGCAGGCTAAATCTTCGCCGCCCATTACCGCATGTTGGCCTGGACGGATGTAAAACTTATCATGCGCAATAGCTTTTTCAATCTGAGAATCGTATATTTTTTTTATATCATCCGGTCTTGATGCGATTTCCACAAGGCCCCGTTCCATACCACCCAGAAGCAGCCATGCATTCTCACCTGCGCTTGGGCCAATTACAAAACGCTTGTCTTTAAATTCTGCAATAATCGCATCCGCGGCTTTAAAAGTCAAATTGTCAGGTTCTTCAATAGTGCCATCCCATACTTCATTTTCAACGCTGCAGTTCCTATTCCAAATTCCAGGGTCATAAATCATGGTGATATCTTTTGTTTGTTCCGAATATTTATAAACACATCCCTGTTTATCTTCCCATGTATTGGCATCTATTTTTCGAGGTGGGATTTGGGATGGATCTTTTGGGGGCGCTACACCGGCCGCCATTACACAGACCGGAATCATATCTATAATATCTAACTTTTTATATAATTCTATGCCATCCTGTATCCAGCTTTGGATTACTTCGTCATGTCGACCATCCCAAAATGCCAACTGACATTTCGCTTTTGCACGCCAATAAGTTTCTCTACCCAGCACCTTTGATGCCGTATCGGAATCAATTGCAAAAAAACCCAAAGCCGGCCTATCCGGCATCCTGTTGCTTAATATATCATCCACACGCTTTTTAGATTTATTTTCCATAATGGTAATTATATGCCTCATCAAGCATGGCAAGAAAATTTTCAACAGGCACATAATCTGCGACACTATTGCCTGTTCCAATTGCCCAGCATCCGCCCACAGAACAGTTTTTCATAAGCATTCTCGTATGCTCTCTTACCTGTTCGACAGTCTCTGTTGATATTTTATCCATATCGAAGCCGCCAAGTAAAGCTATCCTGTCTCCATACTTTTGCTTTGCCTGCCAGACAGGCATGATTTCATCCTCAAAAGAGTGTTTGGCATCCCAGCCGCAATCTATTATATCATCCATTACGCTGTCAATTTTGCCGCAACTGTGCAATATCGCAAATTTGCCATGACTATGGATAACACCAACTAATTTTTTATAAAAGGGGAATAAATATTTTCTGTATATATCCGGCGAAAGCAGGGTCTGTGTTTTAAAACCCATATCATCACTAAGAGAAAGAGCCCCCACCGTATCAAATGAAGCTACTATATCGTAATACTTTATTATACTGTCAGCCACTTTTTCAAAAGTGTCGCGTACAAGATCGGGATTATCAATAAGCATATAGCTTATTCCTTCATGGCCCAGCAGAAGCATCACATTTTCAAGTATTCCTGCACACAGGGCAATAACTTTCATGCCTTCCGGCATTATTTTTTCAGCTCTGTAGAAAAGCTCTTTTATAAATAGGATGATCATGATATTGAAGGTCAGCGCCATAAGGACTATCTCGGCATTTTGAGTTTGTTCTTTTTTGGCATGAATCGTATAGCCGAGTTTTCTCTTT
>Ga0209417_1004642_pt1 | contig 16160 bp, 10 predicted proteins | sample RifGroF2_FD_184002 | JGI IMG/M metagenome (GOLD analysis project Ga0209417, IMG submission 184002) | Groundwater microbial communities from Rifle, Colorado, USA - Groundwater F2 (SPAdes) (version 2) | ecosystem: Environmental > Aquatic > Deep subsurface > Groundwater | place: Rifle, Colorado... | reverse complement strand
TCAACAAGCTGGACTGGACCATAACCGGCGGCATGAACCATTCCCCGGTAGACCTGAAGATAGACCACGAAACCAAAACAATAACCGGCGGCGCCAACCTGAGCCCGGTGGACCTGAAGTTCGCCTGGAGCACGGAAGAAGTCACCGTCGAAGGCGGCGCCAACCGCAGCCCCGTGAAGTACACCGTTAACTGGAAGAAAGGCCTGCTCGAGGGCTACGCCAGCCACGCCCCGCTCAGGATGGAATTCAATATGGGCGAAGGCCAGGCCGACGCCACGATAGTGACGGTTAAAGGCTATGCCGGGAACGCCCCGGTGGACCTGGTCTACAACAAGGTCAACGGCCACATAGGCGGCGGCATGGGCCACAGCCCCGTGGACATCAACCTCGTCAACTGCGACCTGTACGACTTCCTGCAGTACGTTTTCCTGTTCGTCGACGGCAACTAGCACGGCCGGACCTGAAAGCCCCCCGCTTTACGGCGGGGGGCTTTTTTTGTCCGACTACTGATAAGAGGCCTTTTGTTTCCTACAGTTGTTTTTTCATCGCTTTAAATACCGCGCTATTGCGGCTTAAAACCGGCGCCGCGCGAAACGGGGACGACAAAGCTCATTTCCGTGCCTTTCCCCAGCTCGGACCTGACGTCAATTCTTGCGGAGTGCGTATCCGCCACCATTTTGCAGAAAGCAAGCCCCAGGCCGATATTCTTGGAGCTTTTCCCCAGGCCCTGGTATTTTTTGAAGATCTCTTCCCTGAAACCGTCCGGGATGCCTTCGCCTTCGTCGCTTACGTAGATAGTGGCTTTGTCGGCGGAAGAGAGTCTCACGCCCAGTTTGATGGCCCCGCCTTCCGGGGTGTACTGTATGGCGTTGAGCACCAGGTTGCCGATCACCCGCTTGAGCATGTCATGATCGCCGAATATCCAGGTGTCGCCGAGGTCTTCGGGCAGGGAAAAGCTCCACTTCTTGTTCGCGGCTTTTACCGAAGCCGAATTTTCTCCGGCGCATTCGCGCATGAAATCGGCAAGGGCTATCCGCCCCTTCTCGGGGGCGTAATCGCGGCTCTTCATTTTGGCCGTATTGAGTATGTCTATCACCATGGCGTTAAGCCGGTGCAGCGAGGCGCCGGCTATGGCGGAAAGGCTCCTTATCTGGTCTTTACTGAAGCGTTTTATCTCTTCTTCCGAAAACAACAGGTCTACCGCCGCTTTCAGCGAGGTTAAAGGCTGCTTCAGGTCGTGCACCGTCATGGCGTAAAAATCGTCCTTTTGTGTTTCGGCCTCCAGGCGGCGCTGCTCTTCCGTCCTGAGCCGGGCATGGGTCTGGCGCAGAGCCAGCTCGATTTGCCCGATGTCGGTGGCTGGGTCCAATTGCTGCTCCGGGGGCAGAACTTCGGAATTAATGTTTTCGGCCAGGGACCGCACCGCGTCCAGGCGGCGCCCGAGCTTTAAAGTGAGCAGCCAGATAACGGAGGTCAGCAGGACGAAAAAGAAGGTGCCGACGGTTATTCCGCGCCACAGCAGCGTTTGAACGGATTCCCTGATGCCTTCTATCGACATCCCGAGCCGGATCTCGCCCAAGCGGAGGTCGTCGCGCGTGATGTCGCGCGTGAGATCGTAAATGGCGTCGGGCGAGCTGAAAATATCCGCGTCCGGAAGCCTGTCGTCTATATGTATGCCCGGCAGCGCCATGCGGTACAGGACCTTTCCCCGGGAGTCGGAAACCCGCAGGTAGGAGATCCGCTCGAAGTGCTCGAAACCTTTAAGGATCTTCTCCAGGTCCGCGTAGGCGCCGGTTTTAAGCCGGTCGGCCGCTATCTCGGTGATAAAGGAAACGATATAATCGGCCTTGCTGCCCGCGCGGTCGAGCATCTCGCTCCTGGCCGTGCGCACCCTGTCATAGACCATAAAGATAGTGAACAGGGCGGAGATCAACGCCGTATAAAGGACGAACCTGGTTTTTAAAGTCATAGCGCTTCTCCTCGTGTTCGCGGCATAGCCGGACAGGCGGGCGCGGCGCGTCCCCCGTTAATGTTTCTCCATGGCGAACCCCAGCCTGTACCAGAGCGGGCAGAGCGCCAGCCCGACGGCGATATTGCCGGTTATCCAGACGGCCGGCCAGGGGCAGAGGGCCGGCGGCGGGCTGCCGGCCAGGGCGGAGCCCGCGCCGACGAGCAGGCAGAACACCGAGACGCCGGCCGCGAACATGGCCGCCACCGAAAGCGCCAGCCTGCGCGGACCGTTATGCGCGTGGTCGCCGCACTCCACGGCTATCCTGTGCCAGAAGCCCTTGGGGCGCACCAGGTTGTAGAAGCCGCGCAGGTGCTTGCGGTCTTCCGGCCCGAAGAAATATATCGCCGCCAGCGAGGCCGCCAGCGACAGGGCCGCCATGAGGAGCAGGCGCAGCGCCTGGTTGGGCACCCAGAGCAGCAGCGGCACGGCGGCAAGGGCGGACACGCCGATGGCGGCTATCTCGGACCAGGCGTTCACGCGCCACCACAGCCAGCGCATGATGAGTATCGGCCCCATGCCAGCGCCCAGCAGCAGGCTGGCCTGCCAGGCCTGGTTTATCGACGAGAGCCGGGTCATGATAACGAGCGCTATGCCGATAAGCAGGACATTGGCGCTGCGGGCCACCCAGACCAGGGATTTGCCGGAAGGCTCGCGCTTGAGCCAAGCCTGGCAGACCAGGCGCTTGTAGATGTCGTTGGCCCAGTAGGACGAGCCCCAGTTTATGTGGGTGTCCACGGTGGAGGCCAGCGCGGCCAGCATGCCGGTTATCATCAGGCCTTTAACTCCGACGGGGAGCAGCTCGGCCATGCCGCGCACATAGGCGCCCTCCCTGTCGGCGCGCAGCAGTTCGCCGGTCAGGCCGGCCAGGGGCGGGAACAGCACCAGCAGCCCCAGGCCGAGCGGCACCCACAGGAGGCTCCGCAGGAACACCTGCGTGCCGGTGAAGACCAGGGCGGCCACCTTGGCCTGCTTCTCGTCCCTGCAGGCCATGGTGCGCTGGGCCAGGTAGCCGGTACCGTCGGAATTAAGCTGTATGATCCACTGCAGGGCGAACAGGGCCAGCAGCGGGAAGGTGGCGTTGAAGGCTTTGTCGGGGGTGAAGGCCAGGATCTGCGACGGGCTTATTGCCCCCAGCGTTCCGGCGGCGTAAATGTCTTTTAATCCGGAGTGGATGCCGCTTATGCCGCCGGCCTTCAGGAAGACTATGACCGCGAAGATCAGCGTGGCGCCGAACATGATGAAGATCTGCACCACGTCGGTATCCACCACGCTGCGCAGGCCGCCGGTGGCGGAATAGAAGGTGGTTACCAGCAGGATGGAGAGCACGGAGATGAGGTTATTGGCCGAGAGTATCATGGCCGCGTCGGTGCCGGCGGCGGCCGAGGACAGGTTCAGCCCTACGGCCTGCACCAGCCCGACGAAAGGCCCGAACAGCCAGGCCGGCAGCCAGGCGTTCCAGAACAGGAAAGGCTCGGCTATGCGCGCGGCCGCGAAGAAGACCCAGGCCAGGACCACGCAATTGAAGATAGTGCCGAAATAGACGGCTTTGAAACCGCGCAGCGCCAGCGCCCTGCCGCCGCCGTAGCGGATCTCGGTCAGTTCCGCGTCGGTGATGACGTTGGCGCGGCGCCAATGCGAGGCCAGCACGAAGCCCATCATCAGGAAAGCGAGGGCGTAGATCCACATCTGCCAGAGGGCGAAGATGCCCGAGACGGCTATGATGCCGGTGACCAGCAGCGGGGTGTCGGCCGCGAACTGCGTGGCGGCCATGCTGAGTCCCGCCTTCCAGCCGGGCAGGGAGCGGCCGGCCAGGAAGTATTCCGTCAGGTCCTTGGAGGCCTTGTCCTTGTTGCTGAAACCGGAATATATTGAATAGGCGATGAAAGCCAGTATTATCGCGATGTCTAGTCCTGCCATTGCCGCCTCCCGGAGCGTGAGTGTTTAATTATTATGCCGCAGTAGTGGCGCCGGAAATTCCAGCAGTAAGCCTGTTTTTATGCAAACCGCCTCGGTTGAAGGGCCTCTTCACCCTCCTTCCAGTACTTCAGCCGGGCCCTTCTTCCCGCCGGCGGTGGCGGCGCTCCCGGCGCCGAAATCGGCGAACCTGTATCTGCCGGCTATCTCCTCATAGGCCATTTCGGAGACCCGGCGTATTATGTCTCCGCGGGAACGCATCCAGCTGAAATAGCTGCGCGTCGCCCTCTCTTTCTGTATGAGCCCCACTATTATATAGGGGAAACTTTCGCCGTCCGCGCGCCGGGAGACGAGTATACCCATGTTGCCGCAAAGGTGGCTCGTTGTGCCGGTCTTGTCGTAGACCCCGGTGCCGGCCGGGACCCCCGGCGCGGACGTATAGAGGCGGTCCGGGTTGGGCAGGTTCATAAGCCGCTTCAGTTCGGCCGAACCGGGAAATCCCCCGTTCCACAAGGCGTACAGGAAACGGCTGTAATCCCGCGCCGAGGCTTTGTTCCTGTAGGCCCTGCCGCCCGCGGGGATGTATTCCACGATGCTCGTGTTCCTGAATATGCCGCCGTACTCCCGCTTAAGAAAGCCCTGCACCGCCTTCGGACCGCCCAGGCGGCGCAGCATCCAATTCGCCGCCGGGTTGTCCGATCCCTGTATCATCCTCTCCATTCTTCCGCGGACTTCGCCGTTATAGGGTTTACGCCCGGCTTCCACCGCGTGAAGATATGCCAGGGCGATAAAAGGCTTTATAAGGCTTGCCGCCTCAAGAGGCATATCTTCGTTGATGCTGACCAGCTTCTTATCCGCCTTAATGTCGTACACCAGCCAGGCGCTGCGCTCGTTCCCCCTGACAAGGCCGCGCCGGCGCAGTCCCCGTATATAGTTCTCGACGTCGGACTCCAGGGAAGAAGCCTCCTCCGCGGCCGGAGGAGCGGCGCGGACGCCGACGGCGGGGACCGCGGTTTTCGAAGACGCCCAGTCCTGCGCCCTGACGGGGACCGCGGGGTTAAGGCCGCGGGCGGTTAAAAACCGCGTATGGACCTTCGCTGTGGCCGCGGCCGAACCGCGCGCCCCGTTGCGCAGGTAGACCAGGCCATATTCGCCGCCGGCGCGGACCACACGCAGCCGCCGCGCCACGTCAGGGCCAAGAATATCGGAGACCTTCGCTTTATACGTGGCTACGCCCGCCTGGTCGGGGTGCCATACATAGGCTATGTCGTAGGCGGGTTCCCGCGCGGCCGCGGAAGAGACGGCAAAGCATGATATTGCGGCAAGGCGCAGGAACCTCCGCGCGAGGCGCAGGCCGCGAACGAACAGGGAGCGCATCGTACCTCCATGCTTGCCGGTTTTCATTTTAATTTCACTTTTGTATCCGCCCGCCGGTTCCCCGCCCAGCAGCTGTCGGTCTCTTCCAGGCAGAATGGTTTTTCCTCGCCGTAAGAGATGGACCCTATGGACGACTCCGGCACCCCGAGGCGGGTATAATAAGCGCGGACTTCCCTGGCCCTTTTCTGGCCCAGGGCCAGATTGTATTCAGTGGTCCCGCGGCTGTCGCAATGCCCCTCCACCACCGCAAGCCACTCTTTGTGGGCTTTGAGGGTTTCCGCGTTCCTCCGCAGGGTTTTGCGGAGCTCTTCGGAGAGGCCGTACCCGTCGAAGTCGAAATAGACGGACTGCAGGGTCTCATGGGCGGCGAACTCTCCTCCGCGGATATCTCCCTCGGACCCGGCGGCGTCGCCGCCCACTATGTCCAGCGCCGGGTCGGCGGCGATATCGGTGCTCATGACGTTCTTTAAGCCTTCCTTGTTCAGGTTCTTTTTACCGCAGGAAGCTGTGGCCAGCGCCACAAAAACCGATAACAGGCAGATAACCGGCGTTGCAGTCTTCATATTGTAGTCTCCAGCAGGCGTTTTGCGGGCCTGCAACCATAGTATATAGTATGCTACAATCATTTATGCAACATATAATTTAAATGCTTTACATTTATTAAGTAAATGATACCCGTAAACTACCATCACCTCTATTATTTCTGGATTACCGCCAAGGCCGGGCGGATCGGTGAGGCGGCCAGGGAACTCTACCTGGCCCAGCCCACGTTAAGCCTTCAGCTCAAGCAGCTGGAGCGGGCCTTGGGGAACCAGCTTCTCGTGCGCAGCCGCAAGGGCGTAAAATTAACGCCCGAGGGCAGGATCGCTTTCGATTACTGCGAGCGCATCTTCTCGCAGGGGGCCGAGCTGGTCGCCGCCTTGCGGCCGGAACAGGCTCAGAGAGCCGCCATTCTGCGCCTTGGCGTGGCGGGGCCTATCTCGCGCCACGTGGTATTGCAGCTGCTGGAGCATGCCCAGAAGATATCCCGGGAGGTGCGTATCAGCATACTCGGGGGGCCGTTCGACAATCTCCGCGAACAGCTGGAAAAACACAAGCTGGATTTTGTCGTCTCCACTACGGACTTCTCCTCTCAAATGGGCGTGGAGTTCAGAAGCCGGCTGGCCGGGGCCATCCCCATCTGCTTCGTGGCTATCCCGAGGCTCAAGGCCAGGGCGCCGCGCTTTCCGGCGGACCTTTCCAAACTGCCTCTCCTCCTCATGGCGCCGGAAAACCCCGTGCGGAAGGATGTTGACCTGTTTTTATGCCGTCATAAGATCTCTGTCTCCGTGGCGACGGAGATAGAGGACAGCGAACTCATACGGTTCCTGGCCCTGCGGGGCCAGGGGGTGGCGACTATGGACGCTTTGACCGTCAGGGAGGACCTCAAGTCCCGGCGCCTGATGAAGCTGCACAGGAAGGACATAGGCATAAGGCAGAATGTCTGGTTCGTATGCGGCAGGCACCCCAAGCCTAACCCGGTATTGCGCCGGATCATCCAGAGTCTTATGGAGCGATTCTCCATAAAGATCTAAGGGTGCGCCGGAATTCTTTGTTCGGGCGGGAGGAATAACTTGAAACACGCATTTTTCGCACTGGTTCTCATGCTGGCCCCCGGGCCGGCGCGCGTCGAAGCGCAGCAGGCCTTGCTCTGGATCCCTTCTCCGGCGGCCGGGATCGAAGAGATAGTGTCCATCCTCGAAGAGAACAAGGACCTGGGGGCTAGGGGACGCTGATGACTATATGACTTGTTATCAACTGATCGAAGTGATTTGTTAGTAATAAGTTAAATAGTCATCAGCGTCCCCTGTCCCCATGGCTGGGCCCGGTTCGTCTTCGACTGGCTGGCCCTGCCGCCCCCCGTAAAGCAAAACAAATAGCGCGGTTCCGCGCTATCGTTTGAAATTCCATATTACATTTAGTATATCTCCTGGTATAACCTGCCTGCCCGGAGGGAATATCCCTATACCCGCGCGTAATATTACTTATAGCGGCCGACGAATGGAAAGGGTACATTAAAGGCAGGTGGAAAAGCGGGAGCGGACGCGTCAGGCTGCCGCGCCGGGATCCGCGCTCCCGCGCGTCGGGATATTTTTTGGTGTGCCGCGCTAAACGCGGAATGCCAGCGAGGGATCATGAAAACCGGTAAAAAACCAGCGGGGGACGCGGCCGTCCCCGGAGATGAGAAGAAGGCAGCTCTGCGGGAGCTTACCGGCCAGCCCGACGGAGGGCTTGCGCTGATCGAAAGCGAAGAGCGCTATCGAAGGCTGCTCGAGTCGGCAAGGGACGGCATACTCCTGCTCGACTTCGATACCGGGCAGATCACCGGGGTGAACCCGTACATGACCGAACTGTTGGGCTATTCCAAAGAGGATTTCATCGGGAAGCACCTCTGGGAGGTAGGCCCTTTCAAAGATATCGCCTCGGCTAAAGCCGACTTCCTGCAGCTGAAAGCGCGGGGCTATATCCGCTACTCCGATATGCCGCTCGAAACGAAAGTCGGGAAGAAGGCCCCGGTGGAATTTGTCAGCAACGTCTACCAGTCGGGCGGCAGCAAGGTCATCCAGTGCAATATTCGCGACATTTCCGAGCGCAAAACGGCGGAAGCGGCGCGCAGCGAAACCGAAGCCAAATACCGCACCCTCTTCGAGCAGGCCCACGATTCCATCCTGCTCCTCGAACTGCCGGAGAAAGGGGAGCCGCTGATCGTAGATGGCAACGCCAAAACCCTGCGTCTGTACGGCTATTCGCGCGAAGAGCTGCTCGGGAAGTCGGTATCTATATTGAATGAAAACCCGGATTTTTCGCGATCAATAATGGAGAAGAAGTTAGACATCAGGGGCGCCGGGGGGGATTAGTTTCGAGGTGCCGCATAAACGCAAGGACGGTTCGATCGTTACAGTCGAAGCGTCCGGGAGGATATCCTGATCGGCGGAAAGCGGCTGGCTCTCTTGGTGGAACGCGATATTACCGAGCGTAAAAAGCCGAAACGGATATCCGCGAGGCCTACGAAATGGAGCGAATGCTCAACGCTATCCGCCAGCAGTCGTTAACTTCTCTTTCGCTTGAAAGCGGACGCTCTCCTCCAGAAAGTCAGGGAAGTCCTGGGGGGCCGTCCGCAATGAGCCGGCAACCAGTAATATTGAACTGGATCTTAAGCCCAAAGGTCACGAATTATGCTCGACTGGTTTAACGGCAGCGGCTATAAAGATAAAGAAGAACTGCTTGACGCGGTGCCGGAAGGCGTTTATCTGTCTGACGCTGACGGTACGGTGGTTTTCATGAACAAGGCGGGAAGGGAGATGCTGGGCTACGAAACGGAAGACGTAAAAGGAAAAAATTCCCACACGGTCTTTCACTACGCCAGACCTGACGGGTCGGCCAACCCCGCCGAGACCTGCCCCCTGCTGGAAACCCTGCGCACCGGAGAGAGCAAAAAATTCTCGGATGAGGTTTTCTCCGCTAAAGACGGGCGCCGTGTCCATGTTGATTGCGCCACCGCGCCTATAAATGTGAACGGGAAGGTAGTGGGGCTGGTGGTAGCATTCAGCGACACTACCGTGCGCCGCCTGGGCGAGGATGTCCTGAGAACGACCCGGGAAGCGCGGGACCTTTTCTTTCAGCAGGCCCGTGACTCTATCTTGGTGTTCGAGGTCCCTTCCGAAGGCGAGCCGGTCATCAGGGATGCCAACGCCTCGGCGCTGCGGATGTTCGGTTATTCGCGCGAAGAGATCATAGGCAAGCCGGTATCCATGCTGAACGAGAGCGCCGCCGCGTCGGGCTCGCTGATGGCGAAGGTGCGCGGCGCGCGCGCCGGGGACGGCGTAAGTTTCGAGGTCCGCCATAAGCGCAAGGACGGCTCTGTCTTTACCGTGGAAGCGGCAGGGCACGACATGACGATAGGCGGCAAACGCATGGCGATCTCGGTGGAACGCGATATCACCGCGCGCAAGCGGTCCGAAGAGAAGCTTAAACTGTTCTCGATAGCCACGGATCAAAGCCCGGTAAGTTTCGTGATTACCGATACCCAGGGGAAAATAGAGTACGTGAATCCTAAATTCTGCGAGATTACGGGCTACTCCGTTAACGAGGCTTTAGGCAAAAATCCCAGGATACTTAAATCCGGAGAGACGGCGCCGGAAAAATACAGCGAACTCTGGAAGACGATCTGTGCCGGGGGAACCTGGCGCGGAGAATTCCGCAACAAAAAGAAGAACGGAGAGTTTTTCTGGGAGTCGGCGGTCATTACCGGGATAAAAGACGAACACGGCACTATTATAAAATTTTTGGGCATAAAAGAGGATATCACGGAGCGCAGGGCGCTTGAGGCAAAAGCGCTGCAGCTGGCCGCTATCGTCGAGTACTCTGTCGAAGCCATCGTCGGCATCGGTCTCGACGGGACCGTTACGGACTGGAACCCCGCCGCGCGGCGGCTTTACGGCTATTGCAGCGAAGAGATCGTCGGCAGGAATATCGCCCTGCTGGAGCCGCCTGATTCCAGGGGGGAGGTGAAGCAAAGGATCAATGACGCATTCGGCGAATCCAGGGCCTACGAAACCCGGCGGCTCGGGAAAGACGGCGCGGTCATAGATGTCTCCGTCTCTATCGCCCCTATAAAGGACGCCGCGGGAGCGATCTCCGGCTTTTCCGTCAGTTACCGGGATATCCGGGAGCGCAAGAGGGCGGAGGAAGTGCTGAGGGAGAGCGAACATCTCTACAGGACCGTCATAGAGAACATCCAGGATGTCTATTACCGCACCGATAAGAACGGCGCTCTTACCCTTGCCAGCCCTTCTTTCCTGAAGGTGTTCGGATACGATTCCCTGCAGGAACTGTATGGGAATAAAGTTACGGATAAATTCTATTTTAACCCCGGGGACAGAGAGAAGATGCTGGACGCCATGCGCAAAGGCGGGGGCCGCATTAATGACTATGAAGTGATCCTCAAGACCCGCGACGGCGCGCCGCTCAGCGTTTCTACCACCAGCAGTTTTTACACGGATAAAGACGGGCAAATCGCGGGGGTGGAAGGGGTTTTCCGCGATATCACCAAGCGCAAGCAGGCCGAGGAAAGGCTGGCCGAGAAAGACGCCACGTTCCGCGCCATTACCGCCGCCGCGCATAACGCCATCTTGATGATGGACGGCGCCGGCAATGTCGCCTTCTGGAACCCGGCCGCGGAAAAGATGCTGGGCTGGACGGCGGACGAAGCCATGGGAAAAAGCCTCCATCACCTGATAGCGCCGGAGCGCTTCCGGGAAGCCTATGAAAAAGCTTTGGCTGTCTTTCGCCAGACCGGCACAGGCGCCGTAGTGGGAAAGACGCGGGAGCTGGTGGCGCGTAGGAAAGATTCCACGGAGATAGATGTGGAGTTGTCGCTGGCCGGAATCAGGATCAAAGGCGGGTGGCACGCTGTCGGCATACTTCGGGATATTACGGAAAGCAAAAAAGCGGCCGCGGCCCTCAAGGAAAGCGAGAGCCGCTATGCGGCCATCGCCAACAGCGCGCCTGAAACCGTGCTGATACACAGGGATGGGCTGATACTCTACGTGAACGACATGGGCACACAGGTCTCCGGGTACGCGCGCGAGGAACTGGTGGGCCGCACCATTTTCAACTTTATAACAGAGGCTTCAAAGACAGCCATCCTCTCCGCGATGTATAAAAGGACAGGCACTCCCGCCCTGGGGGATTACGAGATCGAGTTCGCCACAAAGGCCGGCAAGGTGCTGAACATAATGGTGAAGAGCGCCCCCATCGTTTATGAAGGCGCCCCGGCCGTGCTGGCCGTGCTGGTGAATATAACGGCCCGCAAGGGAATAGAGGCCGCCCAGCGCAAGGCCAAGGAGGCCGCGGAAGCGGCTAACCGCGCTAAAAGCGACTTTCTGGCGAACATGAGCCATGAGATCCGCACGCCGATGAATTCGATCATCGGCATGGCGGAGATCCTGCTGGACAGCCGCCTGGACGAAGGCCAAAGACGGCATTTGCAGACCATACAGCACTCGGCCGACGCTCTGCTCTATATCATAAGCGACATCTTGGACATCTCAAAAATAGAAGCGGGCCTTCTTAAAACAGAGAAGGCCCCGTACGACCCGCGTGAGGTGGCGGAAAGCGTTACGGAGATGTTCGCCCAGCGCGCCTCCGCCAAGGGGCTGGAACTTATCCTGAAGGTTTCCACGGACATGCCGTCTTCCAGCCTCGGGGACGGGAACCGCTTGCGCCAGATCTTGATAAATTTAGTGGGCAACGCTTTCAAGTTCACGCTCAAGGGCCAGATCAAGATCAGCGCCGAGTTCCTGAAAGGCGGGGCCGCCAGCTGGCTGATGTTCTCCGTGGCGGACACCGGCATCGGCATTTCGCCGGAGAACCAGAAAAAACTTTTCCGCAAGTTTTCACAGGTTGACGATTCAAGTACTCGCAAATACGGGGGGACGGGGCTTGGCTTGAGCATTTCAAAAGCCCTGGTGGAGATGATGGGCGGGTCTATCTCCCTGGAAAGCGGGGAGGGGAAGGGCTCCATTTTTAGTTTCCGGCTGCCCTGCGAAGGGAGCTTCCTGGCACAGGGCAGGAAAGAGGAACATGTTTCTTTCGCCGGCCTGCGCGCCCTGCTGGTGGACGATAACACGGACAGCCTGGAAATACTGGAACAGAACATGGCGGCCTGGGGCTTTACCACGGTCTCGGCCACAAACACCCCCGAAGCCCTGGAGGTCCTTAAAACCTCGGGGAAGTTCGACCTGCTGGTAGTGGATCACCAGATGCCGGGCGGTGACGGCGAGCAATTCATAACCGAGGCGCTGGCGGGCGGCGCGGCCCCGGGGGCTAAAATAATGATGCTCTCCTCCAGGGTGGAAACCATCCCTGAAAGCGTGAAGCCGGCGGTTTCCGCCTTCCTTTCAAAGCCGATAACCCGCTCCACCCTTTTTAACTCTATTTTGAAGGTTTTCAGCCGGGCGGCGCCCGAAACGGAGATGGCTTCCGCGGCGGAGCCCAAACGGGACTATTCGCACCTGCGGATCTTGGTGGCGGAGGACAATATCGATAACCAGAACCTGGACAGGCTGCTGCTGGAAAAAGCCGGCTATACGCTGGATATAGCGGTCAATGGCCGGGAAGTGCTTGAGAAATGCGCCGTCTTCGACTATGACCTGGTCTTGATGGATATACAGATGCCGGAAATGGACGGCTACGAGGCCGCTTTTCAACTGCGCAAGACCGAAGCCTATAAGAAGATCCCTATCCTCGCGCTTACGGCGCACGCGCTGGACAGCGATATTTCCAAATCCCTGTCCTTCGGGATGAACGCGCATATAAGCAAGCCGCTGAAGAAAAAGGCGCTTTATGAAGCGCTGGACAAATGGCTTGATACCAGGCACAAGGTCCTGCTCGTTGAGGATAACCCGGACAACGTAGCCCTGGTGGAACTGCACCTGAAGGGTGAAGCCGGGCTGCGCCTTTACCGGGCCGCTAACGGCAAGGAGGCCCTGGAAAAGATCGGGCGCACCCTGTTTTCGCTGGTGCTGATGGACATGGAAATGCCTGTCATGGACGGCCTGACGGCGGTAAAAGAACTCAGGAAGATGGCCTGCGGAAAAACGGTGCCGGTAGTGGCCTTCAGCGCGCATGACGCCCCCGCGAAGATAAAGGAATGCCTGGACGCAGGCTGCACGGATTACCTGCTCAAGCCGGTGAAAAAGGCCGGGCTGCTGGAAAAGATACGCAAGTACTTATGATCCCGGAGTCGGCGGGGTTGACGGGCGGAGGCAATATGGCTAAATACAGGGTTTCAGTGGACAAAGACCTGGAGGAGCTTATCCCCGGTTATCTTGAGGCACGACTCAGGGGGCTCCCGGAGCTCTTCGCGCTGCATTCCGCCGGGGATCTGGAGTCGTTGCGTAAGGCCGGGCATAAGCTGGCCGGCTCCGGAGGCGGGTACGGCCTTGACCGCATCTCCGAGCTGGGGGGGCAAATAGAAACCCTGGCCAAGGCCGGCGACGCAGCGGGGGTTGCGGCGCGGCTGGCGGAACTTAAGGAGTTTCTTGAAAATATCGAGATCGTCTACAGGTGAGATATTATGACCGAAACATGGCGCTTCAAGGATGAATGGATCCTGCGGGTACTGGCCGGGATAAAAGGGGCCGACGAGGTCTTTATCGCAGCGGCGCGCGCGGAGAAAAAAACTTACCTTTCCCATGCCCTGGTGGACGCCGGCATACTTACGGCCGAACAACTGGGGAAAGCGGTCGAACTCACCTTCAAGGTGAGCTACCTGCCGCTGGCCCCGGAGAACGCCGACCGGTTCGGGCTTAAACTGGTGCAGGAGAAAACCTGCCGCAAATACCTTATAATGCCGGTCGGGGTTTCTGAGGAAGAAATACGCCTGGCCATGGCCGCCCCGCTGAATTTAGACGCGCAGTCCGATGTGGAAGCGGTCACCGGCCGGCGGGTTATCCCCTTTTTTTCCATGCCGCTGGCGGTTGAGTCCTGCCTGAAGCAGCTCTTTAATTCCGACAATATAATCTACGACCTGCTAAACAAGGTGGAATCTCCGGATGAGATAGAGGTGCTGGGCGGGGAGATATCCAAAGATGAGACTATCGGCGTGTCCGCGCCGATAATAAAATTGGTCAACTCGATAATTTCACAGGCCTACCGCAAGCATTCTTCCGATATACACCTGGAGCACGAGGAAAAAGCCAGCCATGTGCGCATCAGGGTGGACGGGGTGCTTAAAACCATCATGACCATCCCGCGCCACATCGCGGCCGGGTCTCTGGTCTCGCGCATAAAGATCATGGCGGACCTCGACGTTTCCAACCACATGCGCCCGCAGGACGGCAGGGCAAAACTGCGCATCGGCGGCGCCGAGGTCGGCCTGCGCGTCTCCACCCTGCCCACTTCGTACGGCGAAAAAGTAGTGATGCGCATACTGGACCAGCGGGCGGCCGAGGTGCCTTTCGAAAAACTAGGTTTCGCTCCCGCAGTGTCGAGCGTGATAGAGACCTGCCTGCAGGCTTCGCAGGGGATAATACTGGTGACCGGCCCTACGGGTTCCGGCAAGACCACCACGCTTTACTCCATTCTCAACAAGACCCGCAGCGAAAAAACGAATATCGTTACCGTTGAAGACCCGATAGAATACAAGCTGGCCGGGATAAACCAGGTGCAGGTGAATGAAAAGCAGGGCCTGACCTTCTCCGCGGTGCTCAGATCCGTGCTGCGCCAGGACCCGGACATAATAATGGTGGGCGAGATACGCGACCGGGAGACCGCGGACATAGCGTTCCAGGCCGCCATGACCGGCCACATGGTATTCTCCACTCTGCATACCAACGACTCGGTCTCCACCATCGGCCGGCTCACGGATATGGGCCTGGACCGCTTCAAGATCTCGCCCGCGCTGCTGGCCATAACGGCCCAGCGCCTGGTTCGCAGGCTCTGCCCGGTCTGCGCCGAAAAGGTGCCGGAAAGCGGCATAGACCCGGCGCTGCTTGAGGCCATGGTTAAATACGGCTTTGAAAAGTCCGCCTACAGGGGGCCGGGCTGCAAGAACTGCGAAGGCAGCGGCTACGTAGGCCGCATCGCCATGGTGGAAATACTGCGGGTAACCCCGCGCATAAAGGACCTTGTAAATTCCGGAGCCGGCGCGGCCGAGATCACCAGGGCGGCGTTGGAGGAGAAAGCCCTGCGTACGCTGACGCACGACGCGCTCTGGCACCTTTCAAAAGGGCACACGGACCTGGCTGAAATTTCGCCCTACATAACCATAGAAAAGAAAACCGCGGCTGCCGAGCGGGCGCCCGCCCCGGCGGCGGCCCCCGAGGTGTTACCGCAGCCAGCGCCCGCCGCGGGCGCTGCTTCCGGCAGGCTGCGCATAATGATAGCGGATGACGACGCGGCGATCCGCGTATTGCTGAAAAAATTCATAGAAGGGGCGGGTTACCAGGTAGTAGAGACCGTGGATGGAGAAGATGCCCTTACGACCATAGCTTCCGGGGTTCCCCCTGATATGCTGGTGTCGGATATTCATATGCCGAAGATGAGTGGCCTGGAACTGGTAAAAGGGGTCAGGGAAACCCTCGGTCTGGCCGATATGCCTGTAATAATGCTTACTACGGAGAGTTCGGACAAGAGCCAGGAGCTCGCTTTCAAGCTGGGGGCCGACGATTACATTATAAAGCCTTTCAAAGCTCCCTTGGTGATAGCCAGGATAAACGCGGGTCTGCGCCGGGCAGGAAAGATCAGGTAGGGGTTTAACCCACCTGGGCCTGCCTGCCGACTACCCTAAGTTCAGACCAGCTCCCCAGGCGTCGCTGTATGAACAATCCTGCGGCCCGCACGACGAAGACTGCCAGCCGGACCCGAAAGGGGCTTTATACGAAGTAATAGAACCCGCCCCGGCTGACGAATGAAATAACCACTACCGAAAACTCCGCGACGCCCGGCAACAACCGGGCGCGGCGGCGCTTTGTCGAATTAAAGGAAACCGCCCCGACTTTTTGGCCGTCTGATGAGCATAGCTACTGGCCGTCTGTTGCGCATAGCGCTTGATACGGCATGACCAGAGGTCTAATACGGCACCTGCGCAGGCATTGTATTATAGACAAAATGAGGGCGGCGGCGATTCTTTTTCGAAAATTATCAGGCCGCAAAAGAAAGAATTAAAGGAATAAATACCGATAAGAGGCCTTATGTTTCCTACGGTTCGACTGGGCGGACTATGCGGCCGGGCGCTACCAGGCCGTGGTAAAAGCACAGGCGAAAGGCGGTCAGACTTTTACTTCAGAGCCGTATAAATTTCAGGTGGTTTCAT